>CETS01082999.1_pt1 | contig 13726 bp, 11 predicted proteins | sample 356391 | NCBI WGS metagenome assembly CETS01 (sample SAMEA2622673, study PRJEB7988) | marine metagenome | isolation source: saline water (ENVO:00002010), including
ATAGAAAATAGAACATAGACTTTTGAAAGCACATTCAAGATCAAAGATTGAGGACTAAAAAATTTTGAATTTTGAATGTGTCGAGATGAAATACGGCTCGTAGTTTCAAAAAGTCTAACTTCTCATTACTCAATACTACCTACTCATTACAACTTACTTTCCGATACAGAAATTAGCAAAAATATTACCCAGTAAATCATCATTAGTTATTTCACCGGTAATTTCTCCAAAATGATGTAAAGCCTGTCGAATATCGATTGCCAGTAAGTCTCCAGAAAGCTCCATATTTAGACCATCTTCAACTTTATTGATTTCTTCCAGGGCTTTTAGCAGGGCGTTATAGTGACGGCTGTTCGTTACAATGGTATTATTATTTCGAAGAGCACCGGTATTCACGAAATTCAATAATTTCTCTTTTAATTCTTCAACACCCAGTCCGGTTTTGGCAGAAAGCAAATGAAGATCCGGAATTCTGGAAGTTAAAATTTCAACCTGCTCTTCTGTTAACTGATCGATCTTATTGGCTATAATCACCAGTGGTTTTTGTGGATATTTATTCTTTATTTTTTCAATCTCTACTTGTATCATGTTCAGCGAAGTTTCATTTCCCTGAAGCTGATCTTTAGCTACACTTCCTTCAGCGAATTCTATTTTGCTTAATCGTGAAGTATCAAATAGGTAAATAACGACCTGTGCCTGGCCTATTTTTTCGAACGTCTTTTTTATACCGATACTTTCTACCACATCTTTGGTTTCCCTAATACCGGCAGTATCGATAAATCGGAAACCAACGCCTCCTATAGCCAGCTCATCTTCAATAACATCCCGGGTGGTTCCGGCAATTTCAGAAACAATGGCACGTTCCTCATTTAATAAAGCATTTAACAGGGTGGATTTACCAACATTGGGTTCTCCAACGATGGCAACGGGAATGCCATTTTTCAATACATTTCCTGTCGCAAAAGAATCGATCAGGCGTTTTAAAACTTTTTGGATTCTGGCTACCAGATTCCTAAACTGATCGCGATTCGCAAATTCAACATCTTCTTCGGCAAAATCGAGTTCTAATTCGATCAGAGAAGCAAAGTTCAATAATTCTTCCCGTAAACGCTGAATTTCGTTGGAAAAACCACCGCGCATTTGTTGCATGGCCATTTGATGAGAGGCTGCATTTTCAGAAGAGATTAAATCGGCTACCGCTTCCGCCTGACTCAAATCCATTTTAGCATTTAGGAATGCTCTAAGTGTAAATTCTCCGGCTTCTGCAGAGCGACAACCACTTCTTACCAAAAGCTGAATAATCTCCTGCTGAATATAAGGAGAGCCGTGGCAACTAATTTCGATAGTTTCTTCGCCGGTATACGATTTAGGTGCTCGAAACACTGAAATTAAAACTTCATCTAAATTGCGCTGTCCATCTACAATATTTCCTAAATGAAGGGTATGGGTAGGCTGTTCTTCTAATTTTTTCTTACTTTTTGCCTTAAAAAGTGGGGCAACAATCGAAATAGCTTCTGGTCCCGAAACTCGAATTACAGCAATAGCTCCCGCTCCCGAAGGGGTAGCAAGCGCAACAATGGTATCGTTTAATTTCATGCCTGCAAAGATAATAAAGAAAGAGCGTATGCAAAGATTTTGTAGAAAACTGTAACATTCCTTGGGCTTATTCGTCTTTTAAGTGTAGTTCTTTTTTTTAGGAACGTTTATTAACCATCAAAATATCATCAAAAAATTATGGAAACGTATAGTGCAATGCGAGAAGACAGGCAAATGTTAATGATTATGCATTTGAGTCAGTTACTGGATTTTGTTACCGGAATAGGAGGTTTTATTGTACCGCTGATCTTATGGGCAACACAAAAAGATAAAATTCAGGATATGGACGAGCAGGGGAAAGAGATCATAAATTTTCAGATTAGTCTATTTATTTATTCAATAGTTTGTATTCCGTTGATATTTTTATTCGGTTTAGGATTTTTGTTTTTAATTTTAGTAGGTATCCTGGGGTTAATTTTTCCGATTATCAATGCGATCAAAGCTTCTAATGGAGAGCCAACGAATTACCCAATGACGATTAGAATCATCCAATAATATATACAATATCAAACTAAAGAATCAACTTTGGTTTCATGCATCAATCGAAAAGCAAAAACCCATTCAGTTTACTGAATGGGTTTTAATTTTATATAAAATAGAATCCTATTTTAGAGCTGTCTATTTATTAGTTATTCAACATTACCGGCATTACCAGCATTGTAATTTTTTCTCCCGGATCTAATCCGTCAACCGGAGTTAAGATTCCGGCACGGTTAGGTAAACTCATTTCTAACTGTACTTCATCTGAATTTAAATTATTCAGCATTTCGGTAAGAAATCTGGAGTTAAAACCAATTTGCATATCATCTCCCTGGTAACCACAAGTTAAACGCTCTTCAGCTTTGTTGCTGTAATCTACATCTTCCGCAGAAATATTTAACTCGGCTCCGGCGATTTTTAAACGTACCTGATGCGTTGTTTTATTAGAGAAAATAGATACCCTTCTTACCGAACTTAAAAACTGGTTACGCTCTATGGTAAGTTTATTAGGATTTTCTTTTGGGATTACCGCTTCGTAATTTGGGTATTTACCATCGATTAAACGGCAAATTAATGTGGTATCATCAAAAGTAAATTTAGCATTACTCTCATTATATTCGATAAGCACTTCGCTTTCGCTACCTGCAAGAATTCCTTTTAAAAGATTAAGCGGTTTCTTGGGCATAATAAATTCTGCCGTTTGTGAAGCCGTCACATCTTCGCGGGAATACTTTACCAATTTATGGGCATCTGTAGCGACAAAAGTTAAGCCTTCTGTAGAGAACTGAAAGAACACGCCGCTCATTACCGGGCGAAGGTCATCATTACCAGAGGCAAAAATAGTCTTACTAATGGCTGAAGAAAGAATATCACCTTCGATCACTGTATTGCTTGGATCTTCAAGACTTACAGGATTAGGGAATTCTTCACCATCGGCATAAGCCAGTGCGTATTTACCATGATTAGAGCTAAGCTCTATCGTATGATTATCCTCGGCAACAAAAGTTAAAGGTTGCTCTGGAAAAGTTTTTAGCGTATCTAAAAGAAGTTTGGCCGGTACAGCGATTTTTCCTTCAGAATCAGATTCTACATTTAATTTAGCAGACATGGTGGTCTCTAAATCTGAAGCAGAAACTGTTAACTCGTCATTGTTCAAATCAAAAAGGAAATTATCCAATATCGGCAAAGTGTTGTTATTATTAATAACCCCACCAAGTATCTGAAGCTGTTTCAGCAAATAACTGCTGGATACAATAAATTTCATTGGCTTTTTATTGATTTATTTAGAATCACTTACAAAGATATTTTAATCCTGTAAAAATTGAAGCAGCTGAAAGGAGTTTTTATTAACATTAAATTGAATTTGTTGACAAGTAAACTGCTATCTTCCAGTGCTTTTTTGAAAAACCACCCTGTTAAATTGTTAATATGTCGAAAATCAGGAATTTTTTGAAGGCATTATTTCTTCCTGATATATTTCCTGCGTCTAAGCCAGGTATAAAGCAGCGCAAAAATGCCCAATATCAATAGTGGTAATGCAATGCTTATCAATTGCCATTTGCTACGTTCAGCAGCAGTTTTTTGCGGATCCAAAAATGCGATCGTTACTTTTTTGGTACGAATGTCCATTAGTCCCCGGTCATCCAACATATAGTTAACGGCATTCAGTAAAAACTCTTTGTTACCATAGGTAGTACCGGTATATTTTTGAAATCCAAGCGCTAGTGGTTCCCCTTGTTGAAGATCATTTTTGATCACGTCTCCATCCGAAATTACCAGCATTGCAGTAGGTTTGCTTTGGTCTAAATTATCCTGTATTTTAAAGGGTTTTAAGCGATTGTTGTATACTGAAGTAAATTCGCCTTCCAGTAAAACGGCGAGCGCTTGTTTCCCATCAGTATACGACGCAATATCTGGTTCTTTACCAACGATATTTAAACTGATCTCACGAGGAGTCCCTTCAACCTTCGATTTTGGAGAACTAGTTAATAATATCGTTTTTTTGATGTTGTTTTTTAATGTGTCTATAGGATTTACAAAATCAAATTTTACCGCTTCTATATTATTGATGATTGGATGGTCGTTAGGGGAGGTGGTAAGCGGACTATAAAACCATGGATAGGGATTAAATCGGGTATCGTTACCATTCCCGGTAGCCAGAATAATTGGTGCCGAATATATATCGTTTACAAGGCTGGGGGTAATTCTTAAGCCATAACTAAAGAAGAAATCCCCCAGATTAAGGTTTTGTGGTAAAGCAAAGGCTGAACCGTTGGGATTTAATAGGCTGTCTTTTTCCATCGCAACACTTTCGGTAAGCCACAGTGATTTTCCACCGTTCATGGTGTATTGATCCAGAATATATTTCTCGTTCTCAGTAAAAGGTTGGGTTGGTTTTGCTTCAATGATAAGATCATATTCCCTTAATTCCTTTAGTGTTTTTTGCGGATTCACCGCAGCTGAATCTAAAGTGAAAGGCGCCATAAAATAATATTGTTGAAGCGTCTTTACAAAATCGGCAATATTAGCATTGGGCAATTCACCATTACCGCGCATCACTGCAATTTTCTTTTCCCTGGGGTAAATTAGCTTGTTTATCGCATCAGTAAAAGCGTATTCTAATTGTTGGACCGAGTTGGTCACACGATCTTCATCACTGCTTCCTAACTGATTTTTAAGCAAACCAATACGTACCGATTTTTCACCAAGATTGGCCATGGCCCAGGGAAAAATAATCGTTTCGCTATTTTGCCCGTTTTCCATGACATTTACGCGTGCGGGAGACATGCCCATCTGGTAAAACTGTTGAGCCACCTGTTGCGCATTGGCATCTTCAGCCAAAGGGTCTATAAAATTAAAGCTGATATTGCTGTTTTTAGCTGTATATTCTTCAAGGATTTGACGGGTTTCGTTTTGCAGGCGTCTAAATTCAGAAGGAAAGTCACCTTTTAAAAATACATCGATAATGATGGGGTCTTTGATATCGGCTATAATTTCCTCGGAAGCTTTGGAAAGAGTGTAGCGCTTGTCCTGTGTAAGATCTAAACGTTCAAAATAGTGTGAAGCAACAAAGTTTATCGCAATTAAGATTACGATAAATAAAACAACCGATTTATATTTCGAAAACTGCTTCAAGATTAGTTATTTCTTAGATTTTTTATTCTGAAGTGCGTAAGCTTTAAAAACAAAGCAATAAAACTTAAAAAGTAAATAAGATCGCGGGTATCTACAACTCCCCGACTAATACTGCGGTAATGATAGCTAATTCCGAAGTATTCTATTCCGTATTCCGGGGCTTCAAAGATTGATAATCCGGAAATTCCTTCAAATAAAAAGAAACTCAAAAAACATATAAAAACAGCTATAATAAAAGCTACGATCTGGTTTTTGGTTAAGCTGGAAGAAAATATCCCGATGGCGGTATAACAACCACTCAGAAACAATAGTCCCAGATAACTCCCTAAAGTTGCTCCTAAATCAAAATTTCCAGGAGTTCGACCTAACTCTGAAATGCAGATCACGTAAATAACCGAAGGAACAATTGCTAAAATCACTAATAGTAAAGCTCCCAGGTATTTGCCAAATATTAGTTTAGTGATCGATAAAGGTTTAGTAAGTAAGAGCTCCATGGTACCTAGTTTCTGTTCTTCAGAAAAGCTTTTCATGGTAATGGCGGGGATCAGAAAGATAAAAATCCAAGGCGCCATATTAAAGAACGGCTTGATAGTAGCGAAACCGCTATCTAAAATGTTATACTCTCCTGTAAACACAAATAAAAACAGGCCGCTAACCACCAAAAATATCCCAATGACCAGATAGCCTATAGGAGTGGCAAAAAAAGATTGTATTTCTTTATTTAAAATAGCTAACAAAGCGACTTAATTTTGATCTGAAACCCAAAGTTGATCAACACTCCAGGCTTCTGGTTTCGCATTAAACAAAATTTTGGTATTGCTCCAAACGACCTTGAAAAATGCAGAATTTCGATAATTTTCCAATGCATTTTCATTTTCCCAGTAACTATACGTAAAAAATTGACTGGTATTGTCTTTGTCACGATATAATTCTAAATGTCTACAACCTTTAAAATTGCGAATTTGCTCTTTGGTATTTTCAAAGATTTCTAAAAAAGCATCGATATTTTCAGGGCTAAAGCTCAGCTTTACGATCCTTACTAGCATAAGCTTCAAATTTTATAGTTACGGTATCACGATTTTGTAATCCAAAGAGGCTGGCCGCGCTGCCCACAGTTAAGGGATTACTTTTATAAATGGCCAGTTCGATATATCCGGCCGAATTAAATACAGCTAGTTTTTTACCATCTTCTTCGCCGCGTTTTTCTTTTTCTATCTTAAAGTTAATGCAGTCACTATAAGTTTCATGTACCTTACTAAAGGTGACCATTCTTGCACTAATGGTAAAATTTCTTCCTTTGCCTATATTCTCGAATAATTTCCTGGAAATATTGGTAATCACATTCCCATAATTATCAATATAAATTACATGTCCGATAATCTGGTTTTTATCTGAGTTGATTAAAGGCTCAATTTGTTTTAGATATTTAATCTCCTGAATATTTTTTCCTATAACATCTAAAGTACCACCGCGTGCAATATGACAGGCTACTTTCACAAAAATATCCAGCACAGGAAAGTTGGATTCAATCTTATCGTGGATATTGATTTCTACGATTTTTTCAGGCTTAATTTCTGAAGCCAATAATGACAAAATACCATTGTTGGCACAAAGAAAATAATGATCGTCCAACAATACGGCCAGATGTTTATTCTCTGGCGTTAATTCTGAATCAATCCCTATTATATGAATGCTTCCTTTTGGAAAGCTTTTGTAAGCATTTTTAATAATATAACTCGCTTCGCTAATATGAAAAGGAGAGATACAATGCGAAATATCAACAATCCTAACATCATCAAGTTCGCTGTAAACAGCTCCTTTAACCGCTGCTGCAAAGTAATCTTTCTGCCCAAAATCGGTTGTTAAGGTAATGATTGCCATAAGTGATTGTTAATATTTTTTTAAGTTGTAAAGGCTAAATTTCCTTAAGTTTGTATAAGGAGCGAAGATACTTTTATTTTGTTCTTCCAACCTTAAAATTGCGCCAAAAATATGGCGATAAATCGGGCTGCAAAAATAAATCCTGATATTTGGAACATAAATTTAACCGGTAAGAATTTTACTCGATAATCGAGATTAAATGCTCCGGTTCTTATCTAGATAGCTATCGGGATAGGAGGTATTGAAATAAAGAAATCATAATAAATGACTTATGGGCTTTCCCAGAGGTAGTTTATGCTTATAACCACCAAATTTTAACTAAAACAAAGGCTTTTGAACGAACTTGTAATCGAACTTTCAGAGATTAGTCCCAGAGATTTTTTTGGGCAGGGTAATGAACATATTGAACTTTTAAAAAGATATTTTCCGAAGTTAAAAATCGTAGCACGAGGAAGTAAAATAAAAGTTTTTGGAGATGAAGAAATGCTGGAAGAATTCGATAAGCGATTTACCATGCTTATCGAGCATTTTGGAAAGTTTAATAAACTGGATGAAAATGTTATTGAGCGCGTCTTAACGAGTGAGAGTAAGGAAGAATATCAATCTTCTAAAGAAAGCGGAGAGGTTTTGGTGCATGGCGTAAGCGGTAGATTAATCAAAGCACAAACCGCCAACCAGCGTAAAATGGTAGATCTTAGTAAAAAGAACGATCTGTTATTTGCTATAGGCCCGGCGGGAACCGGAAAAACGTATACCGGTGTAGCCCTAGCGGTTAAAGCTTTAAAAGAAAAAGAGGTTAAAAGGATCATTCTTACCCGTCCCGCGGTGGAAGCGGGGGAGAACCTTGGATTTTTACCGGGAGATCTTAAAGAAAAACTGGATCCTTACATGCAGCCATTGTATGATGGATTACGCGATATGATCCCGGCAGAAAGACTTGAATCTTTTATCGAAAAAGGAGTGATACAGATAGCCCCATTAGCCTTTATGCGTGGTAGAACCTTGGATAATGCGTTTGTAATCTTAGATGAAGCACAAAATACTACCCATGCACAAATGAAAATGTTTTTAACCCGAATGGGAAAAAATGCTAAATTTATTATTACCGGCGATCCGGGCCAGATCGATTTACCTAGAAGAACAGTATCCGGGTTAAAAGAAGCGCTTTTGGTTTTAAAAGACGTAAAAGGTGTAGGTATGGTATATTTGGACGATAAAGATGTGATTCGTCATCGATTGGTAAAAAAGATCATCGCGGCCTACAAAACAATAGAACACAACGATTAAATAAAAATAAATCAACCGATTTTAAAGAAATGAGTAATACTCTAATAAAGACCGATTATAATTTTCCTGGACAAAAATCAGTATACAAAGGAAAGGTGAGAGATGTATATGCTTTCGAAGATGATCAACTGGTGATGATCGCCTCAGACCGTCTTTCGGCTTTTGACGTGGTGATGCCAAAAGGAATTCCTTATAAAGGTCAGATTCTGAACCAGATCGCTACTAAAATGATGAAGGATACTGAAGATTTGGTGCCAAACTGGCTTCAGGCAACACCAGATCCTAACGTAGCTGTAGGTGAAGCCTGCGAACCTTTTAAAGTAGAAATGGTGATTCGTGGATATCTTTCCGGGCACGCGGCAAGAGAATATAAAGCTGGTAAAAGAACACTTTGTGGAGTGGCTATGCCAGAAGGAATGAAGGAAAACGATCGTTTTCCTGAACCCATAATTACTCCGGCTACCAAAGCAGAACAGGGTGATCATGATGAAGATATCTCTAAAGAAGATATTTTAAAACGCGGAATTGTTTCTGCGGAAGATTATGCGGTATTAGAGGATTACACCAAAAAACTTTTTCAACGTGGAACCGAAATTGCTGAAAAGCGAGGCTTAATTTTAGTGGATACTAAATATGAGTTCGGGAAAACTAAAGATGGTAAAATCGTTTTGATCGACGAAATTCATACCCCTGATTCTTCAAGATATTTCTATGCCAATACCTATAAAGAATTACAGGAGAAAGGAGAGCCACAAAAGCAACTTTCTAAAGAATTTGTTCGCCAGTGGCTTATCCAGAATGGTTTTCAGGGCAAAGAAGGACAAGAAGTGCCGTTTATGAGTGACGAATATATAGAAACCGTAAGCGAAAGATATATAGAATTATATGAAAATATAACCGGAGAGACTTTTGAAAAAGCAGATGTTTCTAATATTGAAAAACGGGTAGAAGAAAATGTAAAAGCCTATTTGAAATAGGAATACTGTCTAATCACTATAGAAAAGCGATCTGTTGTAATAGACATATCGCTTTTTTTATGTTTAAATTTTTGTAAAAACATAGAATTGTTCAAGCGAAATCAGTAAAAAATCAATAGTTTTAAGGGAAAATTAAAGAATCCTTACAACCGATTGATAATTATGAGTAATTACCACATTAAAAATCTGGAAGAATATTTTCAGGTTTATAGAAAATCCGTGCGCGAACCAGAAAATTTTTGGGCAGAAATTGCCGAAGAGCATTTTACCTGGAGAAAAAAATGGGACAATGTATTAAGCTGGGATTTTACCAAACCAGAAGTAAAATGGTTTGAAAATGCTAAACTGAATATCACTGAAAACTGTATAGATCGTCATCTTTTAACTCGAGGAGAGAAAACCGCCATTATTTGGGAGCCTAACGATAGTAGTGAAGAAGCTCAACATATCACTTATAACGAGCTGCATAAAAAAGTAAATAAGCTCGCAAACGTTTTAAAAAGCAAGGGTATTCAAAAAGGAGATAGGGTTTGTATCTATTTACCAATGGTGCCAGAACTTGCTTATTCCGTTCTCGCTTGTGCCAGGATAGGGGCTATACATTCTGTTGTATTTGCAGGATTCTCCAGCAAGGCATTGGCTACAAGAACTCTGGATGCCGATTGTAAAATGATGATTACTTCAGACGGTTCTTATCGTGGTGCAAAAACACTTAATCTTAAGAATATTGTAGACGAAGCTTTAGAAGATTGTCCAGATGTATCCTCGGTTTTGGTGGTAAAAAGAACTGGTGAAGAAATTAATATGAAAGACGAGCGCGACGAATGGTTGGCCCCTTTAATGGATAAGGCTTCAGAACAATGCGCTCCTGAAATTGTGGATGCTGAAGATCCTTTATTTATTTTATATACCTCTGGTTCTACCGGCAAACCAAAAGGAATGTTACATACTACCGCAGGATATATGGTGTATACCGCGTTTACCTTCAAAAATATTTTTAATTATACCGAAGGTGATGTGTATTGGTGTACAGCTGATATTGGATGGATCACGGGGCATTCCTATATAGTTTATGGTCCACTGGCCAACGGAGCTACTACAGTAATGTTTGAAGGAGTACCGTCTTATCCTGATTATGGGCGTTTTTGGGAAATTGTAGAAAAACACAAAATCACACAATTCTATACCGCACCAACTGCGATTAGAGCTTTGGCAAAACGTAATATTGAATTTGTAGAAAATCATGATCTTTCTTCTTTAAAAGTTCTGGGGTCTGTAGGGGAACCTATAAATGAGGAGGCATGGCATTGGTTTAATGATAATATAGGTAAAAACCAGAGTCCTATAGTAGATACCTGGTGGCAAACTGAAACAGGAGGAATTATGATTTCACCAATGCCCTATGTAACTCCCACAAAACCTACTTACGCGACTTTACCCATGCCTGGAATTCAACCTAGCTTAATGGACGATGATGGCAAGGAAATAAAGGGAAATCAGGTAAGTGGTCGCTTATCTGTAAAATTTCCCTGGCCATCGATTGCCAGAACTGTTTGGGGAGATCACGAGCGCTATAAGGATACTTATTTTTCGACTTTTGAAGGAAAGTACTTTACCGGTGATGGAGCCATGAGGGATGAAGTGGGATATTACAGAATAACCGGTAGAACGGATGATGTTATTATTGTTTCCGGACATAATCTAGGTACTGCCCCTATAGAGGATGCGATTAACGAACATCCGGCAGTTGCCGAAAGTGCAGTGGTTGGTTTTCCTCATGATGTGAAAGGAAATGCACTGTATGCATTTGTAATCCTTAAGGAGTCTGGTGAGAGCCGTAAACGTGATAACTTAAGAAAAGAGATCAATCAACAAATTGCTGATAAAGTTGGACCAATTGCCAAGCCAGATAAAATACAGTTTGTAGAAGGCTTACCTAAAACCCGAAGTGGAAAAATTATGCGTAGAATTTTACGTAAAATAGCTTCAGATGATACTTCAGATTTAGGAGATACTTCAACCTTATTAAATCCTGAAGTGGTCGAAGCGATTATTGCAGAAGCTTTATAAATTTCAGAATTTATAAAAATACTATAAAGTCCGGGTAATTTATCCCGGACTTTACTAGATAATCGACATAAAATGCTTCGATCCTGGCACTATAGCTAATGGATTCGGACTTCTTCCAAAAAAAAATAAATTTTTAATAAATATCTCGTGGGTTTGACTTGAAGTGATTTACTTTTTGAATAGTTCTTTTAGTTTTTTACGTTTCAGTCGTCCCAGGATTTTTAGAAATGCAATAGCGGTAATAAACGCATCACCAATGGCGGTATGTCTATCTTTAAGATCAATATTATACGCCAGGGCCACTTCATCTAAACTATACGTTTTGTGTTGATCGATAAAATTTGATATAATCCTGGTTTTTCGATATAATATTCCGGTATCTAAAACCCTGTTCTTTAACTTCGGAAGATGATTTCTTTTAAGTGAAGCATTGATCATATTAATATCGAACCCGGCATGATGAGCCACTAACACAGAGTCTTTAATATACTTTAGAAATAACTGAATCGCTTTTTCTTCAGAAATTGTTTCAAAGCGTTCATGTTTTATCAGACCGTGTATTTCGACAGTATCGGGATTAAATTTTTCCTGTTTCAGGTAAATTTCAAAACTATCGGCAACCAGTAATTTATTGTTTTTTATTTTTACACAACCAATACTTAGAATTCGATCTTTTTCCTGATCAAACCCCGTGGTTTCAGTATCTAAGACCACAAATGTTGTCTCTGCAATAAGTTGCTCTTTTTGGTTGCTATTAAATCCAGCTGAATATTTTTGCCAGAATTCGGGTAGGTGAGATTCGTCTTTTTTAAACCAGTCAAACATTACAATACAGTTGCGGTTTCAAACCTCATTTTTAATAAATCCTGAACCGCTTTTATATATTTAAAAGCACGTTTTAATTTCATCTTATCTTCTTTATTTAATTTTGAAAGATCGATAAAACGTCCACTATCTCTATTTTGAAGTCCTTGTTTTGTTCTAAACTTCAGCAAGGCTTTCGAGGCATAAGAGCAGCCTTCAAAAAGTTCTTTGTTTTTTGGTTCTAATTGCGCCAAACGATCAAAACGCTCTGCAGTATTGCTGATATTTTTTATTTTATAAGATAAGATCAGCAGTCGGGCACTTTCGGTTAAAGGCTGTAAACCACGCTTTTTTATATCAAAAAAGTCTTTTTTCTCGCCATCCTGTTCCACTAAAAACTGCCTAAAAAATCCTAGAGGAGAAGGATTTCTTAAAGCGTTAGAACCCATAACGCTTAAAAATTTTGGATAATCGTCAATTAAGCCAAGAATATAATCCGATAGATTATTGGATAACAACGAATCGCCAAAGGTGATATCATAATCAAAGAAAATATTAGAAAGTAATATTTCGTCTGGCCCCGGTTCTTTTATCCACTTGGCTACCTGTTCTTTCCACTCGCTTAAACTTAAACACCATCTTGGGTTTTTCGCCATCATATCTGCAGGGCAATATTCATAACCCACAATCATTAATCTTTTATTTACTTTGGTGGCGAGTTGTAGAAAGTAATCTCTGGTGGCCTCCAGCTTGCCTTCCGGAGGATCTGCAAATATAATCGCGTTATCCTGATCGGTTTGTAAAAGCTGTTCCTTTCGGCCCTGGCTTCCCATACTTAACCATGCGAACTTAACAGGAGGTTCTTGTTGTAATTTAATCACGCATCTGGAAATTACTCTTTTAATCGTGGCGTCATTAAGTTCGAATATTAATTTTGAAATATGAGTAAGTGGAATATTATTTTGAATATATCCGCCAAGCAAAAGGTTGATCTTATTTCTGATTTTCTTTAACTCTTTGGTACTATGGGAACGTTGAATGGCCTTCATTAAAACCGACGGACTATTACCCTGGGAGACCATAATATCATGCTCTGAGAGGATTCCGATAACTCGTGTATTTGGGGTGCCATCTTCTGTAATACAAATATGATTGATATTGTGTTTCATCATAGTGATTTGCGCCTGTGCAATAGTTACATTTTTAGGATAGCAGATCACAGGATAACTCATAATTTTTTCAACAGGAGTATCTATAGAGTATGCACCTGTTGCAATAGAGTTTCGAAAATCCTCATCGGTAAGAATACCCACTGGCACATCATTCTTTGTGACGAGAATAGAGCCCACCTTTCTTTTGCTCATTAATTGAGCCGCATTCTTAATGCTGGTTTCTGGAGAGGTTGTTACTATTTTTTTAATGATTGGTGCAGGTTGTAATTCGAACAGGGGACTATTGCTTATAGGCTCGATCACCTGGTTGCCAAAAAATAATTT
>CETS01161816.1_pt1 | contig 13392 bp, 15 predicted proteins | sample 356391 | NCBI WGS metagenome assembly CETS01 (sample SAMEA2622673, study PRJEB7988) | marine metagenome | isolation source: saline water (ENVO:00002010), including
CCATTACCTGCCTCGCCACGATAATGGTGATTACCATGATGTTAATGATGCCCGTATGGTTAACTATCTTAGCGAAAAATAGCCGTTTATTGATGCACGAGTGGCAACATCATCATCAAATTGACGTGTATCTTGTGCCTTCAATAAGTCCCACTCAAGCACAGAATGTATTGGTACAAATTCAAGCATTAGCAGGGGTAGAGTCAGCTCACATAATGAATCAATCTGCCATGTTGTTAGAGCTAAAGCAGCAAGCCAATTTACCGGTGTTGCTTGATGACCTGCCAGATAATCTATTGCCAGATGTCATTGAGGTAATGCCTACTAAGTTATTTCAGCAACCTCTAAAACTTGCACAATTGGCGGATAAGCTTAAATCATTGACCTTGGTTGATGAAATAAGCCTTGATTTAAATTGGCTTGCCCATTTGCAGGCGGGAATAACTTTTTTGACCAAAATTATGTATGGTTTTAGTGTCATATTAGCTTTAGCGGTAATGTTTGTGATTGCCAATACGTTAGGTGCAGTTATTAATACGCAACGTCAAGAAATTCAGATATTAAAATTGATAGGCGCGACGCATGCTTTTATCACGCGTCCTTATGTTTATATGGGGATGTGGTATGGTATCATAAGCGCAAGTTTGACCATTGCATTAAATCATCTACTATTATTTAAGTTACGCATCATGGTTAATAAATTACCACAAACATCTTCTGTTTTACTGTTAAATTTGTCGGTGCAACAAGCATATGAATTGGTGTTAATTGCTTTATTACTAGGCGGTATAAGCGCTAGAATGGCGGTTTGGTGGCAACTTAAAACCATCGAACCTCATTAAACTCAACGCTTGTGGTTATTTTCTAAAATACGCTATACTAACGCTCAGGTAAAAAAGCACATAATTTAGTCAAAAGAGTTAAAATATAGTTATGTTATGAATAACTGGAGATTAGTAGATGAACCCATCTTTGCACACCACCTCTTTTTTATCACCGCTAGGTAGCCTTGATGCTTATATTCATCAAGTTAATCAAATTCCACTGCTAACGCTTGAACAAGAGCAGCACTATGCTAAACATTTTCAAGCTGAGCAGGATTTAGAAAGCGCGCGACATCTGGTGTTAGCCCATTTGCGTTATGTGGTGCGCGTAGCACGTGGCTATTTGGGCTATGGCCTGCCGTTAAGTGATTTAATTCAAGAGGGCAATGTTGGTTTGATGAAAGCGGTCAAACGCTTTGACCCAGATATGGGTGTGCGTTTGGTATCTTTTGCCGTACATTGGATTAAAGCTGAAATTCACGATTTTGTCTTGCGCAATTGGCGGATTGTTAAAGTTGCCACAACCAAAGCGCAACGAAAATTATTTTTCAATCTACGTCAAATGAAAAAACGCTTAGGTTGGATGCATCATGATGAAGTAGACGCGGTTGCTAAAGATTTAGGGGTCACTCGAGAAAATGTTTTGCAAATGGAACAACGCTTAAATGCCATGGATATGTCCTATGATGTAGCGAGCCATGAAGACAGTGACGATGATTTGCAGCGCGCCCCCGTGCATTATTTAACTGATACTGACAATAACCCAGCTCTTTTAATTGAACGGGCTCAAAACCAGAACTTAACACACGAAAAACTATATCAAGCCATTAAAAAACTTGATAAACGTAGTCAAGAAATTTTGCAAAACAGATGGTTTGCCGAACAAAAATCAACTTTGCAGGAATTGGCGGCTAAATATCAAGTATCTGCTGAGCGAGTCAGACAGCTTGAAAAAAATGCACTTAAAAAATTAAAAAGTCATTTTGACAGCCATTAAAAACGTAAATTTATAAGGATACTCATGGCGCATAACGATATTGATAAATCTTTTATCAGCCCTATAGATACATTTTTACATAAATTTGACCAAACGCATGATAAATCCGCATCGCAAGTACAAGAAATAGATAAATACAAACGCATTAATAATTTAAGAGATAAAGTACAAGCTGATAAAGATTCAATCGAAATTTGGGCTGACTTTTAGTCAGCTTAAAATCATATGCAATAGCTTATAAGCAAGGATGGTTAAAAGGGACACCACAGGCAGGGTAAGTACCCAAGACATAAAGATATTGCGAATCACAATTAGATTTAAAGCACCGATGCCGCGTGCAAGCCCCACACCAAGCACCGCCCCTACCAAAGTTTGAGTGGCTGAGACCGGAATGCCGGTACTTGTTGCAACCACGACAGTACTTGCTGCAGATAATGTGGCGGCAAAAGCACGGCTTGGGGTTAGGGCTGTAATGGAGCTGCCTACTGTTTCAATCACGCGCCGCCCATACATTAACAAACCTGAAATCACCCCAATACAACCAAATAAGATTATCCAGCTCGGATACTGCGTTAAACCAAATGCTTGATGAGGTTTGGTTAAAAGGCTATGGATAATGGTGAGAGGCCCAACAGCCAGCGCCACATCATTTGAACCATGCGCAAAAACCATGGCACAGGCGGTTAAACCCATCAATACAGCAAAATACTTTTCAATCTGTAAAAAACGTTCGCGTCGTCGAATGCGATGTGGCTCAGGAATTCGTTTGACCAGCACCATGCCCACACAGGTTAATAGCACACTACTAATAAGCGTAATAATAATAGCAGTGGTTAAATCTAAATGAATGCCAAAATGATGTAAACCTTTAAACACAATAATAAATGATAAAACACCCCCCACAAGAAAAAGATAAATCGGGATATAGAATTTAGCTTTCTGAATCGGATCAGGCTTGATAAAAATGGCTTGTTGAATGCTCATAAATAGAAAATAGGCGGTAAAGCCGGCAATTAATGGTGAGGTTATCCAACTAATTGCAATACGATAGACTTGCGGCCAATGAATAGCTTTAGGACCTAGAACGGCACTACCAAAGCCCACCATCGCGCCAACCAAGGCATTGGTAATAGACACCGGCACGCCAATATAGCTGGCTAAATTCATCCAGAAGGTGCAAGCCAGTAAAACGCCAAGCATGCCTTGCACCAAAACCTCTGGTTGATTGCTAAGGCTATTTGTCGCAATGATGCCCTCACGCATGGTTTCAGTCACATTAGCGCCTCCTAAAAAAGCACCCGCTAACTCAAAGACAATGGCAATTAACATCGCTTGGCGTACCGTGACCGCTTTTGAACCCATGGTGGTACTCATCACATTGGCTAAATCATTAGCTCCCACGCCCCAAGTCATAAAAAAACATAAAATAATGGCGAAACTAAGCAACAAAAAAGAATAAGTCATAAATTACCGAGCAATGAGAATTTGAAGGCGACCACCGACCATCTGAGCATAGTCAGCTAAATCATCAATCCATTGAACTAATTTATAAAGAAACATGATATCAATTGCCGGCAAGCTTTGTTCAAGCTTGATAATGGCTTGGCGTACCATGGCTAATTTGGCATCGCTGTCTTGTTCGATTTCTTCTAACTTAAGAATCATTTGCTCAACGATACTCACCTCACTGCCACGAAATCCACTTTCAAGCAGGTCGTCTAATTCGTTGATGGCTTTACAAGCTTGTTCAGAGGCATCAAGACAACGCGCAAGAAATGTCATGACCTGAGTTGCAAGTGAGGCAGGAATGAGCATTTTACGACTGACAACCAGCTCGGCGATATCTTCAGCACGATTAGCAATTTTATCTTGCGCACTTAAAAGCTCTAGTAAATCACTGCGCCCGACTGGTAAAAAAAGTCCAATAGGCAAGCGAAGCCGCAAATCACGTTTGATGTTATCAGCATCTTGCTCAAGTGTATCGATAGATTGTTTGATTTTTTGTGCTTCACACCAATCTTGCGCAATGACTGCCAAAAAAAATGGTGTTAACTGTTTAACACACTGATTCACCTTACACATATGCTGCTCAATCGGCCGTATTGGTGATGGCCCGAACATGCTAAAAATGCTGCCCATAGTGCTTATTTTTGGTATAAAGCTAAAATTATACCTGGCTATATAATTTAGTGCGAGCTTTGGCGTGTTATTTTAGCCAAGCTTGAGTCATTTTCTTGACAAGTACCTATTAAGTCCAAACAATAAGCCTCACTTAAGTAAGACCAAGCGAAAAAAAGCTTATGAATATTCAAACAATTAAAGCGCGTGAAATTTTAGATTCCCGTGGAAATCCTACGATTGAAGTTGATGTTTTATTGATAAACGGAGTTATGGGGCGTGCCAGTGTGCCTTCTGGGGCATCAACAGGACAAAAAGAAGCACATGAATTACGTGACAATGATGCCAAGCGTTATTTAGGTAAAGGTGTGTTACAAGCGTGTCAAGCAATTCATCAGCATTTTGCGCCAGCACTTTGTGGCTTTTCCGTGGCCAATCAAGCGGACATTGATGCTAAATTATGTGAATTAGATGGTAGTGAACATAAATCAACGTTAGGTGCTAATGCGATTTTAGCCGTTTCTTTAGCATGTGCTAGAGCTTATAGTGCTAGTTGCAACCAACCTTTGTTTATGACATTACAAAATTCAACCACACCCATGCGTATGCCAGTACCCATGATGAATATTATCAATGGTGGTGCACATGCTAATAACACCTTAGCCATCCAAGAATTTATGATAATGCCGGTAGGTGCCCCAACTTTTTCAAGTGCGCTGCAAATGGGGGCTGAAGTTTTTCATCATCTAAAACGATTACTAAAACAACAAAATTTAAGTACAGCGGTGGGTGATGAGGGCGGTTTTGCGCCTAACTTTGTGGATGCTTATGAAGCTTTGGATAATATATGTCAGGCCATAGAGCATGCCGGGTTTAAATTAGGTCATGATGTGGTTTTTGCGCTAGATGTTGCGGCATCAGAAATATTTGATAGTCAAAAGGGCTATCAAATAACGCCGCATCATTGGCTTAATTCTGAGCAACTTATCACCTACTATCAAAAACTTATTAAAGATTACCCAATTATGAGTATTGAAGATGGTTTAGATGAGCAGGATTGGCAAGGATGGCAGCGATTAACTCAGCAATTAGGTCAAACAACTCAGCTGGTGGGTGATGATTTATTTGTAACCAACGCGCATTTATTACAAGAAGGTATTAACCAGGGTGTGGCGAATGCCATTTTAATTAAACTCAATCAAATTGGCACCCTAACGGAAACTCAAAACGCCATTCGTTTGGCCAAAGCACATCATTATAACTGCATTATCTCGCATCGCTCAGGTGAAACAGAAGATACCTTTATTGCTGATTTAGCGGTGGCAACAGGTTGTGGGCAAATTAAAACAGGTGGATTATGTCGCTCTGATAGGGTTGCTAAATACAATCAACTATTGCGTATTGAAGAACTAACCGCGCTGCCATACGCCGGACGACAGATTTTGAGTGAAAAACGTCAAACATCATGCGCTTAAGTATTATAGTCTGTTTGCTTATATTAATTGGTTTGCAATATAAACTATGGTTTGGTGAAACAAGTGTGCCAAAATGGCTTGAATTAAAGCAATTAACTGTGCAACAAGACCAAATAAATGGGTTAAAACGCGCGCAAAACCAGGCAATATCAGCTGATATTGCCGAGCTCAAAGAAGGTGACCAAGCTTTAGAAGAACAGGCACGTTTTCAATTAGGTATGGTAAAACAAGATGAAGAGTTCTATCAGTTTGTGAATTAATTTAAGCAAGTGTCATTATCTCAAAAGGCAGCGGGCGAGGTGGTGTGGGCCATAAGCTTAAAACATAGCCACCGCCACCAGAACCTGTGGGTTTGACAGCTGCTGCACCTGCTTGTTGTAAAATTGCCATATGGGTCAATAAAGCGTCATTCAGTAATCCCCACTCGGCAAAACAGTTCGAAGCCAAACTAACGGCATGTTGCAACTGCGCAAAGGCATCTGAGGCGGGGTGTTCAAGTGCCTTGCGAGCTTTTAAAACTGCTTCTTCCATAACATTATCAATAGCATGCGCTTTATCTGGTTGTTGCTTGTGCAAATTTTTGACTCTTTCAATACAGGCAAGGGTGATGCCCGCTTGGCTACAAGAAGATAAGCCCCAAACAGGCTGCCAGGTTTGATAAAGTGGTTCAATGGCTTGGTTTTTAAAATATAAACCGGTATCACTGGCAACACCTCTGATATCAAGCCCACTACTTTGGCCATGAAACAAATGCTCTAATTGATGAGCAAAGGCATAAGTCTGTTTAATGTTAATAAGTTTTTGTGCAGCAAACCATCTGGCAACTGCCACACAAAGTGCAGCTGAAGCACCCATGCCAACACCTATGGGTAGGCTAGAATCTAAGCTAAAATGGCCAGTTAATTTATTGAGGTCATGGTTGATAAGAACATAGCCGTGTTTTAATACGCGCCAAAATAATGCCGCCATATTTTGACCATGGACCCCTTTAAAATCGGCTTTTAATAAGGCATCAGGATAAAAACTTAAAGATAACTGACGTTTTTTTAAAGGAAATACCAAGGCTGGATGACCTCTTAAGACGCTATGTTCACCAGCTAAAATCCATTTGCCATAAGTGATGGTATGAAAATCATAAAACATCGAACTGTCCGGTCAAATGCGTTTGAGTAAAAGTGTGCATCAAAGCTTTTTGGTCTGGGCGATATAGTAAATGGATATTAGGCCCGGCATCCATGGTCACTAATGGACCATCACCATGGGTATGCCATAAGTCGGCAATTTTTTGTAGGAGTATGTCCGTAGTAGGCGTCATATAGGAAAAAGGCTGAGACGAGGTAGTAAAAAGCTTGTGCATATCATGAAATTCAGCTGTACAAATCTCGTAAGCTTTAGACCAATTCTCAGAATTGAGCGCATTGAGAAGCGCATCAAGGCGCTCGTTTGCGCGTTGAGCACGTCTTGCGTATAGCGGGCTTGTTGTTACACGTTGATGCGCGTGACTGGAAGACACCGCTTTTTCAGCACGACTGATGATAATCACCTGGTGATGCAAGGTGGTATAAGGCAGCGATATCGCCTTGACTTCATCTTCTTGCCATATTGCCCAAGGCTTAAAAAATGAACGGCAAGATGACCCAGAACCTACTTGGCTTAATCGTGCTTGTACATGCAGTGATGGCATTGGTTTTTGGGTTAATTCAGTGAAAGCACGCAAAGCGCATTGAGTCAGTGCGGCAAAGCTTGATGCTGAACTTGCCAGCCCACAATTTTTAGGAAAATTATTGACCGAACGTACAATAAAAAATTTATCATAGCCAACATGTGCTTTTAAAAAATGAAAATGCTTTAAAAAACGCTGTTGTGCCATAGGAGAGAGTGTCAAAGAAGGGCTGCCTGGCAACGTCAATGGCTCCCAAATATCTTTTTGGCCTGAATAAGGCTCAAGGGTTACAGTTGATTGTAAATTAGGTAATGTATAAGAAAGTGAGCCATTAGCCGGGGTATTTTGGTGGTCTTGTTTGCCCATGTATTTGATTAATGCAATATTAGCAGGAGCGGTGGCTAACCATTGTTGCATAGCGATTCCTTACTTATTTGCCAGGCGTATCTTGCCACAAAATTTTGTGAAGTTGTAATTGAAAACGTACCGGCAGATTATCTTGAATTATCCAATCGGCAAGTGTACTTGGGTCAAGTTGTTGCCAACTGGGTGAAAAAAGAACATGACTTAACTGATCGAGCTGATGTTGGTGTAACATGGCCACAGCCCAATCGTAGTCAGCCCGGTCACACAGTACAAATTTGATTTGATCAGTTTTTTTCAAATGTTTTAAATTTGACCATAAATTTTTATCAGATTCGCCCGATGCTGGTGTTTTTAAATCCATGACAATCATCGTGCGGGCATCTACTGGCGCAATATCGCGCGCGCCGCTGGTTTCAAGTGAAACATGATATTGCTCATCACTAAGGGCGGTTAATAAGTTTAGGCATTTGGGTTGTGCCAAAGGTTCACCGCCGGTGACACAGACGTATTTTGGATGAAACGAGGCAATTTTTGTCAAAATAGTGGATATGCTAAGTAATTGACCACCATTAAATGCGTAAGCGGTATCGCAATACTGGCAACGAAGTGGACAACCAGTGAGTCGAACAAACACCGTTGGTAATCCAACCGTGCTAGACTCGCCTTGCAGTGAATAAAAAATTTCCGTGATACGCAGTGTATGTTCAATCATCAAGCATGAAGGGTTTTAAGTTTAATTAAAGCTAAATCAGCGGTAGGTGTGTCGGGAAAATGATGAACCACACTATCTAAACGAGATCTAGCCGCCGAGATTTGACCAGATGCGGCCAAGGCATAGCCAATTTTTAACGAACAAGCCGGTGCTTTACTTGATTCAGGATAACGACTTAGAACGGTTGTAAAATGAGAGATGGCTTGAGGATAGGCTTTTTTAAGCATATAAAGCTCACCTGTCCAATAGTGTGCATTAGGCGCATACCCACTATGAGGATAAGTTTTTAGAAAAGTTTGCATGGCCACAAGCGCTTTATCAAACTGTTTTTCTTTAACCAAATCATAGGCCGCTAAATATTGTACCTGCTCATCCACCGGATTATGGTGTTTCGTTGATGGGTAGGATGATGTTGTCGTTGATAAAGGCTCAGGCGCTTCATCGTGGTTTGTATTTAAAGAAGGTTTATTATTTGCCTGTGCTTGTTTGATTTGCTTAAGTTCGTGGGCTTGGATTTCTAGCTGACCACGTAGATCCTGTAATGCTTGTTGTAAGTGTTTTATCTGATGAACCAAGTCAGCTTCGTTGGGCGCAATCTCATTATCTTCTTGCACCAAAGCAGTTTGTTCATCAGTCACCTCATCGGTCATAGATGAGGTAGTTGGTTCTTCAAGAAGCGCGAAATCATCGCTATTGTCAACAACAGGTGCAGTAGCAAGCAGACAAGACGATAGTAAACTTACAACCAAAAAAACGCCAAAGCGAGTCATTGATGAGCCTCATAGGTTAATTCTACGCGACGATTTTGACGATGCGAGGCGGCATCATGACCAAAGTTCGCTGGCTGCTCTTTACCATAGCTAATCACCCGTATCTGCGTGCGATTCACACCATGCATTTTTAAAATGTCAGCCACGGTATAAGCGCGACGCTCACCCAATGCGACATTATATTCACGGCTTCCACGCTCATCGGTATGACCGGCTAACAAAACTTTAGCCTGGGGGTGAGTTTTAAGATAATTTGCTTGGGCATTTAAAGAATCAAGATAGCGCGGCGCAAGGGTACTACTGTCGTAAGTAAATAAATAACGTTGATTATGCGGTGCTTTGGTGGTGTATGATTCACCAGGATTTTGTCCTGAGAAGCGTGTAAATTGTCCTAATCCCTGAGTAGACATGTCATTATCCATACCATAGTGTAGCTGACTATGATCACCAAAACGTGTGCACGCAGCACTTAATAACACACTTGCTGCAATCATGCTTAGTTTAAGTGCATATTTAATACGCATATAAATCTCCTTATCAACCGTTTAAAGGACATAAAAAGCGCCATTGTATAACTTTTTTAAACGTTGTGCCATGGCCACTAATCGCAATTATTAGCATGCAAACAAATTGCGCTTAGTGCGTTTACGCGCTAAGCGTGGCGCATATAAAACCCTAAAAATTGCATGGTTTTAGTCGTAAACTCATGGGCTGCATTGTTTGCGGCTAAAGTACCGCCAAAAGGCGTATCAGTTGGACAACGAAAACGAAATTTTAATAATTTTGACCCAAGAATGCGTAAGTGTTTGACATCCGCCAAAGTGATTTTTGCTTCTAAAACCAGTGTGCTAGGTTTGGTGATAAAGTCTTGATAAAGCGCTAATAACTCAGTATCAAGGCGATAATCCGTTTTTTCGGCAGCAGCATTAGCCGTTACGGCGGTGAAATAGCCGCTGTATTGAGCGCTTTGTAAAAGCAAAGGTTTAAGCATGTCAGCGGGTGGCGCTATCCAGGAATTATGCGCAAAGGCTGCCAGTTCAAAGGGATGTTTAACATACAGCATTTGCGTCGAATCATAGGCTTTTGCTGTATTTATCACAGCAACTAAAAGCGATTTAGATGGTGTGGTATGGGTATAACGTGTAGCACTATAGCGGGTTAAATCATATTGATGTTCAATACTTGGTTCTATGGCACAACCATACAAGCCCGCAAGCAAACTTAAAACTAAGATGAAATATTTCATTGATTACTCTCCTGGACCATTAGGTGGCGCTTTAAGCCCACGCAGGATAACCGCGGGGTTGCGCCTTATATCCATACTGACTTTTTCAAAATTAACCGCAATATGATTTAAGTGTTCTAACAACCGAATTGCTGCAGGAACCGCTTGTTGCGACAATTGATTAAGCGTACCTTCGCCTGAGGTCATGGTAGCCTTAATACTTTTACTTGCTTGGCTTACATCGTCAGTGACATGTTTAAAGTTTTGGCTTAATTCACGCGTTAAACGTGGAAAATCTTGACTGGCTTTGGCCAGACTTGCCAACATATTATCAGCATGCGTGATACTTTGAGCGATTTGTGTGTGTTGTTTAGCCAAAGATGAGGTAAAAAGTTCAACGTTTGTTAGTGTTTGTTTAAAGTCACGGATGCTTTTTTTATCTAAAATTTCATTGATACGCAGGCTAACATTATCGATGTTGGTTGAAACATCTTTTAAAAGTTTATCTACCTGATTTAATAAGGAAGGCTTGGTTGGAATGATAGGGTAGCGCTCATGAGGTAGCTTGCGTAAAGGTGTGAGTTTTGCCGATTCAGCCGATAAGCCAATGTAAGTATTGCCAGTGATGCCTTGGGTAATGAGGGTGGCAAATGTGCTGGTAGTAATAGGCGTGCCCTCCACAATATTAAGGAGAATTTTAACTTCTTGTGGGTCAGTATGGCTTAATTTAATTTTATAAACATTACCAACGGGCACGCCATTATATTTGACTTGAGAATCTTCACTAAGTCCGGCCACGGCTTCATGGATATAGACGGCATAAATCTGATAGTTCTTTTTATCAAAACCTGTAGAAAGCCATAAGATGGTGGCAAGTAAGCCTGTAGCCAGGATTAAAACAAATAAACCTACCAGCGTATAATTGGTTTTTTCTTCCACTTAAGCCTTCTCCTTTACGTGTTGATTAAAATAATCTTGAATAAGCGGGTGTTCATGATGTTTGAGTGTTTCCAAAGGCGCCATGGCTAATACTTTTCCCTCACCTAAAAAAGCAATTTTATCAACGCTTTTTAATGACTCCATATCATGGCTTATCATGACAATGGTTAAATTTAATGTTTTACGTAAAAATAAAATCAATTCGTCAAAACGTCTAGCGCCTTTGGGGTCTAAGCCTGTGGTGGGTTCATCTAGAAATAACAGCTCAGGGTCCATGGCAATGGCACGTGCGGCAGCCGCACGGCGTTGCATACCACCACTTAGCTCAACAGGATATTTGTGTGCTGCATCTTTGGGTAAACCCACCAAAGCGAGCTTAAGCATGCCAAGCTTATGCGCTGTTTGTTTATCAAGGGTGGTAAATTCTTGAATAGGAAATAAGATATTTTCAAGGACTGTGCGCGCCGAGAATAAAGCACTATGTTGAAAAAGCATGCCCAAGCGCTGGCGTAAGGCGGTCGCTTCGTGGTGATTGAGTGTTTGAATATTTTGCCCAAACAGCTTAATGTCGCCCTCAGTTGGCTGCATAAGCATTAAAAGACTGCGTAAAATGGTTGTTTTACCGCTGCCGCTGCCACCGATAATGGCAACAATATCGCCTTGATCAATGGTTAAATTAACATCCGAATGCACCCATTGATGACCTAAATAATTTTTAAGGTGCTTCACTTCAATGATAGGCTCACTCATCTATAAACCCATCCAGCTATAAATAATGGAAAAAGCCGCATCGGCAATGATAATTAAAAATAAAGCTTGCACAACGCTGCGCGTGGTTTGGCTGCCAATACTGTCAGCATTGGCTTTAACTAAAAATCCCTGAAAACAGCCAACAAGTGAGACAATTAAAGCAAAAGCGGGTGCTTTGTATAGTCCAAGTAAAAGTTGCTTGAGGCCTACTGTATCTTTAATGCGCCATAAAAAATCACCATATCCTACGCCTAACTTCCAATGTGACATAAACATCGCACCTAAAAGACTAAAAAAATCAGCCCAAAAAATTAGCAAAGGAAACACCAATAGCAATGCTAAAACTTTGGGCATCACTAATAATTCGTTAGGCGATAAACCCATGGTCTTTAAGGCATCAACTTCTTCGTTAACCATCATGCTGCCAATTTGGGCGGTAAAAGCTGAACTTGTGCGACCTGCCACAATGATGGCCGTAATTAATGGCGCAAATTCGCGAAAAATAGCCATGCCGGATAAATATGCAATAAAACTATTGGCACCATAAGCTTGCAGCTGCAAACCCATTTGGTAGGCTAATACTACGCCAATTAAAAAAGCTAAAAGACCGACAATAGGCAGTGCTTGTAAGCCAGTTGAATAAAGATTAGAGGCAATACTTGGCAGACGAAATTTTTGCCAGTGGCCTAAAATATCCACAAATTTATAACTTAATTCCCCTAAAAGGGTGATAAAGTCTTTTGCCTGAACCGCTTTGTGATGGGTTTCTTGACCCACACGATAAAGCAAGCTATGACTGGTATCAGTGGGTGGGTAATATGCCATAAATTCAGTGTTTGAGGCGACCAAATCAAGTAAAGCCTGGTGTTCATCTGAAAAATCAACCAAGCAAGTATGAAGCGGCTGCTCGCTTGATGCGGCAAAAATTTCATATAATTTGACCGCGCCGGCGCTATCAAGGGCGGTTAAATGCGCGCCATTTATTTTAAAATTTTCTGCAGTTTGTTTGATATTGGGCAAAGTAATAGACCCAAGCGTATGAATTAACCACGCGCCCTCACAAAAAAAAGACTGAGTTTTATCATCAAATCGCAGTGTTGCATCTGCTTGAGCTTGCATAAAGTAGACAAGTAAATAAAAAGATGAATCATCGATGATACGAGATCTTACGCAATAAAAGCCAGCCGGATGATTTAATTTTTATAACACAGGATGTTTTGATTAATTAAATATGTTAAAATTATGACCATTTTTTGAGCACAAATCCAGGTACTATGTCGACTACCATTGAACAATTTGAGCAAAGAAAGCAAGACCATATTGAACTTGCATTAAAAGCGCAACATCAAACCATGCATTTAAATGCGCTTGATGCCATCTCTTTACCGCATGAAGCCCTGCCTGATTTGGATTTTAATGACATTAGTTTAACGAGCACGCGCTTTAAGCAAACTGTGGCCAAGCCTTTTTTTGTAAGCTCAATGACCGCCGGCCACAAGCATGCTGCTCGTATTAACAGCCATTTACTTGAGGCGTGTCATCACATGCACTGG
>CETS01027947.1_pt1 | contig 13350 bp, 13 predicted proteins | sample 356391 | NCBI WGS metagenome assembly CETS01 (sample SAMEA2622673, study PRJEB7988) | marine metagenome | isolation source: saline water (ENVO:00002010), including
TTTGATCCTTTGAACCGCATTCAGTTGTGCATGCTCGATAGTGGACTTCCAGGCATTGGCAATTACTTCATGCCATTGGTCAACAGCATCTAAATACTCAACTTCGGAAGAACGTTTGGGTATATCAAATTCAAATATTGGCGGTTTTTTTGATCCCAAAAGTTCATCACAAATCTGATATCTTAAATTAGCCAAATCACTTTTTTCACTACCTTTATTGGGAACCAATATAATATCTGAGCTTCGCAACACGTTTATAGCTTGTTGCGTAACATGCTCAGGGTTTCCAGTCCCTATTCCAACTAAGTAAAGATCAATTTTCATGATCCATATATCCCTCTGCTAATGGACCATAGAATATCAAAGCGGGTTGAGGTGAAATCTCATTATCAAGTTTGTTTGCCAATTCTTTAACCGTCGATAGCGTCAGTCTTTGCTGGGGTGTCGATACGGCCTCAGCTAAAAGAGCAGGTGTATCATCTGGAAGACCATAGTTTGCGAGTTTCTTTTGTAATTGGCTAAAAGTTCTCTTACCCATAAATACGATTGTTGTAGCAGACGGATCAGCCAACGCAGACATATTTATATCTGTAGGTAACTGACCATTAATATCGTGACCAGTAACGAATTGAATGCGCCGAGCGACTAGTCTCCGAGTTAAAGGTATCCCAGCTACAGCAGCTGCTGCAAAAGCAGATGGTACGCCTGGAATTATCTCAAAAGCTATATTTGCCTCTCGCATAGCCACAAGCTCTTCTTCGAGTCGACCGAACAATCCTCCGTCACCAGACTTGAGCCTGACCACTCGACCACCATCTTTCGCATAATCGACAAGAAGCTGCGTTACAGCATGCTGTTTCGGTGAAGAGCGGTCAGCTCTTTTTCCTACACCTATCAAATCCGCACCTGCTTTAGCATAACTTAAAATCGGACCTGCGGATAAATCATCAAAAAGCACAGCATCTGCACGTTCCAATCGATCTACTGCTTTAAGTGTCAATAATTCGGGATCGCCTGGACCGGAGCTAACAAAACTTACAAAACCTGCCATTATTACGCTCTGGAAATCATATGAAAAAACGTTCCCGTAACCTTACCACGGACAGAACCTGTCTCTGATACTAAATTTCCTTCAGCATCCTTCACAGAAAACAATGGTTTGTCGGGTTGCTCAATAATGCTGCTGTAGTGAAACTCATGTCCTCTCAATTTTTTGTTTTCCGAAAAGATTTCAACATTTGAGTTTATCTCAGCCAAGCGATATCCGAGATTAAATTTCCGTTTAGCATAACTAGTTACAAGCCCGAGAAGTCCAATCATTTTGTGCGGTATTCCCTCTTTATCAATAAGTTGATTACCAAGCACCATATAGCCACCACATTCGCCATGAACTGGCTTTGTCTGGGCATGTTCCCGAATAGCAGAAAAACAATTTTCAGCTGATGCCAATTTTCCAGCATGAAGTTCTGGATAGCCACCAGGCATCCAAATTATATCTGCTGATTTATCAGGTTGTTCATTGGATAAAGGCGAGAAAAAACTCAACTCAGCTCCAGACGAGTGCCAGTGTCGCAGTATATGAGGATAAGTAAATGAAAATGCTTCATCCCGAGCAAGCGCTATGTGCTGGCCAGGAGGGTTGGGGAGATTAGCCTCAGGGCGTGAATTAGTTGCGTTAGTTTCACTTTGCGCTGCTCTATGCAATTGCTCAAGATCAACATTTGATGCTAGAAAAATGCCATAGTCAGCTATAGCCTTTTCGAGGTCAGGGTGCTCGACAGCCTGAATAAGTCCTAAATGCCTTTCTGGTAGAACCAAATCACCACGCCTCGGTAGTGCGCCAAAAACTGTCAATCCAGCCTTTTCAAATCCAAGCCTTGCAAGACGTTCATGTCGAGGGCTCGCGACACGATTTAAAATTACACCGGCAATATTGATTCTTTCATCATAGTTGGAAAAACCAAGAGCTGTTGCTGCAGAAGACTGAGCTTGTCCGCTTACATCTACTATTAATACTACTGGCCAACCAAAAGCTAATGCCGTCTCAGCGCTTGATCCATTTCCAAACTGCCCCGGCTTAGCAACACCATCATATAAGCCCATAGAACCTTCTGTAAGAATTAAATCTGCACCATCCGATAAAGATACCAGATTGTTCATTAATCCATTTGACATGGCCCAACTATCTAGATTGTAAGAACTCCGACCAGCTGCAGCTAAATGGAAAGCTGGATCAATGTAGTCTGGACCACTCTTAAAAGGTTGAACTGCCAAACCAGTGTCTTTTAAAGCCCGTAATAATCCTAGCATGACTGTTGTTTTTCCAGTGCCAGAACTCGGCGCTGATATCAAAAGTCCAGGTGGTCGCCTCATAATTTCTTTTCCTCATTGGCAGATCCAGGACGAAACCGTCTGTCATAGTCTGTGGAATATAAAGAACTTTCAGCGAATGTCTCATTGCCAAGCACATGTCCTACCAGAATTAACGCAGTCCTTTCAATGTCTTCCGAAACCCCGCCTTTAAAACTCTGAAGAGTACCACGAATTATTTTTTGATCTGGCCAACTTGCTCGGTATACTATTGCTGCAGAACAATCACCACCATAAAATGGTACAAGCTTTTCAACGACCTGCTTTAAGTTATGAATTGAAAGATGAATTGCCAGAGTGGCATTTGTACGAGCAAAATTCTCTAGTGACTCATTGTCAGGCATAGATGACGCACGACCTGGTGTACGAGTCAAAACTACAGACTGAGTTAGACTAGGTAATGTCAACTCCGTTCCAAGAGCTGAGGCTGCAGCAGAAAAGCTTGGCACTCCTGGTGTCAATGTAAAATTAATCTTTGCTTTTCGAAGTCGCCGGAGCTGCTCGCCTATAGCTGACCATATTGACAAGTCTCCCGAGTGTAGCCGTGCAACGTCATGACCCAACTCGGTTGCCTGCATACATTCTTCTATAATAGCATCCAGGTCGAGTGGAGCAGTATTTATAATACGAGCACCATCTGGGCAATGCGTGAGTATCTCGGATGGGACAAGTGAACCAGCATAAAGACATACCTGGCAACTGGCAATTAACTGTTGCCCACGTAGCGTTATTAAATCAGCAGCCCCTGGACCTGCTCCTATAAAATGAACAGTCAAATGCCTTCACCTTCAGCAACAGCACATACGGCTAATCCATCATCAGAAATTTGTCTTGGCCCCAGAAGTTTAGCTGAACCATGAAACAAAGCCAGAGCAGCACTTTCTGCCACACTACCCGTTTGTCGCTTTTCAATTACGACTTCCGATTGCGTTATTGTTTCCACTGACTTAATTACTTCTTCACTAACCGCGTACACTGGTAATTCATATTTTTTTGCAAGCGCCTTCAAAGCAGGATGTTCTACCTTATCTTCAGGAACAGAAAACCCACTTATTTTATGTTTGTCGGCAGCCTTATTCAGGGCATTAACAAGACTATTGATATTTGCCAAGGATCTAAAACCAAATCCAGCTATACAAACTAATGACATCAGCGCACAACTACCCACTGGGTAATAGGATAAGATGACTTCCAACTACTTTTTCCGCCAATCTGTTTTGGCTGCGAGTATTCAAAGCGTAATAGTTGGCCGCCAAATTTTTCTGCATAATCAACAATCAAACGGTCAGTTTCAATTGTGACACTATTCGTTACCAAAAGGGTACCAGCGGGAATGATTTTCCATAATTTCGCGAAAATTTCAGCGCCAAATCCACCACCTATGAAAACAGCATCAGGAGGATCGAGTTTATCTAAAACATCTATATAATCTGCCTCGATAACGTCGATCCAATCAACACCCAACTTTTTAGCATTGAGATTTATATTTGCTACCCTATTCGAATTCTTCTCAACAGCCGTAGCTTTCATCGAAGGACCGGAAAGCAACCATTCAATCGCTATAGAACCAGACCCAGAACCTAAATCCCACAGATATTGACCTTTTTTGGGGGCCAATGCCGATAAAGTAAGAGCTCTAATTGGCTGCTTTGTCATTTGGCCATCATGTGAAAACCAATCATCACCTATACCAGATGCCTGCGGTAAACTATCTCCATCACCTGAAACTTTTATCCCTAACATTAGAGGGTGTTGGAAATTTCCAGTTGTTTTGTCTTTGACTATAGTTTTTGTGACTTGCTGACTGACAGAACCGAGTGCCTCTAAAACAAATACTTCACTTTCTCTAAATCCAGTGTCGAATAAATATTTTATTAACGGCTCAACCGCTTCACCATCACGCACTGTGACTAAAATACGCTGATTAACAATTAGATATGGGCGTAATCTCGTGAAGGGAGCTGAATGAAGACCGAGTTGGATTGTTTTTTCTATTGGCCAGCCTAATTCTGCCGCAGCTAATGAAAAACAACTTTTGGCAGGTATTGCACGCCATTCTTTCCGATCAAGGTTTTGGGTAACTTGAGAGCCTGCACCAAACCAAAATGGGTCACCTGAGAATATCACAACAACTTGGTTACCGCGTAATTTAAGAAGTTGTTCAATTCCTTCTGAGAAAGGTATCGGCCAGGCTATTTGATCCCCAGAAAGCTTAGGAAGAGAAGCTAAATGGCGCGGAGGCGCCATTATTATCGGAGAGCCTCGCAAAACCTCCTGAGCCTCAGGTGATAAACTTGCATAGCCGCCAGCATCCATGCCAATAATAGTTAACCAGGGAATATCGTTCATGCAAAAAAATCTCTTGATACTTGGTGGTACAACCGAGGCTACAACCTTGGCTCAGATTATCTCTAAAACGAATATAAATGCCAGACTTTCTTACGCCGGTCGGGTAAGTCGGCTTCGCTCTTCACCGATTAAAAAACGAGTTGGAGGTTTTGGAGGTATACCCGGGCTTGTGGATTATCTTAAATCTGAGCAAATCACTCATGTGGTAGATGCAACCCATCCCTTCGCAGTACAAATGAGTAAGAATGCTATAGCAGCATGTAGTATGGCAAGCATTCCTCTAGTTGCACTCACCCGTCCCCCATGGCAGAAAAAGCAGGGAGACAAATGGATAAATGTTCCAAACATAGAGGCAGCTGTCCAATATTTGAACCAACCAAAAAAACGAGTGCTTCTTGCTATTGGAAGGCAAAATCTATCATTATTTCACGCCCAACCACATCACAATTACATTTTGCGCCTTGTCGACCCACCTGAAGAGCCGCTCAAATTCCCAAATCACTCTATTATTCTTTCAAAAGGTCCGTTTACTGTCAAAAATGACTTGGCATTATTTAAAGAACACAAAATTGAATTAGTTTTAGCCAAAAATTCAGGAGGCGATGGCGCCTATTCCAAAATAGAAGTTGCTAGAACTTTGGGTCTGCCTGTTATTATGGTTGATAGACCTAAAATACCTAGTCGCAAAGAAATTTTCCACGCAGATTCTGCACTCAGTTGGATAAACCAAATTTAGAGTGCCTTGGTGTGTAGGCGAAAATTTTTCCATTTTGCGACAAAACTTTTGTTTGGCTAGATCCTAAGATTACAATCGTCTGCATATCTGCCATTTCTGGTTTTGCTAGAGCTAATGTTGTAATTTTAATCCGCTCTTCAGGAGTAGAGATCGCACGAGCAAACACAATAGATCTATCCTCAGAGCATTTATTTTTTAAAATGGTTAGGACTTTCTCAAAACCCTCCGGCCTGGATTTGGATCGGGGATTATAAAGCGCCATAGCAAAATCGGCCTCCAAAGCAAGCAAAAGTCTCTTTTCAATCAATTCCCAAGGTTTGAGATTATCACTCAAGTTTAAAGCACAAAAATCATGACCAAGAGGTGCACCAATCTTGGCAGCCGCTGCCAACATTGCAGTTACGCCAGGGAGAATTTGGATGTCTACGTCAGTCCAACGACTTGGGTTTTTATCTAAAACCTCGAATACAGCCGCTGCCATAGCAAAAATGCCTGGATCGCCAGATGATACAATTAAAACCCTTTTTCCAGATGCCGCCATATCCAAAGCAAATTCAGCTCTCTCAATCTCAACTCTGTTATCAGAAGGATGTAAAGCCAAACCATCACGCGGGGGTATCCTAGCCACGTAAGGTATGTAACCCACAACATCTGTTGCAGAGCTAATCGCTTCTTGCACACAAGGTGTTACCATATTTTGATCACCAGGACCTAAGCCTGCTATAGTAAGTAATTTTGTCATTCATTTTGCCCTACCATGCAAAATAATAATCGAAAAATAAGGAGCGACTTCCTTTTTATATTCTACCAATTTACACACAGATTGATTTGACATCGCAGCAAATTCAACAATGAAAGCGTCGCTCTTACGTTCAGTCAAAGCAATTGCCTCTCTTATCTTGTCTAAATTTTGACCAACCTTCATTATTACTGCTGCATCAGTTGAGCTGATTTTATCGACTAGTTCTTTTTTAGATAATGTACCCGGTAAAATAGTTAGGATATTGTCACCCCAAGTTATCGGCAGACCGGTCGCAGTCCAAGCTGCAGACATTCCTGTAATTGCTGGCACAACCTCAATGGGAGCCTCAAATCGAAGCCTTTCATATATGTGCATAAAAGAGCCGTAAAAAAAAGGATCCCCCTCACAAAGGACGCAAACATCTTCCCCACGATTGATCACAGATCTTAGGTGCTGACAGCACTCATCGTAGAAAGAAGACATGATTTTTTTATATCGTGGATCAGAAAGTGAAATCTCCGTTGTAATAGGATATTCCATTGCATACTCTTTTACATTTTTAGGTAAAATTTCCGAAACTATTTTGCGCGCATGACCAAGCCTTCCAGCTTTTCGGAAAAACGCTATGAAACTTGAAGATTTTATTAATTTATCTGCCCTTACACTCATCAGATCAGCTGATCCAGGTCCCAGCCCAATACCATAGATTGTTCCTATCCTTGAGCTAGGCTTTCTCATTCAATTCGGCTCGCTAAAGCATTTACTGCTGCTACTGTGATAGCACTTCCCCCTAAACGACCTTTCACAATACAGCTTGGTACCACTTTTGAGTTTATTAATGCATCTTTGCTCTCGCTCGCACCAACAAAACCGACTGGGCATCCAATAATCGCAGCTGGCCGTGGGCAGTTTATGTCTTCTAGCATATTTAAAAGGTGAAAAAGTGCAGTCGGTGCATTTCCAATTGCCACAACTGCTCCATCAAGATGTGGTCGCCAGAGTTCTAAAGCTGTTGCAGACCGAGTATTTCCAAAATCTTTTGCCATTTGAGGTACTTCAGAGTTCTGAAGCGTACATATAATCTCGTTATTTGCTGGCAATCTAGAACGTGTAATGCCCTCGCTTACCATGCGGGTATCACATAATATTGGAGCACCCGCTTCAATGGCAGCTCTGGCTGAGACAGCAAAATTTGATGTAAATTGAACAAATGGAGCTAAATCAACCATACCAGCCGCATGGATCATTCGCACAACTACAACTTCTTCAATTTCACTAAAACGAGCCAGATCGGCTTCTTTTCTGATTGTAGCAAAAGATTCAGCATAAATTGCTGCGCCATCTTTTTCGTAAATATGTGGCATAGTAAATCTTTACGACCTTGTTTCCTTTAAATGTTCCAAAACTGAAGTCTGTGTGGAACATTTAACGACTGGTTTGTCCCAAGCATAACCTTTTTCGACAATATCAAATCTACCCTCATTACCGACTATGCAAATTTCCTTAGAATTAGGAGATGCACATCCCTTCGAGCATCCTGAGATATGAACATTTGTTCCAATAATAAACTCTTCTTGATGAGCTAAACTCTCCGCCAAATTCCTTGTCTTTATAGTTGCTGACGAACAATGCGGAGCTCCAGGACATACATTCATCTTTAATCGATTATCTTGCGGCTCATTGATTAAACCAAGATTTGTGTCTGGTAGGCTTTCAACAATCAGCATTTTATTTACAGTAAACTGAACCTTTTTATTTGCAGCTGCAAGCTTCCGCAAATGCTCACTTTTAAGTTGGCCAAATGGAGCAGCTAAAATAAACTTACTTTGGTACCTTCCAACGGTTATTTTCTGTGAAAAAGGTTCTTTTATTTTTTTAATTGTTTCCCATGGAAAATTGTTTTGTTCCACAACATCGCGCATCCTCATCGCACGTTCATTTTCTTGAACATTCTGGATTTCGAGATACCACTCAATAATTTTTTTAATGTCATTCATCAAATTATTTTCGTTAGTATAAAAAGCCTCTTTCATACCTGCACATCTCAACATGAGCTTTGAGCCTGAAACCGCTTCGATAAACAAATCACCTAAGTCATCAGAAAGATAGCGACTTTCATGATGGTCGATACAAAATCCAAATTTTTCTGGCAAAAACGGTAACATTTCAACACTTGAGTAAATTTGGGAAGCGCATCGCCACAGAAGTGAATTTTTTTGTATAAATGGTGGTACGATAATATTTAAGCGATCTAGTTTATCGCTATCACTGACTAATTCTTCAGTCTGTAATTTTAAAATTAAGTTAGAATAATTTTTTTCGTTAATCCCACGAATTTGGACATTTGTACGCGAAGTAATATCAAGCAATCCATTCCCAAATTTATCTGAGCAATCAGCTAATACTAAAAGTTGTTTAGAATTTAGCATTCCATATTTTGGTTTTACACGCACCAATAAACCGTCACCAGACTGCATAGGGCGAAGAGCTGATGGACACCAACCTTTTGCAATGGGACGATTCATGCCGAAATCTCCAAATCGCCAAGAATAAAATTTCTACGGGTCTTCCAAAGACCAGAATTATATAGCTGTTTGAAACAGTCACGCATTGAGGCCAGTGCCTCTGGATTATTTTCGGACATGAATTTTACAATATCATCATTACCAATCGTTGCGTCATGATAACTATCAAATAAATGTGACCCAACAACATCAGCTAAATTTGCAAACGCTGCCATGTGGGATAAAGTTGCAGAAATTTCGGCTGCACCTCTGAAGCCGTGTCTTTTCATTCCTGCCAACCATTTTGGATTACAGGCTCGAGCGTAAACAACCCTTGCAATTTCCTCTGTTAGAGTACGAGACGCTGGTTTTTCAGGATCTGAGTTATCCAAATGATACAGAGAAACCTTACCACCAATGGAGGCTTTTGCTGCAGCGAAACCGGCCTCATGTGCTGCATAGTCAGCACTTAGAAGGAGATCTGTTTCCAGCATATCCTGAAGATGAACAAAGCTATCGGCTGCAGAAACTATATCTTTGAGACCTTTTTTATCCTGATAGATCCGCTCCCCATTTATTGCATAGCTACTTGCCTCCAACCATGCTTCAGCAGCTGCCTTTCTTCCTTCATCCGAAAACTGCTCGGGTGCTGAACCCATGCCCAACCCATACGAACCTGGAGCTGGACCATAAATACGCACGTTTTCTACTCCAGATTTATACGGGTTCCAATCTGCGGATTCTTCGCGATGGGACACAGCATCAATGGCCTGCTGATATAAAGTGGATAATGTAGGAAACACATCTCTAAATAAACCAGATACCCTTAAAGTGACGTCAATCCTTGGACGGTCCAGTGTAATCAGTGGCAGAATTTCAAAACCTGATACTCGTTCAGATCCTTCAGCCCATGTCGGTTTGACACCTAAGAGATGTAATGCCATTGCAAACTCTTCGCCAGCAGTGCGCATTGTGGCAGAACCCCATAAATCAACTATAACACCTGAGGGCCAATCGCCATTATCTTGTAAATGTCGACGAATAAATTCATCAGCAAGTTTAATGCCTTGCGAATATGCGGCACGGGTTGGTACGGATAATGGATCAGTAGCAAATAAATTGCGGCCGGAGGGCAAAACGTCCATCCGACCACGATAGGGTGATCCAGAAGGGCCCGCTGATATACGCTTTCCAGATAAAGCATTTTTTATAGCCAGCTTTTCTGCCAATTCAGAATTTTTTGTTTCGAAAGGTAATATCTGCTCACATTTCCGCCCAAATATATGCAGACCATCACCAAATTGAGTTTCCTTGATATCACAAACAAATCTATCTATCCGACTTAAAGCTTCTGAATGACTGCATTCATCACCTATGCCCAAATCCGCCTCAATACCCAAAGTTTCGGCTTCTACTCGAATAGTTTCCTTTAATCTTTCACGCCTATTTGGATCCAAACCATCAGCATTAGAAAATTCATCCAAAAGAGATTCTAAATAACAGAACTGAGAGGGCACTTCTGATGCTCGCAAAGCAGGTGGAATATGGCCAATAGTAAGGGCACCAACTCTCCTTTTTGCCTGGGCTGCTTCTCCTGGATCATTCAATATAAATGGATAAATTACAGGGATATTCCCAGTAAGTACTTCTGGCCAGCAATTTTTAGATAATGCAACAGATTTACCTGGAAGCCATTCCAAGGTTCCATGAGCACCAATATGAATAATTGCATCCGCTTTGAAAGCATTCTGTAGCCAAAGATAGAAAGCAACATAACCATGACATGGTGTGCGTGAAATATCATGATAATCTATATCACGCTGCGCAGGGTCACTCCGTTCTGGCTGCAGAGCGATGATCGCCCCACCAATGTTAACCGCACTAAAATTAAAACTGCCATCGGTGACCAAAGAGTCTTCAGTTATATCACCCCAAGCTTCAAATAGCTGGGCTTGCATATTTTTAGACAAGTTATCTAAAGCATTCTTATATTTTTCTACTGACCACTTAATTTTGTTTTGCTTCAAGCTAACTTCCAAAGGGTTTTCAAGTGGGTCACTTATATGTCCTAAATCTTCAAGAATAGATTGGGCGGATGCTAGAACATCTAAACCAACAGCATGCGCCATTTGCCAAGGCCTGCCAGGATAAGTCGAAAGTATCAAAGCTGGGTGTTGGGCTTCTAGTGGTATTTTTTGGAGCCTATGCCACCGATAAACTTTGTCAGCGATTGCATGAACTCTCTCATTATCGGGTTGATGTTCAACTCTGGAAAATTCAAGATTCCCATCTTTTTCTCCAGCCTCTTTGAACGATGCAACACCGGAAAAGATTCTTCCATCGACTTCTGGAAGAACAACATGCATTGCCATATCAGCAGGAGACAAGCCACGATCAGCCTCTATCCAAGCTGAACGTTTTGAAGTCGACAAAGCAACCTGAAAAACTGGAACACCGCCAGCATCAAGAGGAGATTCACCGGAGGAACCTTTGCCAGAAAATGATGTAGCATTTACAATACAGACTGGCTTGAAATATTTGATTTGAGAAATTATCCAATCTGCCGCATCAGGAATTTTAAGTGAAGGTGAAAATAAACCGACCACTGAAAATCCTCTCAATCGCAGCGCATCAAAAAGTGCTGTTATTGGCTTTAAATCTGCAGCAGTTATAAAAGAACGATAAAAAGTTAAAACTATAAGTGGCTTATTAAAATTTATCGACTTTACAGCCTCAGAAACGGAACAAACCTGTTGTTCGGGCGTCCAAGCACCGTATTTATCCAATGTTTTTGTACCGCGAACCGGCGATACACACAGGCCTGCGGCTAAAGCAAGTTGAGCTAGAGCTGCATGTGCTGCAACTGCACCACCTGTGTCACAAAATTCTTTCAATTGGCGAAGTGTCGACGTTGGTAATGTAGAAAACTCATCTAACTGAATATCTTCTCGGCCATCTGCCGGCAAAACAGCACACGCTATTTTATTTTTTTTAGCGAGTTTTATAACCTCTTGAAGACCATAAGACCAATATGGAACCCCACCAATAAGCCGAATAAGGATTCCTTTTGATTTTGACAACGTATTTTCTAAATACGTATCAACTGAAACTGGATGTTTAAGTGCGGATAAGTTAGCAAGGCGCAAGGTTGGAAATTGATCACCCTGCAATTCAAATCCCCGTTTCCAACCCTCAGCAAAAGCGCCGAGATCACTATCAGAGAAAGATAAAACAACCAGATCTGCCCCAGTCTGGCCCAAATCGGTAGGGACTTCTGTCTCCTCTAAACCGTGTCTTTCTACAAATAAAACGTGCATGAATGCCTTTTAACCAGCTAGAATTTTTTCAATTGCAAGAGTATTTAAATTATCGTGTTCTGCTATAACCACAAGGCGACCTTGTTTTGGCTCATCTGGTAGCCATATCCGATCATATTGGGTTCTAATTCTGTTTCCAACAGCTTGAACTAAAAGCCTCATGGGTTTTCCAGATACAACTGCATAACCTTTGACCCTAAGTATACGTTCTTCATCAGCCAACCGCTTGACCCTGTCAACTAATTGTTCGGGTGATGGAAAATCATCAATAGAAAAAACCGCACTATCAAAATCTTCATGATCGTGATCAGGTACTCCGTCGTGATGGGATGGTCTTTCAGAAAGGTCATCCTCAGCTGCAGCTTCCAAGCCTAAAACCACGCGAGGATCAACCTGACCTTCAGAGATTTCAATCATTGGCAGAGGTCGCGGAGCGATCTGTGAAATTTTTTTTCTAGCGGCTTCTTTTGCCATAGAATTTGTCAGATCAGATTTCGTTAATAAAACAAGATCAGCACAAGAAATCTGATCCTCAAAAACTTCTGACAATGGCGTGTCGTGGTCTAGCGATTCATCTGCTTCGCGTTGTGCCTCTACGCCAGCCAGATTTGGTGCAAATTGCCCAGACGCAACTGCTTCAATGTCGGCTAGAGCAATTACTCCATCGACTGTAATTCGTGAACGGATGTCCGGCCAATCAAAAGCCTTAAGAAGAGGCTTAGGCAACGCCAAACCAGAGGTTTCAATCAAAATGTGCTCTGGTCTGGGATTAAGAGACATAAGGGCCTCGATTGTAGGTATAAAATCATCAGCAACAGTACAACAAATACATCCGTTAGCTAATTCCATTATATTTTCAGCAGGGCAATCTGGGATTGCGCAACTTTTCAATATTTCACCGTCGACACCAACGTCTCCAAACTCATTAACTATAACTGCTAATCTTTTACCCAAGGGATTACGCATTAAATGAGTAATAAGTGTGGTTTTTCCCGAGCCTAGGAAACCTGTGATAACAGTTACTGGAACCTTTAATATGTCACTCATAATTAAACCTTTTTTATTAAGTGATGAAAAAGTCAAACATGGGTGATGATCTCGCTATACAAAATTTTAATAGCTATCCTTTTAATTCCACGAAACTTTCCATTATATGTTCAGACATAGCAAGAGATTCCTTTACACAACTATTCGAAATCCGACTTTGGATAGATATTTACGCACACCTAAGTCTGTTTTTATGGCTGCCTAAAACAAAATTTCACAACCATACTTACAATTTTCCTGTTGCCCAAATCAAATAACGGTAACTTTTGTAACAGATCTTTACCT
>CETS01145577.1_pt1 | contig 13340 bp, 6 predicted proteins | sample 356391 | NCBI WGS metagenome assembly CETS01 (sample SAMEA2622673, study PRJEB7988) | marine metagenome | isolation source: saline water (ENVO:00002010), including
ACCGACGATTTCGTCCGCATCGCGGTCGATCATATCGCCCGGCAGTTTCCCGAGGATGCACTCGCCCAGAAATGGCTTAATCATGTGAGCGCCTCGCTGGCCGCCTTCACCTCTGACCTGGGCTATCGCTGGGAGGTTCACTTCGACGAGACCCCGTTCAAGTTCTGGCGAATCCAGGGCTACCCGGCACCGCTTCCCGACAGCGAGACCGAGCGTAAATGGAAAGCCGACGACGCGGCGAGCCCCTACGAGATCACCGCCTGAGGTTATCGTGCTCCGGGACCGGGGGTGGTCGGAAATGGGCGCGCTTCGAGCCGCGTGTCCTTCACGAGGTTTGCTGAGCCGCCAACGTCAGCAAGGTCAACTTCCCCGATAACCGGCAAATTCTTCCCGTTCGATCCCTGTTGCGCGGTCTGTCTCGCTGGTGAGACAGGTCGCGCAGCCGTCTTACGCGCGCAAAACCTGCGTTCTGACCCCCTGCCTATAATGATTGCGAGGCCAACTCACACCGGATTTTCCGGCGTTGAAAATATAGGAAAAGCAATCTCATGCAGATCGCGGATCATTTAAACAGGGTAAAATACCTAAAGCACAAGATAGCACTGATAGCCGGGGTGTTTATTGCAGCCACAGTAGTGGCACTAGTGACGACTAGCTCCATTTTTTCTTGGACATCGTACAATTTCGTCAGTGGTGAAGTCGACGAAATCGTCAGCAGCCAGGCCAAGGACGTGCTGGCCAATCGCGCCGCTGCCGAGGCGAAAGGCGTAAAGAGCGCGCTCGACGTCGCGTTCGACGCGGCACGCACCACTGCTGACAACTTTTCGGTATTGGCCGGCACCGGTGCCGGGACCACCGGCGCGGGACAGCGACGGACCCAGTTCAACGCGATCCTGCGTAAGACGCTCGAGCAGAATCCAACCTTCAACGGCACCTATTCTGCATGGGAACCCAATGCCATCGACGGCGCCGACGGCGCATTTTCGGGCAACCGTGCGATGGGATCCGACGGCACGGGCCGTTTCCTCGCCTATTGGACGCGCGGAGAGAACGGTAAGGTCGCGATCCAGCCGCTGGTCGAATACGACAGCGCCGATCGCCATCCCAACGGTCTGGTCAAGGGCGGCTGGTATCTCGGGCCCAAGGCGAACGGGCAGGAGAGCATTCTCGGCCCCCTGCCCTATATCGTTCAGGGCAAGAAAGTATTCCTCGCGACCATGTCGGTGCCGATCAGGGTCAATGGCCGTTTTGTCGGCGTTGCGGGGACCGATTACAATCTCGATTTCCTGCAAAAGGTCGCCACCCGCACCAGCCGCTCGCTGTTCGATGGCAAGGCAACGGTGCTGATCGTCAGCGATACCGGACTGATCGCCGCGAACAGCGCGGATCCCGCATCGATCGGCAAGCCTGCCGCGTCGATCGACCCGCACTGGTCGGGCCTGGCAACTATCGTCAAGAAGGGTGAGGCCAAGGTGGTCGACGATCCCGAACAGGAAAATCTCGACGTCTATTCGCCGATCACCCTGGGACGCAGCAAGACGCCCTGGTCCGTGGTCATTTCCGTGCCGCGCAGCCTGGTGCTGGCCGATGCCAACGCGCTGAGCGCATCGATGAGCAGCCACGCGCGATCGAGCATGGTGTGGCAGTTGCTGCTCGGCATTGCCGTCGCGATCGGCGCGATCCTCGCGATTGCCTATGCCGCCGGGCGCATTGCGCGCCCGATCACGCAATGCGCCGACTTTGCCAATGGCATCGCCCGCGAAGAGCTCGACCAGAAGCTGGACATCGACCAGGCCGACGAAGTGGGCACTCTGGTAGAGGCGCTGCGCAAAATGCAGACCGACATTGGCGCCAACATCGCGCGCCGGGCGGAGGAACAGGCCAAGACAGAGTTCGTCGTCGAAACGGTCTCAAACAGCCTCAGCGGCATGAAGGCAGGCGACCTGACCGTCGATATCGATGCCGACTTCCCGCCCGATTACGAAGGGCTCAAGCAGAACTTCAACCAGGCACTTGCCAGTCTGCGCGCGCTGATCGGGGCGGTCGGGGAAAGCACCGAGTCGATCCGCGCTGGCTCGTGTGAAATCGCTAACGCATCGGAGGATCTTGCCCGCCAGACCGAAAGCAACGCGGCGAGCATCGAGGAAACCAGCGCCTCGCTGACGCAGATCGATGGCCGGCTGCGCGCAAGCGCTGCCGCATCGGCGGAAACGCTCGATCGTGCCGACCAGGCGATGTCCACGGTAGAAAGCGGTCGCGCCACCGCAGATCAGGCGATGGCGGCGATGGATGAGGTCAGCGGCAGTGCCACTGCGATCGACAGCGTAATCGAAGGGCTGGACAAGATCGCCTTCCAGACCCGCGTTCTCGCCATGAACGCGGCCGTGGAAGCGGGCAGGGCCGGAGAAGCGGGGCGCGGCTTTGCGGTTGTTGCCGATCTCGTCTCCGAGCTTGCCATGCGGGCCGAGGAGGAGGCGGGACGCGCCCGCGACGAGCTGACCGCGACCCAGGCCGGCATTTCCACCGCCGTCGAAGCGGTGCAGAATGTCGACGCTGCACTCGCGGGAATTTCGGGCGATGTCGAAACCGTCCATCGCCTGCTCGGCACCATGGCCGCCGACACCAGCGCGCAATCGGCATCGATGAGCGAAATCAGCTGTGCGTTGGCATCGATGGACAAGGCGACGCAGGAGAATGCCGCGATGGTCGAGGAAACCTCGGCCGCCGCGCGCAACCTGTCGAGCGAGGTGAACACACTGAGCGCGCAGGCGGCGAGCTTCCGCGTGCAGCGCGACGCCTCGAATGTGGTGCGAGCGGTGCCCCCTGCCCGCAGCCGCCACTCGTCGGGTGGACAGGGAGTGCATCAGGCCGCCTGACCACCAGTCGCTGTGCAGCGCCCCCCGCGCAGCACCTACCACAGCGCCGCGGCATCGGGATTTCCCCCGAATGCCGCGGCGTTTCGGCGTTCGGTGATAATCCCCTATAATAAACCAAATGCTCATTGAGTGCCACGGGAAGGGCCCAGATTGTGATCCAGGCATCGGACCATGCCAGCCGCGTTTTTTCCGCGGTCCAGTCCGATGCTGCGGCGGTGCAATCGGCGATCGTCGCTTCCTGGTGTCGATCGGCGCTGCACCACGGTCTCGATCCGGAAACGGCGGCGCAACAGATACGGCTCGACGCTGCGGAGCTGGCCGCGCGTCGGGCGCCACTCGACATGCTGCTCGAGATTGCCGGGTCGGTGCTAGACGAAACCTTCCGGGCAGTCGGCGGGTCGGGCTGCGGCGTGATGTTAAGCGACGCCGACGGCGTCATCATGTCGCGGCGGGTCAAGGATGGCGATGGGGACCACTTCACCGACGCCGGATTGGTCGAGGGTGCGCTCTGGGACGAGGCGCGTGCAGGCACCAACGGCATCGGCACCTGCCTGACCGAAGATCGTGCGGTAATCGTCCATCGCGACCAGCATTTCGCGACACGCAACATCGGGATGACGTGTATCGACGCGCCGATCCACGATCCGCAGGGGAAATTGGTCGCGGCGCTTGACGTATCGAGCTGTCGCATCGACCACGGCCCGGCAATGGCCGAGATGATCGCCACCATCGTCCGCGATGCCGCGCGGCGAATCGAACGCAGCTATTTCTGCCAGCATTTCGGCGAGCATCGGATCATCTGCCTGCCCGATGCGGCGCAAGGCGGAACCGCCCTGCTCGCTGCAGACCGCGACGACATCGTTCTGGGCGCGACCCGCGCGGCGCGGCTGCGGCTGGGGATCGACGATCCGCTCGCCACACCGCGATCGCTTTGCGATTTGCTCGGCGAGGAGCATGAGCCTTCATTCGAGGATGGCGATCGAGGCGTCATGCGACAGGCGCTGGCGTACGCGGGCGGCAATGCGAGCGAGGCTGCGCGGTTGCTGGGTATCGGGCGGGCAACGCTCTATCGAAGGCTCGCCCGGGCAGGGATCAGGCCCTAGCACGCCTTCGGCAGTTTGGGCGGGGGCGGATCGGATGGTCGCCAGGCAGGCGATCATTCCTGCCTTGCGGGCATTCCTGCCCTGCGGGAAGCTGGAGGATAGGTCGTAACCGGTATCGGCGAGCACGCAGCCGAACCGAGCGTATTTGTTTCAACGCTGCCACAAATTCTCAGCCTAACGTCATTCGTGCGTAACGGCAGGGACCCGCCCCCGAAACAAACCCCCTCTAACCGGGCCCGGCAAAGGGACCAGCTCAGGGGGACACTACCATGCCACGCTCGATCGCAAATTCACTGCGCCACAGTCTCATGGCGGGAACTGCCGCCGTGATTGCCATCACCCCGGTCACCGTTTTCGCGCAGGATGCCGGGGAGCCCGCTACCGAGAGTTCCGAAGAGATTGTGGTCACGGGCTTCCGCGCGCAGAACCAGCTCGCTATCGACGCGAAGCGCAAAGCGGAGAGTGTCGCAGACTTCCTCAAAAGCGACGACATCGGCCAGCAGCCCGATTACAACATCGCCGATAGCTTTCGACGGCTGCCAGGGGTGCAGACGATCTTCGACGAAGATGAGGGACGCTATGTCTCGATCCGCGGTCTCAATCCCAGTTTCACCGTCGGTGCCTTCGACGGTGCGACCATGGCGACTGCAGAGCGCGGAAACCGGCAGCTTAATATGGAGGCGATCCCCTCCACCTCGGTTGCGGCGCTCAAGGTGGTCAAGTCCCGCACACCCGATATCGAAGGCAACGCCATCGGCGGATCGTTGAACCTCATCACAAGGTCGGCTTTCGACCGGTCCGGCACATTCCTGATCGGCAACGCCTTCATCGGCGTGTCGGATTCGCAAGACGTGCCTGGACTAGGTCTTAATCGCGATAGCGATGACGGCCTCAATTACCGAGCCGACGGCACCTTCTCCACCCGCTTCGGCCCCGACCGCAACTACGGGATCGTGGTCACGGGCTCTTTCAGCCGCAAACGCCGCGACCAAGAGCGGCTGCTACCGCAGGCCGTCCCGCCCGAGACCGGCACCGTAGCTGCCCCGGCTGGCACCGTGACGGACCTGCTCTGGTCCGACTACCCCAACACCGTCGATCGCTACGGCGGTACGGTGAAGCTTGAAGCTCGCCCGGCCAAGGGGCTCGAGGGTTCGCTCGCCTACACCTATTTCCAGCAAGACGACAACGAACTGCGGCACACTCAGCGGCTGCGCAATACGCCGGGTGACAGCTTCGTCCGGTTCAACGATTTTCCTCTGCGGAAGCCTCTTCACGTGGTGAACGCCAAGCTCGCCTACGAGACCGAGAACCGGCATTACTTCGCCGCCCGCGGTTCCTATTCGCAGGCCACTTTTCTCGAACAGTCCAACCAGCTGCGCTTTAACCTCGTCGGCGACGCTCCCGATTTCGATCTGCGGCGCGACGGACCGGACGTAATCGTGAGCGATGTGGATCCCCGCTTCACCGACCCGGCCGAATTCCGGTTTTCGCGATATGATCCCTACGAGGACGATTCGACGGACAAGGTCACGGAGGGCCAGTTCGACTATGGCTGGAACAACCGCGAAGGCGATGAAGGCATCGGGATCGGCGCTGGCTACAAGTATCGTCGCACGGTTCGCGACAACCAGCGCTCGCAGGAGATCTTCAACCTCGCCTCGGGCAGCGACCTTCGCCTGGACCAGTTCGTCCAGCCGGAAGACTACACGCCGATTTTTTCCGACTTCGACCAGATATTCATCGATTTCGAGAGTTTCCGGAACTTCTTCGATGCCAATCCTGCAGTCTTTACGCGCGACGCGAAAAACAGCGATCGGCAGAATATTGGCGGCGACTGGCGCTTCGAGGAAGAGGTGAACGCAGGGTACGGCCTGCTGCGCCACCGCGGCGATCGCCACCTCATCATCGCCGGTGTTCGCTACGAGAAGACCGACGTGACTACCGTCAGCGTATCGCGCAGCACAGTAAGCGGTGCCGACGTCTTTACCCCGATAACGCGCACCAACGACTACGAGGACTGGCTTCCGTCAGTGACGGGCTTTTTCGACATAACCGACGACCTGCGCATTCGCGCATCTTGGTTCAAGGGCGTGGGCCGTCCCAATCCAAACTCGGTTGCAGGCCAGGAGGTGATCAATGCCGACGACTCGATCAGCCGCCCCAATTTCACGCTCCAGCCGCGCAGAGCCGACAGCTACGAGGCGAGCCTCGAATACTACTTGCCGAACGACCTCGGGATCATCGCCGTGGCCGCGTTTCACAAAGACATTCGCAACGAGATCTACAGCTTTTCCGACATCGAGGTGATCGACGGGCAGCAGGTCGTCGTCACTCAGCCGCGCAATGCCGAAGGCGGAAAGGTGACGGGCTTCGAGGCCAACGTGGTCCTCAATCGCTTCGATTTCTTGCCGGGATTTCTCTCCAACTTCGGCGCGTCCGCCAATATCACCTTGCTCGACGGCAGCATCACCATCCGCGACAACAACACGCGGCGGCAGCTCGACCAACTGCCCGGTCAGGCCAAGTTCCTTGCGAACGCGGCGCTCTTTTACGAACAGGGGCCCGTCCGCGTGCGCCTGACCTATGCCCATGTCGGGCCCTTCAAGAGCAGCGTCAATGCCAGTAACCCGGCTGCCGATCGCACTGTTGAAGAGACGAACAACTTCGACCTGCAGACCCGGATCCGGCTCAATCAAGGGGTCGAGATCATCGGGGAGGTCCGCAACCTCACCGATCAGGAATCCCGGGCCCTGAGTGGACCGAACCAGGACATCACGCGCGACATCAGCTTTTTCGGGCGTCAGTTCTGGATCGGCGCGGCGTTCACGTTGTGAGGGTGTTTGCTCGGATAGGTCAGACCGCACTATTGGCGCTCGTTTCGGGCACTGCCGGTGTGGCCCAGCCAATCCCTACGGGGGTTAGCGGACCGGTCGGCACCGAAGCCTGTGTCGCAACCGACGTCGAACGATGCGAGATTGCACCGGGCGTGTCCTACTGGCGGGTCACGCGCGAGGGCGAGCGACCTTTGGTCATGCACGTCTCGGAAATCGACCTTTCCTTTCCGGGCCTCAGCATCGCGGTGACGCCGGAGGACCGCTCGGGCGGGCTCGAGTATCGTGCGCAGACGGCAACGCGCTATCTGGCCAAATCGGGCGCCGTGCTGGCTGTAAATGCCAGCTATTTTCTCCCCTTCGTCGGAGGCTCGCGGGGAGGAAGCGACTTCGTCCCGCAAGACGGCGCAGCGGCGGCCGTTTCGGGCGCCGTCATTTCCCGAGGGCAAACGGTCTCGCCACCCGAGGCCATCGATGCGCGGGTCGACAGCATGATCTGCTTCGCTGCCGGGCGCGCCATCATCGTCGAAGGTCAGGCGTGCCCGCCGGGGTTCGATGAAGGGGTGTCGGCGGGCCCGCGCATCCTGGCAGACGGCGAATACGTCCCACGGCCGCGCCTCGGCCGCGACGGCGTGTTTCACGGGGCGACGACAGTCCCGCTCGACGAGGTCGAGGCGAATTCCTCGCCCGAACCCACCCGACCGGGCGGGCCGCGCACGGTCGTCGCGCTGAACGCGGCCGGTGACCGGATGTGGCTCATTGTCGCCGATGGCCGCCAGCCCGGCTGGAGCAACGGTGCCACCGACGAAGACATAACCGAATTGCTGCGCGAGGTAGGGGCACATCAGGCCATGAGCCTTGACGGCGGCGGCTCGGCGACCATGGTGGCGCGCGGGCCGACCGGCCCCGTGGTTCTTAGCCGACCGATCCATACCGGCGTGCCAGGCCGGCAGAGGCCGCTCGGTAATCATATCGGGGTCTTCATAGACGGTGCCAATTCGGCCGAGCGCCGGGAGCTTGGCGCTCTCCTGCCCGCCTTGAAAGAACATGAAACCCCTCGCCTCACAGCGGTGATGGAGGCGGTCTACACGGCACCAGAAGCGCGACAAGGCGTGGCCGTCGATGCCGAGCACTTCTACCCGGTCGTAAACACGGTCATCGGCAAATATCGCCGCGCCGACGGACGCCTCGTGGCGCGGTGGGCCGGTCCTCGCGGTGGGCTCATCCGCCACCTGAACAGCTGCACCGTAGTCGGGGAGGAGCTCGTCTGCGCGAATTCCAACCATCCCGAGGTGCCGATGGGCAGCTCGGTCGAGATCTTCGACACGCGAACAATGGAACACACGGCAAGCTACAGCCTGGGGATGATGGACGAAGGATCGCTGACCTTCGCCGACCCAGCGGCCGATGGGTGGTTGCTCGGGTTCGCTCATTACTCGGACGAGACCGGAGTGCCGTTCAAATCGTCCGACTACTCTTCCATCGTCCGCGTCGACGACCACTGGCGGAGGACTGGCGGCTGGCTGATTCCTCCAGCGATCCGGAAACGAATGGCACCGCAGGCAGCTTCGGGCGGGGCGATCGGGCCTGACGGCCTGCTCTATCTGTTCGGCCATACTTTGCCGGAACTCTACGTGCTCGCCAAACCATCGATGGGGCCCGAACTCATTCACGTCGCGACGATTGACATTGACGCTGCTGGTCAGGCGTTTGCCTTTGACCCGCTCGACGACAGGCGGATATTTGCAATCGATCGACCGACGGGAGAAGTGCGGGTCTTTCGATTGCCTGAGATAACGGCCCTGCCTGAGGATGCGCGCCTCTTTGAAGTGCGGCAGGAACCGGTGGATGCAAATCCGCGTCCCTAGGCGCGCAACTGAAATTGCGGGACCGATACCGATCTGCGACGCCGGAATGGCCGCGCGTGAGGCGTGAAGCATCGACCTCGCGCTGAACGAAAGAGTGCTTTCGCGTGCTCCGGGCGGGAGCGGGAATGACCAATCCCAGGGCGCAAAGGCGACGTCGCACAAGGATTACGTAGGCGGCAGCTTTACCGCCTACACCTCGGTCATCGGGTGAATAACCGATCTTCGCAAAAAGCGGATCGTCCCACCGCGATGGCGATCTCCAGGTCTCTATAATGAGATGACGGCTTGGTGAGCTGGAAAGGCTCGGCACCGAAGATGCGCTGTGGACAGTTTCCCAATATTCGCAGCGTTTTGAAGGGGAGAGTGTTCGGTGCCTTTCGCCCCTTTCGATTGTATTTCTGAATTGTAAACTATTAACCTCGCTCGATTATCCATCGCACCGTGGGCGAGTGGCCAGGCGAAAAGCATGCGACGTCACAAATCAGGGCCGATGCCCGAAACAGACCTGCTGGCGGGCGAGACCGCGTCCGTTCGATGGCTGCGCGAGGTGGCGATCCTTGCCGCGGCATATTTCGTCGCGGGCTATATCGGGCTTCAGCTTGCCGTGCCTCCCGGCTATGCCACGATCGTCTGGCCGGCATCAGGCGTGGCCCTGTGCGGCCTCCTGTTGCGCGGTCGGAATATGTGGCCGGGCATCTGGCTCGGCTCGTTGAGCGTAAATCTCTTCAACACCCAGCAGGGTCTGGGATCGGCCGAGAGCGCACTGCCGACAATCGCAGTTGCGGCTGCCATCGCATGCGGAGCCGTGGCACAGGGGCTTGCCGGGTGGTATGTCATTTCCCGGCACTGGCGCGCGCTGGAGCTCTCCGACGCCCCGCAGGCCGTTCGTTTTCTTGCCAGCTCCGTCATCCTGCCCTGCATGGTCGCACCGAGCATTGGTGTCGGCACGCTTTATGTCGCAGGTTTCGTCGAGCCCGGCTCGACCGGGACCAATTGGCTCACCTGGGCCGGCGGGGACATTCTGGGCGTCCTCTTCCTGCTCCCGATACTGCTGTTCTCCAAGCATTCTCCCGTGCCGGTGTGCTGGCAGGGGCGCAGATTGCCCGGGGCAAGCACCGCAGTCGCCATGTGCATGACGGCGACGCTGCTTCTGACGTTCTATGCCTGGCAATATGTGTCCGAGCGCGAATACGAAGCTTCGCGCACGACCTTCGCCGCACTGGCAACCGATAGCGAGCAGTCCCTCGCCGCGCGGATCGCGATCTATGAGCGTGCGCTCGACGCGAGTGCCGCATTTGCAGCAAACTCCGACGAGGTCAGCGTTGCGGAATGGACCGACTACGCCCGGCGATTGAACCTCGCGAACAACTATCCGGGCATGCGGGGAATTGGTTTCTTCGAGTCGGTTCCGGCTGAGCAAATGCCTGCGTTTCGCGAGCGATTCAGTCGCGAATTCGGCAATCGATTCGAGATCCATCCACGTGTCGACCGGCAGGAACACTTCGTTATCAACCGGATCGAGCCGCTTGGACACAACATGGCTGCACTGGGGCTCGACCTCGCGTTCGAAGAGGGGCGACGCGCCGCCATTGTGCAATCGCGTCGGGATCGCATCACCACGATGACCCGGCCTATCGTACTGGTCCAGGACGAAAAACAGGGCGTCGGCTTCCTGTTCATGACGCCGGTTTCCCGTGCCAGCGAATCCGGGAATGCCATCTGGGCCTATTCGCCCCTCGTGGCTGAGGAATTTCTCAACAACCTGACGCCCCGCGAAGGCGAGGATTATTCGCTCGAGGTGTTTTTCGGCGAGGATCTGTCCGCCAAGAACCGGATGTTTGCCACGGCGAACCTGCCCGAGAACAAGGCGCAGTTCGAAGAAGTGTGTGGTTTCGAGATGGCGAACCAGCACGTCACGCTTCGTTGGCGCAGCCTGCCGCCGTTTGAAAAGCGCGTTTCCACGCAGGGCCCGACGCTGGTCCTCGCGAGCGGGATCATCATTTCCATTCTGCTGGGACTACTGCTGACCGCGTTCACGCGCCGCGAAGGGCTGGTGCTGCGCAAGATCGAGGATGCGACCGCGGAACTTGAGGCGCGCAACCGGATGCTGGAACTGACCGAGGCAACCGCGCATGTCGGGCACTGGCAATTGGATGCGGAGACCCAGAAGATCTACTGGTCGGACGAGGTCTATCGCATTCACGGTCGCGAGAAATCCGAGCCTCCGACGCTGGATGAAGGTCTCGATTACTATCATCCCGACGACCGCGACATGGTTGTCGACGCGCTCGACGAGGCGACTTCGAGTGGCAGCGGCTACCGCTTTGCCGCACGTCTTGTCCGGGACGATGGGGAACTGCGTCACGTCGAGGTTATCGGTCAGGTTGGGACCGGTCCCGATGGCGGTGTGGCAAACCTGTTCGGAGTCATGATTGATCGGACCGAAGAGGTGTTGATGCGCGACAGCCTCACCAGAGCGCGTGACGAGGCGCGTGCAGCGGACAAGGCCAAGACGAACTTCCTTGCCAACATGAGCCACGAAATCCGTACACCGATGAACGGCGTTATCGGATTTACCGAACTTGCGCTGAGCGAGGAGGAGGACCCCGCGCAGCGTCGACGGCTCCAGATGATCGCCGACTCGAGCAACGCGCTGCTCAGCCTGCTCAACGATCTGCTCGATTTTGCGAAGATCGAAGCGAACCAGATGGTCGTCTCCGACGAACCGACCGATCTGCGGCAGAGCCTGCGTGCCATCGTCAGCCTGATGGAGGCGATTGCCCGGTCGAAGAATATCGGCCTCTCGCTCGATATCGATGCCGCGCTGCCGAAATACGTGATGATCGACAAGATGCGTCTGCGCCAGATCGTGCTGAACCTTGTCGGCAATGCGTTGAAATTCACCGAGTCCGGCACGGTCAAGGTGACGGTCACGGTGGATTCGGAAGAGGACAAGTGGCTGCCTCGCATCCTCATCCAGGTCCGCGATACGGGGATCGGCATTCCCGCAGGCCGGCTGGGGTCGATCTTCGAGAAGTTCACACAGGCAGACGACACCACCGCCCGCAAATACGGCGGAACGGGCCTTGGCCTGCCGATCAGCGCGCAGCTGGCCGAACTGATGGGTGGGACGATCAGCGTCGAAAGCCAGGTGGACGTTGGTTCCTGCTTTGTCGTAACCCTCCCGCTTCGGGAGACCGATGTTCCTGAGGAAAGCCTGTCGCCGGATAGCAACGAGTGCGTGGACTGCGGCCATCCCGTCGCTCTGCGAATACTCGTGGCAGAGGACAATCCGGTGAATCAGGAACTGACCATGGCGATGGTCGAGAAGGCCGGGCACATGTGCGATCTTGCGCACAACGGGCAGGAAGCGCTCGAGATGGTGATCCGTGCTCGCAGCAGGAACTCGCCCTACGACATGGTCCTGATGGACATGCAGATGCCGGTTCTCGATGGGCTGGCCTCCACCAGAGCGATCCGTGAAGCAGGATTCGACGCAAGCGAGCTGCCCATCATTGCGGTTACCGCGAATGCCTATGCGGAAGATGTGCGCCGCTGTCATGAGTCCGGGATGCAGGCGCACATCCCCAAGCCCCTTCGCCTGGATGTGCTGTGCGCAACTCTTGGCAAATGGGCCGAGCGTATTCCCGAGCCGGTTGCCCCCAAGTCTCCCGAACTCGAGCCGGAAACCGATCCGCGCCTCAACCAGATGTTCGATGAGCGCGTGGAGGGAGCGTTGAAGGCGATCAATGCCGTGCTCTCTCGCGGGGAGATGAGAGACGAAGAGAGGACGAACGTCGCTGGACTGCTTCACCAGATTGCGGGCGTGGCCGCCTATTTCGACCAAAGCGAACTGGGCAACAGGTGCCGCGAGTTGGAAAACGAGCTGCTAGAACAATCCGACCCGGCTTCCTGGCTGGCTCTCGTGCGCGCGGCCAAAACGGAGCTGACGCCGGCACGCGCCTCCGCCTAGGCCACTCGCCGAACGGGGAGCAAACTTCTCCTTCTCCACAGGCGCTCGGTTGGGTTGTCCTGGAATTATCTATGTTTAACAGATATTAATAGACATCATAATAGGGTAGGATGGAGTGTCCGCAACTCGGAGAATACGATGGCCAACATCCTTATTGCAGACGATGACCCCATCCTGGTGGAGCTGGTCAAATTCCGTCTGGAAGGCGCCGGCCATGTTACCAGTGTAGCAAGCGATGGCGAGGATGCGCTGAAGCAGATTGCCGCCGACAAGCCCGACCTCGTCGTGCTCGATTCCATGATGCCGATCGTGCCGGGACCGGAGGTGCTGAGAACCGTCAAGGCGGACCCGGAGACCAGCCACATCCCGATCGTGATGCTTACCGCGCGCAAGGGTGAGGCGGACGTGGTCGCGGCCATCAAGTCGGGTGCGGCGGATTATCTCACCAAGCCCTTCATCCCTCAGGAACTGCTGGTCCGCATCGAAAAGCTGCTTGGCGCAGCGGCGTGAAACCGCTGCTCGTCCTTGGGTGCCTTACGGCGCTGACGGCGCATACGCATGCCCTTGCGCAGGATGGGGACGAACCGCGCGAATTGCAGCTACAGAGGATCGAGCAGGCGCGCGCTGACGGGCGTTATGACGAGGCACGTCGTGCGCTGGAAGATCTCCTCGCCGACAGTCCCGACGAT
>CETS01155028.1_pt1 | contig 13293 bp, 13 predicted proteins | sample 356391 | NCBI WGS metagenome assembly CETS01 (sample SAMEA2622673, study PRJEB7988) | marine metagenome | isolation source: saline water (ENVO:00002010), including
CTCCCCGCCGACCGGAAGGGAAGGTACACGCCTCCCCCGACATCGCCACTCTCATTCTCGGGACGGACCATATTCGGTGCTTGGGTCAGAAAGCTCAATATGTCGCGCTGCGAGCGCAGCAGGAAGATTTCGTCGCCTATGTCCCCCTTTACAACATCTCCGGTCTCACGGACGACCTCGATGATCGCACAATAGCAATTATTATGCCAGTCAACCACTCTGCGAACCAGTTTAGCCGATTGATCTCGAGTTTGATCAAATATCGGTAGCCTACCACGCATCCATGGTCGTGCTCCAGAATTGCCTGCTAAAAGGCATCGCGACATTGGCCTGATCGTCAATTTTGCCGGTGGACAATCCTTTCGCTTGCTCCGCATGGCCGGGAGTCATAGGTTCCAGCCGAAGAGGAGGCGGCAACCTTGATGCAATTTGCAAGTGGTACTGTTACGTCACCAGATGGTGGCATCCCTCACACTGTGCCGCCCGACGCGCCCGTACCACGCGTCGAAGTGCTCGGCGTTCCGATATCACTCGTAAACCTGTGCACGGCCACGGAAACGATCATCGGTTGGGCCGCTTCAGACCGACCGAATTACGTGTGTGTGCGCGACGTCCACGGCGTGATGCGGGCACAGGAGGATCAAGACCTACTCGCGATCCACCAAAATGCGGGCATGATCACGCCGGACGGCATGCCGCTGGTCTGGCTGGCGCGCCGACGCGGAGATTCGCGAGTGGCGCGCGCGGCGGGATTCGACCTGCTCTCAGCGGTGTGCGACCGATCGCGCGAACAGGGCCTGCGCCATTTCTTCTACGGGGGTCGCGACGGCGTCGCCGAACGCCTCGCCAAAGCGTTGGGCGAGCGATATCCCGGTCTGCTGGTTGTGGGCACCTACACCCCGCCTTTTCGCCCGCTGAGCAAGGACGAGGACCGCGAGATTCTGAACAGGATCAATGCGAGCGGCGCGGACATAGTGTGGGTCGGCCTGAGCACGCCGAAGCAGGAATATTGGATGCGAGACCATGTCGACCTCATCGAAGGCGCCACGCTGATCGGCATCGGCGCGGCCTACGATTTCCATGTCGGGGATGTTAGGCGCGCACCGCCGTGGATGCGCGACAACGGCTTCGAATGGCTGTACCGTTTTCTAAACGAACCACGCAGGCTCTGGCGGCGCTATCTCGTGATGGCTCCACGGTTTGTCTTCGCGGTCTTGCGCGAGGAAGTGAAGGGGCGTAGACAGCGATGACAACCACCAGAGCCCTTCTGACCAAGGTGATGCACAGGTTAAACCGCTGGCGGTTTCGACCTAATGTTAAAGTAGAGTCGGGTGCCGCACAAATTACGCTTGGCAGTGCTTATGGCGGCTGGACCTTCGAAGATCGCGACTCCCTGCGCGGCTCAACCATTATCAGCGCAGGTCTTGGAGAAGATGCATCGTTCGATATCGAATTCGCGCGGAAGTATCGTGCCAAGGTTATCATCATCGATCCGACTCCCAGGGCAATTGTACATTTCGGGAAGATCATGGAATGTATTGGCAAGGCGGCGACCCAAGCCTATGTCGACGGTGGTGACCAGCCGACCGAAGCCTATCCGCTGGACTCCATTAATGAAGATCAGTTGAGCCTCGTTGACAAGGCGCTGTGGACCCACCCGACAACGCTCAAGTTTTATCTTCCCGGCAATCCTGATCATGTCAGCCACTCGGTCGTTAACTTTCAAAACAATTATGCGCAGGACACTCCGGCAATTGAAGTTGAAGCGGTCACGCTTGAAGAAGTTCTGGAAGCGCAGGGTATTGGGGACGTTGCGCTTCTGAAGATGGACATCGAAGGCGCCGAAGTGCCGGTACTGAAGGCGATGATCGACAAGGGGATCCGGCCCGAACAGCTACTGATTGAGTTTGACGAGCTCATCAAGCCATCACCCAGATCGCGAGCGAGTTTCTCAGAATCGGACGCAATGCTGCGCGAGTCCGGATATGTGTGCCGCTACTTCGATGGCCTTTCTAACTTTCTCTACACTCGCGAATGATCTCCTCGAAGGCGCGGATGCGAATTCTCTCTGTCCATAACCGCTACAACTTAGCAGGAGGGGAAGATACGGTATTCGCTGCGGAAAGCGAGCTGCTCCGCAATGGCGGTCATGACGTCGAAACGTTCGAGGTGTCAAACGATGCCATCATTGGAGTTGGTGGAGCTGCCAAGGCCGCATTGCTTACAGCCTATAATGGCAACAGCAAGCGGGCGGTTGGCGCGGCGATCGACAATTTTCGACCAGATGTCGTCCACGTTCACAATTTCTTTCCACTTCTCAGCCCTTCCGTCTTCGATGCTTGTGGATCGCGCGGAGTTGCGTCGGTTTGGACGCTCCATAATTTTCGCATGACTTGCGCTAACGGGCTTCTATTCCGGAACGGCGCGCCATGTATGGATTGCGTGGGCAATGCACCCCTCCCCGCGATCATGCACGCTTGCTATCGCAATTCGCGTCCGGCTTCCGCCGTTGTCGCCGGAATGATCGCCACCCATCGGGCACTGGGAACGTGGCGCAAAAAGGTCGATCGCTTCATCGCACTGACCGAATTCGCCAAACGCATTTTTATCGAAGCAGGCATCCCGGGAGATAAGATCGCGATCAAGGCCAACTTCATCTCAGATCCTGGCCTGAGCGACCCCGACGTCCCGCGGGAAGGCGCGATTTATGTCGGACGCCTCAGCCCGGAAAAGGGGGTCGCAACCCTCGTCGACGCTTGGCACTCGGTTGATTATCCGCTCACGATCGTCGGAGATGGCCCTGAGCGAGGTGTTCTCGAGGCCCGCGCTCCCGATAATGTAACGTTTGCCGGATGGCAAGCGCCGGGAGAAGTTGCGGCGGCGGTGGCGCGGGCACAGGTCCAGATCATTCCATCACTTTGGTACGAGAACTTTCCGATGACGCTCGTGGAAGCGAACGCGGCAGGGACTCCGGTCGTCGCATCGCGGCACGGTGCGCTCGAAAGCATTGTCGAAGATGGCCAGAACGGCGCCCTTTTCGAACCGGGCGATCCGAACGACCTCGCCAACACAGTCAGACGGTTGTTCGAGCAGCCCGAGGCCCTCAATCGCATGAGGCTCGCCGCTCGCAATACCTACAAAAGCCGCTCCGCGCCGGACGTCAATTTGTCGAAGCTGATGGATATATACACCCAGGCCATCGCGGAACGCGCCAAATGACAGCCCGCACACATCCTACGGCGACGTTTGTCACCCGGATCCTTACGCACTACCGCGTGCCCTTCCATGAAAAATTGCGCGATCTACTCGCGCTCGAAGGCGTCGCCTACCGTCTGCTATACGGTTCACCCGATCAATCAGAAGTGGCAAAGGGCGATCTGGCGCAGATCGAATGGGCGGAACAGGTCAGTCAGACAACACTTCTCCGTCGCGAAAAACTAGTCTGGCAGCATGTCGCAAGGCACGTCTGGCACGACGATCTCGTCATCTTAGGGCAGGAGAATCAGTTGCTAGTCAACTACCCCCTGCAGGCCATGCGCAGTCTCGGCGGGCCGAAGCTGGCGTTGTTCGGCCACGGTCGCAATTTCCAGTCACGCAATCCGGTCGGCCGGGCAGAACGCTGGAAAGCCTTCTGGGCCACGCGTTGCGACTGGTGGTTTGCATACACCGAGGAAACGCGCCGCTATATCGAAGCGCTTGGCTTTCCGGGCGATCGGATCACTGTGTTCAACAACACCGTCGACACCCGAGCGCTCCGCGATGACCTAGCTGCGGTCGATCACGCCACACGGGCGGCTTTGCGTAAAGAGCTTGGCCTAATAGGCTCGAACATCGGCGTTTTCGTAGGCGGTATCTACGAAGAAAAGCGGATCGAATTCCTGATCAAATCGTGTGATCAGGTTCGCGCACAGGTTCCCGATTTCGAATTGCTGATCCTCGGTGGTGGTCAGGGTTTCGACGCCCTTTGCGCACTTGCCGGGGAGCGCGCTTGGATCAAGACAGTCGGACCGCAATTCGGCGCCCGCAAGGCCGCAATGATGTCGCTCGGGAAGCTTTTCCTAATGCCCGGCCTGCTGGGCCTTGCGGTGCAGGATGCGGGCATTGGTGGTCTGCCGGTGGTCACCACTGCCTACCCATGGCATAGCCCCGAAATCGCTTACCTCACTAATGGCGAAAACTGCAGGATCGTCGAGGACTGGCGCAGCGAAGGTGCCTACGCGGAAACCGTAATTAATTTGTTGAAAGACGAGGCGGCAAGAACGAGGATGGCCAATCGCGCAAGGTCCATGGCGAGTGCTCGTACGATCGAGGAAATGGCTGCGCGCTTTGCAAAGGGCATCGCTTTAGCACTCGCGGCCGACCCGCAAACGTAAAGAAGCGACCGTGGCATGAGATGAGAAAAGTCATTCGAAAGAAGTCATCGCAGGGCAGGAGCGCCAGTGCGCAGCTTACCGCATCCAATCGACACATATGTACATCTCTCCGTTGACTAAATCGCACCTCCTTGATCGGGATGCGACCAGCGAAATTGGAAAAGTTTCACAGGCCGCAGGATTATATTCAATTTTCAGCCGAAAATATCTACGCGGCCTGAGGGGCATCTTTCTTAATGAATATTCCGTCGTATTGCTGAAGACGCCAAGTAGAACGATCGCGAAATCCTGGTATTATGTCATACAATTCAAATCCTTCGCGATCCAAATAATCAATTAAATCGCGATGGAGCGCTTGCCCTTTGTAAAGCGGCTCGAGGCTCATCTCCACTTGTATAAACCTTATCTTGTTCATCATGGAATTACGAGCACCCCGTAAGACCGACATCTCCGCGCCTTGAACGTCGATCTTTAAGTATGCGTTTCCAAACTGCGAATATTCGCGCAAGAGTATATCGACAGTAGAGCAAGGGACGTTATGTTTCGCTATCTGTTTAGTCGCAGGCTCGGCGTCTAAATGAGCCTTTAAAACATCTAGCATTGAGCTGCTAACGCTATTTGCGCTTTCCCTCAATTCTACTTCACCCTCTTTGTCACACAATGCTTGCCGAGGAGCGATAATCCATCTTGACGAAGCGGATTGCGATTTTCTTTTTAAAATATTCCACGCAGAGGGGAGGGGCTCTACAGAAATTACAGAGTTCTCATACCCACCTTCAAGAACCATGCGCGCGTACAGGCCGTTATTCGCTCCGACATCTAGCACTAAATCGATATTCCTGTCCTTCAATATCGAAACTATTCGCTTGTCCGAACTCGTGAGCTCATTACGCCTGTTCACTTCGAGTCCAATTTTTTGAGCGGCTACGCGCGCTCTGCCTAAAACAGTCATTTATTACTCCAATTTTTCCTTGGGATAATCAGCCATCGATAAGGCAGGAGGAAGTGTAAGGGCCACCAGACACCGGAATGACGTTTGGTCAAGCGATACCAGCTTCTGAAATGAAGGCCGTGATGCGTGTTCACTTTCTGCCATTGCTCGCGCAATGATAGGCCGGGCGCGCCGTATCCGCGGTTGGCCTTTACATCATTATAGGGGCAGTCGCCCTGGATTCCAGGTATCAGAAAACATGCAATGCCCGCGGCGGTTGCCCGCAGGCCATAATCGATATCGCCGAAATTATGAAAGAAAGCCGGATCGTTCAAGCCGATTTCTACGCTCACTTCCCTCGGCACGAGTACGATGTTACCATTGAATGTGTCGATCGGCTGGAGATCGTCCGATGGAGGAACAGGCGTGAGCTTGAAGGAAGTTCGCGACTCTACCTGCTGCTTACCCCCATATATCCCCTTACCATCGGGGCAGCCTGTCGCTGCGGCCAAAATGAAGCGTCTGTTACGTTGTCTTGTCTCAACATCATGCCACGCATCTCCGATGCAATAAAGCGCATTCTTGTGCAGCTCGACATCGTCGTTGAGCCATAGATAGGCGTCCGGGCAGCTTGAAACCGCCGATTTCCAGACCTTATACAGTCCCCCATTCCAGAACGCGGAACCGTCGCCATTGACGATAGTCGTGTCGGGGAATTCCTTCTCGACGGCCTCCGCCGTGCCATCGGTCGAAGCATCATCGAATAGGAAGACAGACAGGGCAAAAGGATGATCGTCCTGCGCATGCAGGCTTCTGATCGCATGTAGTGTCTTCTCGCGACGGTTATGGCAAACGAGCAAAGCGGCTAACTTCGTTTGCGCCTGTAGCCCTTTCACGTCGAAGTCTCCCCTTTTTATCTAGGTCAAGGCGGCGCAAGTGCGGCGAAATGGCGTCGGCTGAATCGTCGCACTTCGCAAACTAGCCCGTGCGAGGAGGATCGGGAGTAGAAGAAGGATCGCAGCGTCAGCCCTGAAGTCATAGGAAAGGCCAAAAGTAAGCATTGCGAGCATGTATGCCACAGAGGCATTCGCCGTTCTTCGATCGACCGGCCGAAAGAAGCTTTGAACGCAACTGAAGACAATACCCAGAATGCAAAGTCCGAAAAAAAGCAATCCGAGATAGCCGGAAAAGGCGAGCACCTCAAGGTATGCATTGTGCAAGCTACGCGTCCAAATATTGCTTCCACCAATCTTCAGAATGATAAGATCGCTTTGCCCCATTGGCAGGCCAATGACTTTGTTGAGAAATTCCCTAGTGCCGAAGCTGTCGAGAAACGCGGTCCACACCAACTGCCGAGCACCGCTGGTGCCTGCCCGCTGTTCCGCCCAGTCGGCAAGGCTCGATCGCTCGGAGAGGTCGGCCATGAGCGTTGGCCCTAGGGTAAGCACCGCCGCCAAGGCTAAAACCACGATAATCAATCGGACCGATCGCGGGAGCCCCCTCCCCCCTCCCGTCGCGAAAAGCATCAGGGCTATGAGGATCGTCGCGACCAAGGCAGTGCCCTGACCGGACAGGACAATAGCAATGAAAAAAATGGTTGCAGTAGCGTTCGGATATCGATTTAGCGAAATTTCTCGGCCATATATAATCGATAGAAAAAATGAAGATACAATTACAAAAGCCCCCCAGGTGAACAGGGCTCGATGATGAGCGTCTACTATTAGAAAACCCGAGATATACTTGAAAAACAAAATAGCACTAAGAACATAACCGAAAAATAATATTACATTCAGTATCGACTTAATATCTATGTGCCTCAGCCTTATCGAGAGAGCAATTATAAGTGCTATAGGCGTTATTATATATAGCCTTGCGAAGAACAGCGCCTTCTCTGGATCGACGAGGCATCCTCTGAGTAACGAAATTGAAAATATGGCCAAAAAAATCAATGATGCTGCGAGTAGATTACTCTTAGCCACTTTACCTTCCGCAACAACCGTAGCGGAAATCAGAAAAAGTACGACCAAGATCGGTTCAGCGATCGTAATTTGATACCCTAGAATCGCGACTAAATTTTCCGTCCCTGCAAGCTCGCGCCAAGTGGAGCCCATTAAGAAAATTGCCACCAGAGCCGTTAGCAGCGAGGACGCGGTCAGGCGGAAATTGCCGCCTTTTCGCGTTTCGGAAGCGCACCTGTCGTGCACCGCCAGATCGTAAGGAGGCGAATGTTTCGGCATTTTACGCCACGCTTTCTCAGTGCTTGTCGATATATGAATTTAGCGGGGTACTGTGTGTTTTGAAACCCGCTGTCTTGAAGCCATCGAGATTGGTCTGAGCTGGCCTGAGCCCTTAGATTTCCTCCAGAGATAAGTAGATTCCGGCCCTTGCTGCACTGCTACCCAACCCTGGACCGCTCGGGGGTAGAGTTTTCCGCCTTGCTCAGGTCCGGTGGGCTGGTGTCACCGGCTGACTTTGCCAGCATGATCGGGGGGATATTCCCGATCGCGCTGTGCGGTCGCTCTTCGTTGTAGTGTCTACGCCAGGCCTCTAGCTTTTCGCAAGCATCTTGCAGGTTCAGGAACCAGTGCGCGTTTAGGCATTCGCCGCGCAGCTTGCTGTTGAAAGCCTCGATGAACGCGTTGTCGGTAGGCTTGCCAGGGCGGGAGAGGTCGAGAATCACGCCACGCTGGTAAGCCCACAGATCCATGTCCCGAGAGATAAACTCACTACCTCTGCCCACCCTGATCGTCTTCGGATAGCCGATCTTCTGGCAAGCCCTATTAAGCGTCGCGACCACGTCTTCGCCACGATAGCTGAACCGAGGATCGACCACCGACGATAGCCGCGAGTAGGTATCGACCACCGTCAGGATGCGCAGCTTCCGGCCTGTCGCCAGCTGGTCGTGAACAAAGTCCATCGCCCACACATCGTTCGGCCTGATCGCCGGCGCGCGATCTTCGCGCAGCTTCGCCTTGACCCTGCGCTTGGGCGTCTTGTTGCGGAGCTGGAGGCCTAACTCTCTGTAAAGCCTGTAGACCTTTTTCATGTTCACATGCCAACCGTCCCGGCGCAGGGTGTAATACCCCCGTCGGTAGCCATAGCGGACATGGGTCTCACAGATCTTTTGATCCGCTTCTTCAGAAATGCCCCATCGGTTCGACGGGACTGGTAGTGATTAGTCGAACGATCAAGCTGCAAAGCCGCACATGCCCTGCGTATCGTCACCCGCCAGTCCTGCCGAACCGCGTCGATAATCTCGCGCTTGCGATCCGGCCTCAGAGCTTTCGCTTGATGACGAACGCCCTCTGCGACTCCGTGAACTTCGATGCCTTCACGCCAAAACTCCTCGTCCAGCCAATGATGTCTACGGCGAAAAACTCTAACTCAGAATGGTCCAAATCTCAGGTGGCAGAGCAAACGGCACAAGGATCTACTAGAAGCTGGTAGAAACTTCGGGCTCAGACCAGCTGGCTTAATCTTCGAAGACTCGACCGAGTGCGCCTTGCAAAGCGGCTGTCCAAGATTTTGTGGTCATTGTTTGGCGATTTCTGGCGCTGACTGAGCACACCTTCGGTCGTTGGACAGGAGGGTAGCTTTCTGCGAAGTAGGCACGACGGGCACGGCTCTGCGGATAACCGCAGATCGGAATAATCTTGGAGAAAGCGCCTAATACCCTTACGACTGACCGCCGATGTTACTCGCGGTCGGTCGCCCGCACATACCAGTTCGTACGAGTTAAATGACCATGAGTTGCACGATGTGCCTGGCCTCAGTGCCTGCAAGACAGAGTGCGATTCCGTGGGAGTTTGGCATTGGCCTCTTACTAATCATTAGGAGGAAAGTGATGAATAACGGTCTCGCCGGACGCGCCAGGAACGTGGAGAACGTAGAGGCCAAACGGATCTATCGCGAACGCTGTCGTCAGCCACTCGCGGTGCGTCAGCGGCGCAGCGAGGGGAAATGAAGCCCCGGCTAGGCGGAATGCAAGTCCGCAACAGCGTCCGCCTTACGTTAGGTGGAACACTCGCGTCGGGTATCGTTCAGTTCGCTACAATGGTCACGCTTGCACGGTTGCTGACGCCGACCGATTATGGTTTCTATGTCGTTGCGCTGTCGATCAACGCGCTGTCAACGGCCTTTATGGCCAGCGCGCTAGAACGCGCACTGATCATCGAAGGTGACCTGGGAGCAATGGAAGGTCGCAGTATACCGATCCTGTGCGCACTCGTCTCGGTTGCGCTAGTGGCCTTCGCTATTGTCATGGTGATCATCAGCACAACTGGATGGGCGGTGGCTCCGGGGGTTCTCGCAACTGTGATGGGGGCGCAGCTGATCGCGGCGATCGCACTTGTGCCGAGGGCCAAGCTTCGCCAAATATATCGTTACCCCCCGATCGTGGGTGGTGAAGTTGCCGGACTGGTTATCGGCAATCTCTTCGTAGGTGTGGTTTTGGCGCAGCGAGGTTTTGGTCCTTTCGCGCTGGCGCTCGGAATGATGGTAGGGAACGCGGTCAGTGCGTTTGCGATCTTGGCGGTCGACCGGACTGGGCTGTGCGGGATCCGCTTCAAGGGCCTCGGCGAGCTTCGTGCTACCGCGCTAGGCACGATCAAGGTCTCTAGCGCGGAAGCCGCCAATAGCCAGATTACTCCGCTGGTGCTGTCGGCCCTGCTCGGCCCTGTCTCACTTGGCCTGTTCAACCGAATCTACAACCTCGCTGCACTGCCAATTCAACTGCTCATTTCGTCAGTCAACCGGGTAACGCTTGCCTCGTTTGTCGATTCTTCTGAAAATCGCGCGCAGAGTCGCATGGCGATTCGCCGGGTCGTGCGAATCGTGGCTTTCTTGACTATACCCGTCGCGGCCGGCATTGGCGGTGCTTCTGACGAGTTCGTACGAACGGTGCTGGGCGAACAGTGGATCGATGGCGCACCCATCGTACCCTTCGTCACGCTGGCGATCACAGCGATGATGATCGCAACCGTCCTCGGCCAGCTAGCCGACGCGAATAAGCGGTTCGACGAAAAGGTTCGCGTTCAGGTCATATCGACCATAATTCTTGTGATCGCCACGATCGTCGGCAGCCAAGCCGACCTAATTGGGGTCGGCATCGCGATTTTGTTTGCCTCTTCCATCTCCCTCGCGCTCTCTATCGATCTTGCGGCTCGCATCATCGCAGTGCGCCGAACTACCATCGTCGCCTGGTTGCTGTCGAGCGTCGCTATCGGCTTCGTGTGCTTCGTCTTAAACGACAAACTTGGTTTGCTGCTTGAGAATTGGCCAGTCTACGGCGCCTTCTGCGTGCAAATCGCCGGGTCTGCGCTGATGGCCGGGTTGGGCGCGCTGCTATTGCTACGCGATGTATTGGTCGATCTTATTTCGACAGCGCTTCCGAAAAGCGTCGCGGACCGCTGCCGTCGCTTATTGCGTGTTTGAATTAGGGAGCGCTTTAAGAACCTCGCCTGGCGCTTCAAAATGGTCAACTTTGCGAAATGTGCGATCCTAGTGCGAACTCATTTTTTTTCTTTGACTACCCCATAGCGGATCAAATCCGTTGCGCGGCTTTTCTCTTGCCACGCACGCTTTAAACGGTCTATTGTTTCATCCGGAATATTGCCGTCTTCAGACACCGCAAGTCCTCGTGGGTTCATATCGCCTTCCGCAGTACTTGCTACGCTAGCCAGGGCGTGACCAGTAGGACTTCTCTCCAACTTTTGTAGATCTTGATACCCCCAAATGGATAAATGCTCATCTGCCAAATTCAGTTGAGGTCGGAACCAAGCGTAAGGCATTTCACCAAGAAATGCAGCCCAGAGGCTGAAACTTGAAACTGAGCATACCAGAAAATCGCATGCTGAAAGCGCTAAAAGGTCCGAAATATCCCCGTTGGGAAGGTCAAATGTCGTCACGCATGGAAACCTGCTGGTGAGCGGATAAATCTCTTCAGGTGAAGCGTCAGTGGCAATGACGAATACAGCGCGCTCGCCTAAGCCCTTATATAACGAAGACATTGTGGCCTCATACCACTCTAGCGGGAGGGAGATATTGAACCTGCCAGAATAAGCATTAACGGATACCGGTTCGTCGAAATCCCCGCGACGCAGATGGACCCCGATCTTCAAGCGTTCCATACCGGTGCGGCGAGCGATCGCGTAAAGATTCGCTGCTGTCCATCGTGTCGCCAGTAATCTTCCGCGGATGAATTCCCTTGCAGGCTCGAGCAGACCCGGACCACCCCAAAGTCCATCAATCTCGAGCACGATCGGCTTGCGCTCTCGCAATTGGTTTTCCCAAGCAAACGCCGCAAGCGCGCTTGCGAAATCATCACCTGAATGACGCAAAAAATCCTCTTCACAGAACCGGACAGTTGGAAAAATAGTACGAATGGCTTTTTGAGTTATAAAATCTGTTCGCGAAGTCTGGAAATATCGCCAATATTTCCGAGGATTTATACCCCATGCTGGATGAAGGAGCTTCATACTGAGCTCTTCAGCGGCGATAAAAGCTTTCCCCCAGTGGATTAATTCGTTCCCAAGGCCAGCGCCTCGTCGATCAAGCACAGGAATAACATACTGCACTATATTCGCCCTTCGAACGAGTGTTGCCGGTCAAAGGTAATCAAGAGACCTGGACAGGTGCAAAAGGTCCTGCGGATGTAAGAGCCCATCATCAAACATTTGGTCAACCACCGATACCTAGGAGACATTTTGTGCATGAATATACTCGAAACGAAAAAGAAGACAAGTTCTGCATGAATACCTGAAATCATCTTTTCAAGTTGCACCCCACAACCCTCCGAACACGGGAAGAAATTCGCATGAAACTCTTCGAATTTGTACCGAGGCAGTGCGCGCAGCGACTTAATCTTGACGCCACAAGCGTAATTCGCCGAAGCGTAAAGGCAGACGCCATCCTCGAAACATTTCTCATTTTTATAATAGATGTCGCAAAATGCCGCCTCCCTCCGGCACGTCGTGGTATCGTACACTCCATCATTACTCGCCCTCCCGCCATAAAAATTTGGGTAACTGACGCGGGCCAGCGTTGCGTACTGAAGGCTCGAGAGAACTCGCTTGTGCTTTCGCTGAAATCTTCGATCTTCAGCCCGCTATAAAAACGTGCGCGGACGTCCCTCGCGCTCGCATCCATCGCCCCGTGGGCAAGATCAAACCGGTGTTGCCCGGGAGGCGACTCAACCATCCGCGTCACGCAATGTTTGCTCGCAATGCGATGCGCATCACGTCAAAGGAAGGCCTACCTCGCTCGTTCAGCCCCACCCTCATCGCGAGCGTGGAGTGGACGTTGCGGTCGCGAGTCGATAGTGTCTGTGATGAAGCAGCCCGCGCCAGGGGGAATTTCGGCCACGCGATTTGCAAGGCCAAATCGCCCCTCCACGTGATGTAGAATCGGTTCGAGTAGGTAGGATCGGTCCTGAAAAAGTGCCACACGCACCGACGCGTCGAGGCGCGCAAAGGCCATTTCATATTGCCAATCGCAGCTCGCTTGTATTGCGCTGAGCCGCGGAGTGACAGAGAGCGGACAACCGATTGTCTAGGATCGCGTCGATGCGAAACCGGGCGGGTTGAACTCGCGAACGAGGAGATCCATCGAAACAGATCATCCCCGGCTCGCGGGCCTAGCAATGGGCCGCGCTCCTTCACCGACATCGACTTCCTTTCACGCGGGCACGACCTTGCATCCGATCTCAGTGCTGGTAAATGCTTTTCCAGCTTATCCAATGTTCGAAGAGCTCGAATGACCTCTAAATGAAAATGGCTAATCCCCTGGAAAAGATGAAGTAGGTATCGCATAGCCTTTGGATAGCTAGATGACTACACTACCTTTTTGCACGCTCCAAAGATAGTTTGGCGTCCGCCCACAAACGAGCTCAGCTTCATCCGAAAGGTATTGCTTTTCTTGACTTGCACCACTTCGCCCCGCGCTCGCGATCGCTGCGAGGCAAAGCATCGGGATTGCCCAGAGGATTTGCGC
>CETS01005187.1_pt1 | contig 13263 bp, 7 predicted proteins | sample 356391 | NCBI WGS metagenome assembly CETS01 (sample SAMEA2622673, study PRJEB7988) | marine metagenome | isolation source: saline water (ENVO:00002010), including
CGATGTTTACGTGGGGCTTGTTACGCTCAAACTTTGCCTTGGACATGATTTCCTACTCCTGAACTTTGTAACTGCCTGGCAATCAAATTAGCCGGCGAGCTGTGAAATGATTTTTTCGCTCTCAGCGCGCGGCACTTCTTCATAGTGGTCGAACTGCATGACGAACTGTGCGCGACCCTGCGACATGCCGCGAAGGTTACCGACATAACCAAACATGTTGGCCAGTGGAACATACGCGTTGATCGCAGTGACGTTGCCACGCGGCTCAGATCCCTGGATCTGACCACGACGTGAGTTCAGGTCACCAATGATGTCACCCATATAGTCTTCTGGTGTCACAACTTCGACTTTCATGACTGGTTCCATGATGCGTGGCGCACCCTGAGACTTCAGTTCACGGAAAGCAGCGCGACCTGCGATCTCGAACGCCAGAACACTGGAGTCGACATCGTGGTAAGCACCGTCGAGAAGCGTAGCTTTGAGGTCGCTGACAGGGTAACCCGCCAGAAGACCGCTGCTCATTGCGCTCTCAATACCTTTTTCGACGCCCGGGATGTATTCCTTAGGAACGTTACCGCCGACGACCTTAGATTCGAAGACGAAGCCTGTACCCGCTTCGCCTGGCTCGAACTGAACCTTGATGCGAGCGAACTGACCAGAACCACCGGACTGCTTCTTGTGCGTGTAGTCGATTTCAGCTGGCTGGCTGATCGCCTCACGGTATGCCACTTTTGGCGCGCCGATGTTCGCTTCGACTTTGAACTCACGCTTCAGACGGTCAACGAGAACGTCGAGGTGAAGCTCGCCCATGCCTTTCATGATCGTCTGACCAGACTCAATGTCTGTTTCGACGCGGAAAGATGGATCTTCTGCCGCAAGACGCTGGAGACCGACAGACATTTTTTCTTGGTCGGCTTTCGACTTTGGCTCAACCGCGATCTCGATCACCGGATCAGGGAAGTTCATTGTCTCGAGCACGACCGGGTCAGACTTGTCGCAAAGCGTGTCGCCTGTTGTCGTGTCTTTCAGACCCGCGAGAGCGATAATATCGCCAGCGAATGCTTCTTCGATCTCTTCACGGTTGTTCGAGTGCATCATCATCATACGACCGATGCGCTCTTGTTTACCCTTGGTCGAGTTCAGCATTGAGCCGCCCTTGTTCATTTTACCGGAGTAAATACGAACGAAAGTCAGCGAACCAACAAATGGGTCGTTCATGATCTTGAACGCGAGACCAGAGAATGGCTCATCGTCGTCAGCATGACGGGCAAGGTTACGGGTCTCTTCTTCGTCGCCTGGTTTGAAACCCATGTAAGCCGGGACATCAAGTGGGCTTGGAAGATAGTCGATCACCGCGTTCAGCATTGGCTGAACACCTTTGTTTTTAAAAGCAGAGCCGCACAGGACAGGTACGAATGTCATGGACAGTGTACCCTTACGAATCAGCTTGCGGAGCGTTGCAATGTCCGGCTCATCACCTTCCAGATACGCTTCCATAGCAGCTTCGTCCTGCTCAACGGCAAGCTCGATCATCTCGTTGCGAAGCTCTTCAGCTTTGTCCTTGAGTTCGTCACGAATGTCTTTCTGGACCCAGGTCGCACCCAGATCTTCACCCTGCCAGACCCACTCTTTCATGGTGATCAGGTCGATCATACCCTCGAGCTCGGTCTCAGCGCCGATTGGCATCTGAATTGGCATAGGTGTCGCACCCGTGCGCTCTTTGATCATCTTCACACAGTTGAAGAAGTCAGCGCCGAGTTTGTCCATTTTGTTGACGTAGACGATACGCGGAACCTTGTAGCGGTCGGCTTGACGCCAGACAGTCTCTGTCTGTGGCTCAACACCAGCGTTGGCGTCGAGAACGCAGACCGCGCCATCAAGAACGGCCAGAGAACGTTCAACTTCAATCGTGAAGTCCACGTGTCCTGGCGTGTCGATGATGTTGAAGCGATGCTTCAGAGAGTCAGGTTCTTTACCGTTTTCAGTGCGCTCCCAGAATGTGGTCGTCGCAGCAGACGTAATGGTGATGCCACGTTCCTGCTCTTGCTCCATCCAGTCCATGGTTGCAGCACCGTCATGAACCTCACCGATTTTGTGAGATTTACCGGTATAAAACAGAATGCGCTCGGTAGTAGTAGTTTTACCGGCATCAATGTGCGCCATAATGCCGAAGTTACGATAACGTTCGAGCGGATAATCGCGAGCCATGAGAGCAGCCTCAGATAAAGAGAATTAGAGAGAAAATTACCAGCGGTAATGTGAGAAAGCGCGGTTCGCTTCAGCCATGCGGTGCGTGTCTTCACGCTTCTTCACGGCATTGCCACGTCCGTTAGACGCATCCAGAAGTTCACCTGCGAGACGCTCACGCATCGTGCTTTCGTTACGACCACGAGCAGCAGCCACCATCCAGCGAATAGCCAGAGCCTGACGGCGCTCAGGACGAACTTCAACAGGAACCTGATAGGTCGCACCACCTACGCGGCGCGAACGCACTTCGACGGAAGGAGACACATTGTCGAGTGCATCGTGGAACAGCTCAACCGGATCGCGTTTCCCACGCGCTTCAACGAGATCGAGCGCACCATAGACGATACGTTCAGCAGTGGATTTCTTACCATCAACCATGATCTGGTTCATGAACTTGGACAGTACGAGGTCTCCGAATTTTGGATCCGGAAGAACTTCACGTTTTTCTGCGCGGTGACGACGAGACATGTTTTTATATTCCTATTTCGGACGCTTCACGCCGTAATGCGAACGACGTTGCTTACGGTCTTTGACGCCTTGTGTATCAAGCACGCCGCGCAGGATGTGATAGCGGACACCTGGAAGGTCGCGAACACGACCGCCGCGAATCAGAACCACGGAGTGCTCCTGCAGGTTGTGCCCCTCACCCGGGATATAACAGATCGACTCATATCCTGAGGTCATGCGCACCTTAGCAACCTTACGAAGCGCGGAGTTCGGCTTCTTCGGCGTGGTGGTATAAACACGTGTGCACACGCCCCGGCGCTGAGGACAAGCCTTCAGAGCAGGAACTTTATTGCGTTTTGGGCGCGGAGACCGCGGCTTACGAATCAACTGGTTAATCGTCGGCATTGGCCTGTACTTCTATCCTTCTTCTGGGTCCAACCACCCAAATTCCATAACCAAAACCGAGGCGACTGCACTCAATCACCCCGGAAAACTACGACTTGGGGAGGTTTGGACCCCTGACCCTTTCGGGAGGACGCGCGGTTCAGGACCGCAGCGAACCTGCATATCGAGCGGCGCTAATAGTCCGTGAGGCGGATTTGGTCAACCCTTCTTCACGTTTTCTGCCCCGCAGAGACACCTAGAACGGCTAAAAAACGCAGCCGCTCGCCAATCCCGTTTTTCTGACTCATCGTCAAAAGCGTAGACAGGCGGAAAATGGGCCGGGTCAACCGGCCCAAGTCCGATTCTTATTCCGCAGCTTCCGGCGAAGGAAGTGCTGGAGCTGCAGCGGCCGCTTCAGCGCGCTGAGCCTTGAGTTTGACGTCACGGTCATTCGCGAGGCGACGATAGCGACGCAGCTGGCCGCCCGTACCTGCCGGAATGAGTCGACCGACAATCACGTTCTCTTTCAGACCTTCGAGCGTATCGACCTTACCCTGAATAGACGCTTCAGTCAGGACGCGCGTTGTCTCCTGGAACGAGGCTGCAGAGATGAACGAACGAGTCTGCAGCGAAGCTTTCGTGATACCCAACAGAATTGGCGTACCTTCGGCTTCCTTGCGGCCCGACTTGCGAGCTGCCGCATTGGCGTCTTCGAAGTCGAGAAGCTCGACCGTCTCACCTTTGAGCAGTGAAGTTTCACCACCATCCGTGATTTCGATCTTCTGCAGCATCTGACGGACAATCACCTCGATGTGCTTATCGTTGATTGGAACGCCCTGCAGACGATAGACCTTCTGAATCTCGTCAACGAGATAATCAGCCAGAGCCTCAACACCAAGAACCGTCAGGATATCCTGAGGCGCCGGGTTGCCATCCATCAAATAGTCACCACGACGGATCATATCACCTTCCTGAATGGCAAGGTGCTTACCCTTTGGAATAAGGTATTCCATTGGTTCAGCGCCCTCTTCTTCAGGCACGATACGAATACGGCGCTTGTTCTTGTAGTCACGGCCAAATTCAACACGACCATCAATATCAGCAATGATGGCGTGATCTTTCGGACGACGTGCCTCGAAGAGTTCAGCAACGCGAGGCAGACCACCAGTGATGTCTTTCGTCTTGGCGCCACCGGTCATGACACGGGCGAGAAGCTCGCCCTGGCCGATTGTATCGCCTTCAGTGACCGAAAGGATCGCGCCGGCAGACAGCATGTAACGTGCAGGCGTACCGTTTGGCAGTGTGACTGGCTCGCCATCATCACCAACAACCACAACAGAGGGACGCAGGTCCGCATTCTTGGCAGTCGAACGATGATCGACGATTGAGCGGGACGAAATACCCGTCGCTTCGTCGGTTTCCTCTTTCGCGGTCAGGCCATCAACGATGTCTTCGAAGCGGATCGTACCGCCGACCTCAGACACCACTGGTTGTGCAAATGGGTCCCAGTCAGCAAGCTTCTCGCCACGTTTGACCTTCTGGCCTTCCTTGACAAAGAGCTGTGTACCGTAAGCCGCCTTGAAGGTCTGACGAACACGTCCGTCAGCATCAACAGTGTCAACTTCCATATGGCGGCCAATCACGATCAGACGACCATCCGAACGTTCGACAGTCGCAGCTTCGCGGAAGACGATCTCGCCCTCATAAGCAGCTTCAACGCCAGACTGATCAGCAACCTGAGCCGCACCACCAATGTGGAAGGTACGCATGGTCAGCTGTGTACCTGGCTCACCGATCGACTGAGCGGCAATAACACCAACGGCCTCGCCCTGATTGACGCGCTCACCACGCGCCAGATCACGACCATAACAGCTCGCACAGCAACCGTTGCGGGTTTCACATGTCAGAACAGAGCGAACGAACACTTTGTCCACGCCTGCCCCGTCGATACGCTTTGACAGCGCTTCGTCGAGATAGGTGTTGGCAGGGACGATCAGTTCGCCTGTGCCTGGTTCCATCACGTCTTCTGCTGTCGTCCGGCCGAGGATACGATCCTCGAGCGAAACGATGACTTCAGCACCATCCATGACAGCGCGGAGCGTGATGCCTTTGTCAGTGCCGCAATCATCCTCAGTGATAATCGAGTCCTGAGCCACATCCACGAGACGACGCGTCAGATAACCGGAGTTCGCTGTTTTCAGAGCCGTATCGGCCAGACCCTTACGCGCACCGTGTGTCGAATTGAAGTATTCAAGAACGGTCAGACCTTCCTTGAAGTTCGACACGATCGGCGTCTCGATGATCTCCCCCGATGGCTTGGCCATCAGACCACGCATACCAGCCAGCTGCTTCATCTGGTTCTTCGAACCACGGGCACCGGAGTGCGCCATCATGAAGACGGAGTTTGGCTCACTGATACGGCCTGTTTCCGGATCGACCTGCTTCTCACCGGCCGCATCCATCATGGCGTCAGCAACTTTGTCGGTACAAGTCGACCACGCATCGACCACCTTGTTGTACTTCTCGCCACGCGTGATCAGACCGTCGGCATATTGACGCTCGTATTCAGAAACCTGAGCACGGGTATCTTCCACCAGCTTTTGCTTGGCCGCCGGAATAACCATGTCTTCCTTGCCGAACGAAATGCCCGCTTTCGCAGCTTCGCGGAAACCAAGGCTCATGATCTTGTCACAGAAGATGACCGTCGCCTTCTGACCGCAGTTCCGATAGACGTGGTCGATCATACGGCCAATGGCCTTTTTGACCATAAGCTCGTTCACGACGTCAGGCGTCATGTTCGGTTGCTTTGGAAGGCAGTCAGCGACCATGTAACGACCTGGTGTCGTCTCATAGACTTTACGCTCAATCGAGCCGTCTTCATTTACGATCTCGAACGACGCTTTGACCTTTGAGTGCAGGGAAACCGCTTTCGTGTGAAGCGCGTGCTCGATCTCTCCGATATCAGAGAACATCATGCCCTCGCCTGGCTCACCATCCTTCTCAAGCGTCAGATAATAAAGACCAAGAACCATATCCTGCGACGGAACGATGATCGGTCGACCATTTGCCGGTGACAGAATATTGTTCGTCGACATCATAAGCACGCGGGCTTCAAGCTGAGCCTCAAGAGACAGCGGCACGTGAACGGCCATCTGGTCACCATCGAAGTCCGCGTTGAACGCTGTACAGACGAGCGGGTGAAGCTGGATCGCCTTGCCTTCGATGAGGCGTGGCTCAAACGCCTGGATACCCAGACGGTGGAGCGTTGGCGCGCGGTTCAGCAGGATTGGGTGCTCACGGATAACCTCTTCGAGGATATCCCACACTTCCGGCTTCTCTTTCTCAACCAGTTTCTTCGCAGCCTTGACCGTACCGGCCAGGCCTTTCGCGTCGAGGCGCGCATAGATGAATGGTTTGAAGAGCTCGAGCGCCATCTTCTTCGGAAGGCCGCACTGGTGCAGTTTCAGCGTCGGACCCGTCACAATAACCGAACGACCGGAATAGTCGACGCGCTTACCGAGAAGGTTCTGACGGAAACGACCCTGCTTACCTTTCAGCATGTCTGAAAGCGACTTCAGAGGACGTTTGTTAGTGCCGGTGATGACACGGCCACGACGACCGTTGTCGAACAGCGCATCAACAGATTCCTGAAGCATACGCTTCTCGTTCCGGATGATGATGTCCGGCGCACGAAGCTCCATGAGGCGCTTCAGACGGTTGTTCCGGTTGATCACACGGCGATACAGGTCGTTGAGGTCAGAGGTTGCGAACCGGCCACCATCAAGCGGCACCAGAGGGCGCAGATCTGGCGGGATCACCGGCACGACGGTCATGATCATCCATTCCGGACGGCAGCCGGAGTGAAGGAATGCTTCGATGACCTTGAGACGCTTGGCGATTTTCTTCGGCTTGAGCTCACCTGTCGCTTCTTTGAGATCGTCGCGGAGCGTTTCAGCCGTTACTTCGAGATCGATGTCTTTCAACAGCTCGAAGATCGCTTCTGCACCGATAGAGGCTGTGAAAGCATCTTCACCGAACTCATCGCAAGCGTCCATATACTCTTCTTCAGAGAGGAGTTGCTTTGGCTCAAATGGTGTCAGGCTCGGCTCAATGACGATATAGCTTTCGAAGTAGAGCACGCGCTCCACATCTTTCAGCGTCATGTCGAGAAGCAGCGCAATCCGGGACGGAAGCGACTTCAGGAACCAGATGTGTGCGACAGGAGCTGCAAGTTCGATATGGCCCATCCGTTCGCGCCGAACGCGCGCCAGCGTGACTTCCACACCGCATTTCTCACAGGTAATGCCGCGATATTTGATGCGCTTATACTTGCCGCAGGTACACTCATAGTCCTTTTGCGGACCAAAGATCCGCGCGCAGAAAAGACCATCTTTCTCCGGTTTGAATGTCCGGTAGTTGATGGTTTCCGGCTTTTTGATTTCGCCATGTGACCAGGACCGGATTTTCTCCGGGCTGGCGATGGAGATACGAAGTGCCTCGAAAGAAGGTGCCGGGGCATTCGGATTGAACAGGTTAGTGACTTCCTGGCTCATAAAGGCCGCTCCTTAGCGGTTAAGTGAGCGACTGACGCTGGTCTGCCAGCCGCTCGAAGGTCTTCAAACAGGTATTCTGAAACCGACGCTCTATTCGTCGTCGTCGGTTTCGCCATCAATCATCTCAACGTTGAGACCCAGAGAACGCATCTCTTTGACCAGAACGTTGAAGCTTTCCGGGATACCGGCTTCGAAATTGTCTTCGCCACGAACGATCGACTCGTACACTTTTGCACGGCCAGCCGTATCGTCCGACTTCACTGTCAGCATCTCCTGCAGCGTGTAGGCAGCGCCATACGCCTCAAGAGCCCAGACCTCCATCTCACCGAAGCGCTGGCCACCGAACTGAGCTTTACCGCCCAGAGGCTGCTGCGTAACGAGCGAGTAAGGACCGGTCGAACGTGCGTGAATTTTCTCGTCCACCAGGTGGTGAAGTTTCAGCAGATACTTGTAGCCCACTGTGACAGGACGCGAGAACGGCTCACCCGTGCGGCCATCATAAAGTGTGAATTGGCCCGAGTTTTCCATGCCAGCGCGCAGAAGCATCTCTGTGATGTCATTCTGGTGCGCACCGTCAAAGACTGGCGTCGCGATCGGCACACCGTTGGTCAGGTTCTGAGCCAGCTCGAGGATTTCCTCGTCCGTCTCAGGCAGCTCAACACTGTTGCCGTAGGCTTTGCTGATGTCTTCTCGCAGCTTGCCGTAATCATGGCTTCGACGGAACACTTCAATGCTGTTCTCGATCATGCGACCAAGACCAGAACACGCCATACCAAGGTGGGTCTCGAGAATCTGACCGACGTTCATCCGTGATGGAACGCCGAGCGGGTTCAGAACGATATCGACCGGTGTGCCGTCTTCTGTGAATGGCATATCTTCCAGCGGGTTGATCTTGGAGATCACACCTTTGTTGCCGTGACGACCAGCCATTTTGTCACCTGGCTGAAGCTTGCGCTTCACAGCGAGGAAGACTTTCACAACCTTCATAACGCCTGGAGGCAGGTCATCGCCGCGTTGGATCTTTTCAACACGGTCGTTGAAGCGTGCCTCTAGCTCCGCCATGGAGTCGTCGAACGAAGCTTTCAGTTGGTCGACTTCGGCTTGAGCGCCTTCGTCTTCCAGCTGAATCTGCCACCATTGTGACTTGGACAGACTCTCAAGTTGCTCGAGTGTGACGTCGCCCTTCTTGAAGCCTTTCGGGCCGGCAATGGCAGGCTTGCCGAGAAGGAGATCAGTCAGACGACCAAAGGCGTTGCGCTCCAGAATGGATTGCTCGTCCGTACGGTCTTCTTCCAGTTTCTCGATCTGCTCGCGCTCGATCTGGATGGCACGCTGGTCTTTATCGACGCCGTGACGATTGAAGATACGGACTTCCACGACCGTTCCCGCATCACCCGGAGGCACACGCAGAGACGTATCACGAACGTCAGAGGCTTTCTCACCAAAGATGGCGCGGAGGAGTTTCTCTTCCGGCGTCATTGGGCTCTCACCCTTCGGCGTCACCTTACCGACGAGAATGTCGCCAGCTTTGACTTCAGCACCAACGGCCACGATGCCAGCCTCGTCGAGGTTGCGCAGGGCTTCCTCACCGACGTTTGGAATATCACGTGTGATTTCTTCCGGGCCGAGCTTGGTGTCCCGCGCTGCAATCTCGAATTCCTCGATGTGGATCGAAGTGAATACGTCGTCGCGAACGATCCGCTCTGAAATGAGGATGGAGTCCTCATAGTTGTAGCCGTTCCATGGCATGAACGCCACGCGAACGTTCCGTCCCAGCGCCAGCTCGCCGAGGTCTGTCGAAGGACCATCAGCGATGATGTCACCTTTGACCACTCCATCGCCAACCTTCACGATCGGACGCTGGTTGATGCAAGAGTTCTGGTTTGAACGGCGGAACTTGACGAGACGGTAGATATCGACGCCGGAAGCGCCTTTGTCGAGGTCTTCTGTCGCGCGAACAACGATACGCTCTGAATCGACCTGCTCAACAACACCCGAACGCTTGGCAACAAGTGCCGCACGGGAATCCCGGGCCACGATTGACTCCATGCCGGTGCCGACCAGCGGCGCTTCCGTTCTGACAAGCGGAACGGCCTGGCGTTGCATGTTCGACCCCATCAGAGCCCGGTTTGCGTCATCGTTCTCAAGGAACGGGATCAGCGAGGCCGCAACAGAGACCACCTGCTTCGGAGACACGTCGATGTAATCGACCTCTTCGCGTGGAACGAGCGTCGCATCACGTGCAGCGCCCACACGGGCGTTGACGAATTCGTTTGCGAGCATGCCGTTTTCATCGACAGTCGCGTTCGCCTGAGCGATAGAATAGCGCTGCTCTTCCATGGCCGAGAGATACTTCACTTCATCAGTGAGCTTACCGTTCTCAACCTTGCGATACGGGCTCTCGATGAAGCCGTACTTATTGATACGCGCATGAGTTGCGAGCGAGTTGATCAGGCCGATGTTTGGCCCCTCTGGCGTCTCAATCGGACACATCCGACCATAGTGTGTCGGGTGAACGTCGCGAACCTCAAAGCCCGCGCGCTCACGTGTCAGACCACCAGGGCCAAGCGCGGAAAGGCGACGCTTATGCGTGATCTCGGAGAGCGGGTTGGTCTGGTCCATGAACTGAGACAGCTGAGATGAACCAAAGAACTCACGGATCGCGGCCACAACAGGTTTCGCATTGATCAGATCATGTGGCATGACCGTGTCGACATCCACAGACGACATACGCTCCTTGATGGCACGCTCCATGCGGACAAGACCAACGCGGTACTGGTTCTCCATCAGCTCGCCAACAGAGCGGACACGACGGTTACCCAGGTTGTCGATGTCATCAACATCTCCACGACCGTCTTTCAGATCGAGGATTGTCTTCATGACAGCGACAATGTCTTCGCGACGGAGCACGCGAACATCATCCGGACAATCAAGGTCCAGACGAATATTCATTTTCACGCGACCAACCGCTGAAAGGTCGTAACGCTCATCATCAAAGAAAAGCTGATTAAACAGTGTTTCCGCAGCTTCCTGGGTCGGAGGCTCGCCGGGACGCATAACGCGGTAAATGTCTGACAGCGCCTCGAAACGCGTCGCATTCTTGTCTGCGTTCAGCGTGTGACGCAGCCAAGCGCCTCGGCCACCATTGTCGATATCGAGAACCGCAATCTCTTCAACGCCAGCATCACGCAGCTCCGCGATCAGCTCTTCAGTCAGCTCATCACCAGCTTCGCAGTAAATCTCACCCGTTTCAGGATTGACGATGTCATACGCACCGAACTTACCTTCAAGGAAGGTGCTCGGAACCAGAATGTCATTGAGACCGCCCTCTGAAAGCTTACGCGCTTTAACAGCCGAAATCTTCTTGCCGGCGGCAACTTCAACTTCGCCTGTATCTGCGTTCACCAGATCAAATTCAGGCTTCGCTCCGCGCCAGCTCTCGGGCTTGAATGCCGTGACCCAGCCGCTTTTATTGATGCGGTAAATTGAGTGCGTGTAGAAGGTTTCCAGGATTTCTTCCGCATCCAGACCCAATGCGTAAAGCATGGTCGTCGCTGGAAGCTTCCGCTTCCGGTCAATACGAACGTTCAGGATATCCTTGGCATCGAATTCGAAATCGAGCCATGAGCCGCGATATGGAATAATACGCGCTGCGAACAGGAGCTTGCCTGAAGTGTGGGTCTTGCCTTTGTCGTGGTCAAAAAAGACGCCCGGGGACCGGTGCATCTGAGACACGATCACGCGCTCAGTACCGTTCACGATGAACGTACCTTTTTCCGTCATCAGGGGGATGTCCCCGAGATAGACATCTTGTTCTTTAATGTCGCGAACCGAACGCGCCTGCGTATCTTCATCGATGTCAAAGACGATCAGACGAAGCTTGACCTTCAGCGGCGCGGCATAGGTCAGGTCACGCTGCTGGCACTCCTCGACATCGAACTTCGGAGGCTCAAACTCAAAGGAAACATATTCCAGAACGGAACGTTCTGCGAAATCCTTGATCGGGAAAACCGATTTGAAAACCGCGCCCAAACCTTCATCCGGCGACTTGGTCTGACCGTCAGCCATTTGCAGGAAGGTTTCATAAGAAGCACGCTGGACTTCGATGAGGTTCGGCATATCCACAACTGAGGGAAGCCGACCAAAGGATTTGCGAATTCGCTTTTTTTCCGTGAGGGACAGAGCCATCTTCGTTCCTGATCCAGGGGCCGCATAATGCGGCGTTCGCTACAAGCGCGGTCGCGGCGAGCCCTGAAGGACCCGCCGCGTGATACTCTACAGTGGGCGCTCCGCGCTGATCACGCCCACATATTTCTTGCCCGAAGGCAGCAGCGTTACTTGATTTCCACTTTCGCGCCAGCTTCTTCGAACTTTTTCTTGATCTCTTCGGCTTCTTCTTTCGTCGCGCCTTCTTTGATCGGCTTAGGAGCACCTTCGACGAGCTCTTTAGCTTCTTTCAGGCCGAGACCAGAGACAACTTCGCGTACGACTTTAATGACGTTGATTTTCTTCTCACCGCCGTCGACGAGAATTACGTCGAACTCAGTTTGCTCTTCAGCAGGACCAGCAGCGTCGCCACCGGCAGCAGGGCCAGCAACCGCGACAGCAGCAGCGGCTTTGATGCCACGCTCTTCGAGGTAGTCGTTGAGTTCTTTCGCTTCGAGAATGGTGAGAGCGAGAAGTTCGTCACCAAGTTTAGCAATATCAGCCATTTGAATATTCTTTCTGTACTCTAGTGAGGTTTGGGTTTTCTGGGTTGTGCGTTGGTTTTTCGACCTTAAGCAGCAGCCTGTTCCTCGATCGCCTTGATCGCACCGGCCAGTCCCTGACCTGGTGCATTAACACGAGATACGATCTCAGTAGCCTGGCCAAGCAGACGAGCAACAACAGTCGCAATAAGCTCTTCACGAGACGGCATTGTTGCCAGCACCTTGATGCCAGCCTCATCCATCACTTCTTCATCCATGATGGCGCCGATGAGCTTCAGCTTTTCATTGTCTTTCGCAAACTCGGAGGTCACTTTTGCAGCTGAAGACGGGTCTTCAGCATAGGCAATTGCAACTGGCCCCTGAAAGAGATTAAGAGCCGCGTCGCCGCCTTTGCCCTTAAGGGCAATCTTGGCAATCCGATTCTTGATCACTTTGAGCGTTGCACCCTTCTCGCGAAGCTTGGTGCGCAGCCCGGTCATTTCCGCAACGCTTAGACCAGAATAGTGAGTGACGACGACAGCCCCAGATTCCTCGAATACAGTTTCGAGATCTTTGAGCGCCGCCTTCTTTCCGGTTTTGTCCATTACGGTTCTCCAAAAGTCAGGCGCACAGATGATCCGCGCACCCTGGTGTCTGCTCGCAGAAGGCGCACCTTTTACGAGCGCCTGCCCAGGGCTTTGGATCTTAAATGACTAGACGAACGCTGTTCGTCGCGTCACTCTCACCTCACCCCGTCTGCATAGGATATTTCATAGCCGGAGCTAACCTATGGTCTCGGACAGGTTCTCTGCCCGGAAAGCAGACGCAATCCGACCAGAGCCGGGTTGCATAACGCTTTTGCCAATTGTCCGCAAGTGCGCTGGATGCATTCTTTTTATTTTGGGTATACGGATTTAATGGTTGATGGGGCACCTTCACCCCAT
>CETS01001191.1_pt1 | contig 13258 bp, 8 predicted proteins | sample 356391 | NCBI WGS metagenome assembly CETS01 (sample SAMEA2622673, study PRJEB7988) | marine metagenome | isolation source: saline water (ENVO:00002010), including
TGTGACTACTTGCGCGGCTAGGTCCCTCGATCCTAAGCTGGACCCTTAATACTTGGGTCTGCATCCCACAGTCGTCAACCCATTCTCCACATTGTTAGAGTTCAGGAGGTTACCGTGAAAAAATTCACCCTCGTCGCCATGTTGGCCGCGTTGGTCAGCACTCCAGCGGTCGCACAGCAAGACGTGCCGGAGATCCAGTTCGAGTCGGTTGAACGGCCCCTCAAGTACTCACCCGACATGAACTTCGGTGAGGTGCTCGGCGTGGCGCTCAACTCCGAGGGCCATATCGTGGTCTTGAACCACCCGGGTAGTGCCAACGCAGGCCCGATCTGGATGAACTCCACGACGCAGCTGCTCGAATTCGACGCCGACGGCGAATACTTGCGCGAGATCGGCAAGGGCGTCTACGGGCTCGCCTATGCTCACCAGGTTCGCTTCGACGACGAAGACAATCTCTGGGTCGTGGACAAAGCGGCGAATACCGTCATCCAGTTCGATCCGGACGGATACGTCATGATGAACCTGGGGCGCAGGGAAGAGGGTTTTCACGGCATCGTGGAGCTTCCCAGCCCGCAGGAGGCAAGGGCGAGGGGGGGCTACTTCAACGGGCCGACGGACGTCGCGTGGGACCCGGATGGCAATATCTTCGTCAGTGACGGCTACGTGAACTCCCGTATGGTGAAGTTCGACAAGCACGGGAACTTCCTCATGGACTGGGGATCCCTCGGCAGGGAGATCGGACAGTTCCGCCTGCCGCATACGATGGTAGTCGACCGGAACGGTGAGGTGTACGTGGGGGATCGCTCGAACTCGCGCATTCAGGTTTTCGACTCTGACGGCAACTTCCTGCGGGTCCTCACTATGAGCGTTCCATACCCTGCGGACTATCAGCCGCCGTTCACCGCGGTCAATCCCGAACGACGTGTGGCGCCGGCGACGCAACCTTGGTCCATGTGCCTGACGAATTCGACTCCTCAGGAGCTCTGGGTGTCGGACGCCGATCCTGGACGCATCTACCGGATGGCACTGGACGGAACGATCCTGGGTTGGCTCGGCAGTTCGGGTCGGCAGTTGGGGCAGTTCAACTGGATCCACAGCCTGGACTGCTCACAGCTGGATGACGGCATACTTTGGGTCGCCGACATGAACAACTGGCGGGTCCAAAAACTGATCGTCGACATCGACTAGTGATCTCGCAGAGGTTCGGTCGCCCGGCGGCCGATTCCTTTGCAACATCACTAACGCAGGGGGTCAGGAGGCCGGTGGCGCTGCCCAACGGGCGGCGCGCCGGCTTCCGCCGTTAGCGAAGCCGGTTCTTCGGCTTACGTTGTTATGGCAGGCTCAGCGCTACGTAGTGAGACGGAACCTGCCGGTCACCGACGGCGATCACGATGTACTGTTTGCCTTCGTACGAGTAGGTCATGGGCGACGATGAGGTTCTCGCGGGCAGTTCCATCTCCCACACCACGTCTCCGTCTGTTTTGTCGTACGCGCGGAATATCGGTTCGCCGTAATTGGCGGAGATTTCGATCGGCATCCCGTCCGGTACCCTGGCACCACCAGGAGCCAAACCGCCGGTCTCACTCGCGAAGAGCAACGTGCTCGTGGCCAGTGGCGATGGGCGGCCTGGGGAGCCGAGAGGGTCCAGGTCGAGATGCCTGATCGCTTCGTGGTTCCGTGGCCCGTGTCCGTTCGCCACCTGCCAGAGGATCTCGCCGGCGTTCATATCCAAGGCAGTGATCCGGCCGTAAGGAGGCTTGAGTAGCGGCAGCCCTCGGGGCCCACCGATCCACTCGCGGGTCCCCTGCCTGTAGCGCAGATTTGTGCGCTCGGGATCACCCTCGACGAGGCCCGCGACGAATGGCGTGGTGATGGAGGGCACGTACAGAATGTTCGTCTCGGGATCGAACGACGCGCCTTGTACGTTGCCGCCGCCCTGCGAACCAGGTAGCTGGATCGTCCCGAGGTTGCCGTTCGGCCCGTCCTCGATGATCGAAGGCGGCGTGAAGAGCGGACCAAGCGTGTAGCGCTCGACGATCTCGAGGGCCTCGGCGCGCAGCTCTGGCGTGAAATCGATCAGATCGTCGATCGTGACACCTTGCCGGTCGAAGGCCGGGGGCTTCGTCGGAAACGGCTGGGTCGGCGATGTCCGCTCGCCTGGTGTCTGCGATTGGGGAACAGGACGTTCCTCGAAGGGCCAGACCGGCTCTCCTGTCACCCGGTCGAATACGTACGCGAATGCCTGCTTGGTGATTTGTGTAATGGCCCGGACCGGACGTCCATCGACGACCAGGTCCATCAGAATGGGAGCGGCTGGCGGATCGTAATCCCACAATCCGTGGTGGACGAGTTGGTAGTGCCAGACCCGCTCCCCGGTCGCCGCGTCGACGGCGACCAGACTCTGGGTGAAGAGATTGTCCCCAGGGCGATGGCCACCGTACATGTCGCTCGTGGAGGATGTTACGGGCATGTAGATGTAGCCGAGCTCTTGGTCCGCGCTGAACAGAGCCCACACCGGTGCGTTCCCAATGGATTCCCACGCGTCGTCCTCCCACGTGTCGTTACCGAATTCACCGGCCTGGGGAATGGTGTGAAAGGTCCAGCGGAGTTCTCCTGTCCGCACGTCGAACGCCCGTACGTCTCCGCGAAAGCCCTCCTTCTCGAAGACGACGTCCGTCATCGCCTGGCCGAAGACGATCACGTCGCCGACAATCGTGGGTGCGCCCGGCCAGCCATACCTCGCGCCTTCCCGGAGTCCGGTGGTCAGATCGACCCGGCCTCCGTCCCCGAAGTCGGTAATCGCTTCTCCGGTCAGGGCGTTGAGCGCGTAAAGATACTGCTGGCGGTGCATCAAGATTCGCCGGTCGGCGCCATCCGCCCAATAGACCACACCGCGAGTCGAGGAACCGGCCAGATAAGCGTCCGGTCCCTCATCCATCGGCTCCTGAATCCAGAGCGTCTCACCCGTGGCCGGGTCGAACGCCTCCACCAGCCCCACGCCATTGGAGCCGTACAGGATGCCGTTCACCATGAGGGGCTCCGCGCGGAGGGCGCGGCCTGCAGACCGGGGAGCCTGGTCAACGATCGACTGATCGACCGACGGCCGGGTCCAGACGATCCGCAGGTCCCGAACGTTGTCTTGGGTGATCTGGTCGAGGGGGGAGTATCTGCTCGAGCCATTGCCGGAGGCGAAGGTACGCCACTGTCCGTCGGTCGCTCCCTGTTGGGCGCCGGCCGGCATAGCAGCGGCACCCGGCATGGCGAGGGCACCCATCGCCAGGGCACCTGCGGCGGCGTACAGGCGTGTCCTCATCGCGGTTTCCTCCCCTTCAGCAGGCCGCTGCCACGATCAGCAGGAGTCTGGGATTGTTTCGACGTAAGGTGTTCATCTTGATCACCCAAAGTGCGTTGATTCAGATGAAGAGACGTATATCGGGCTGGACGCTACAGCGCAACGAGCATAGGATAGCTGCAGAAGGATAGGCCCCGAGCGTTGGAGGTCGAATGACGAGCGCACGACCTTGGCTGATTTGCAGCACGGCTGTGCTGGTAGCGGTGTCGCTGTCTGCAGCCCACCTGTCGTTGTCTGCCGTCCATCTGGGGGCAGCCGAGCTCCAGCAGCCAGCCACAGTCGCGTCCGCACAGTCGGTCTCAGGTGAGACCTCCGGCCTCATCGATCAGTATTGCGTGCGCTGCCACAACACACAACGCAACACAGGCGGGCTTGCTCTCGACGCGATCGATGTTGGAAACGTAGGCGAGAACGTCGAGGTCTGGGAGAAGGCGGTCCGCAAGCTGAGGGCACGCGCCATGCCGCCGGCCGGTGGGCAGAGGCCGGACGAATCAGGCTACGAGGTGATGCTCGCGTATCTGGAGACGTCGCTCGACCGGGCCGCTGCGGCCAGCCCCGATCCGGGTCGGACCGACACTTTCCGGCGGCTCAATCGCACCGAATACCAGAACGCCATCCGTGATCTGCTCACGCTCGAAGTCGACGTGACGGCGCTACTACCGCGCGACGACGCCAGCTACGGGTTCGACAACGTGAGTTTGGCCGGGTTGTCGCCAACCCTGATGGAACGGTACCTGTCGGCCGCGCAAAAGATCAGCCGGCTGGCCGTTGGCAGTGCGGTCCCGGCCCCGGGAAGCGAGGTGGTCGTGCTTTCCGCGGATCTTACGCAGGAGGGACACTTCGACGGCCTCCCCTTTGGCACGCGTGGTGGCACCACCTTCAGTCACACATTCCCGACGGACGGCGTCTACACGATCAAAGTGCGCCTGGCTCGGAACCGCAACGAGAACGTCGAGGGGCTGACCGATCGACACGAGATGGAGATCCTGCTCGATGGCGAGCGGCTGCAGCTCTTCCCGATCGTCCCGAACCGGAATCGGCTGGGCGGATACTATTCGGACGAGGACGTCGACAAGGGGCTGGAGGTCGCGCTTCCGGTTGCATCGGGTCCGCACGACGTGTCTGTCACGTTCCTCCGGAGGAGCGCGGCGCTGATCGAGTCGACGCGGCAGCCCTACCAGGCACAGTTCAACATGGACCGGCATCCTCGCCAACAGCCCGCCGTGTATTCGGTCGCCATCGCCGGGCCTTTCGAGCAGATGGGACCGGGCGAGACGCCCAGTCGGGATCGCGTGTTCACGTGCCGTCCGGCGACCCAGGCGGACGAACCCGGCTGCGCGCATCAGATCATCTCGACCCTGGCGCAGCGCGCCTACCGGCGGCCTGTGACGGACGAGGACCTCGAGGTGCTCCTCGACTTCTACGCCGACGCTCGGGCCGAATCAGGATTCGAGGCCGGCATCGAGATGGCGCTACGTGCGCTCCTGACCAGCACCGAGTTCCTGTTCCGTATCGAGCGCGATCCGGACGGTCTCTCGGCTCGTACGGCCTATGACATCAACGATTTCGAGCTCGCGTCCCGGCTGTCGTTCTTCTTGTGGAGCAGCATTCCAGATGAAGACCTCCTCGACGTGGCGGCTGGTGGAGGACTCAGCGATCCGGTGGTGCTCGCCGCCCAGGTGCAGCGTCTGCTGGCCGATCCACGCGCGGAGGCGCTGACGACCAACTTCGCCGGTCAGTGGCTCCATCTGCGTAACCTCGACGCTTCGACACCGAATCTGCGGCTGTTCCCCGACTTCGACGACAACCTGCGACAGGGCTTCAGGCGGGAGACCGAACTGCTGTTCGAGAGCATCCATCGAGAAGACCGTAGCGTCCTCACGCTGATCGACGCGGATTACACGTTCCTCAACGAGCGGCTCGCCAAGCACTACGGCGTGCCCAACGTGTACGGCGATCGTTTCCAGCGGGTGGAGCTGGGTGAAGACAGCCCGCGCGCCGGCCTGCTCGGCCACGGCAGCGTTCTGACCGTCACGTCTTATGCGACGCGCACCTCGCCGGTACTACGGGGCAAGTGGATTCTCGACAACCTTCTGGGTATGCCTCCAGGGGACCCACCGCCCAATGTTCCAGAACTTGAGGAGCCCCCTCCGGGGCAAGCGCCGCGTTCGATGCGGGAGCGCATGATTCAGCACCGGGTCAATCCGGCGTGCGCCGTCTGCCACGAACTCATGGATCCGGCCGGTCTCTCGATGGAGAACTTCGACGCCATCGGCCGCTGGCGGGATCGCAGCGAAGATGGGACGCCGATCGATGCTTCCGGTAGTCTGCCCGGTGGTGTGACCTTCGAAGGTGTCGCCGGACTCCGCCGGGCGGTGCTCGCTCGCCCGGACGTATTCGTAGGAAGAATGACCGAAAAGCTGCTCACCTACGGGTTGGGCCGCGGCGTTGACTATCATGATGCTCCGGCGGTCCGGGAGATTGTCCGGACGGCCGCCAGTGACGACTACTCGTTCTCTTCGCTCATCCTCGCTATTGTGGAGAGTCCCCCATTCCAGATGCGGAGGTCGCAATGATCCTCACCCAGAAGGCCATGCCACGGCGGACGTTCCTGCGTGGTATGGGCGCCGCCGTTGGGCTGCCCCTGCTGGACTCCATGGTGCCGGCTTGGTCGGCGCAGGCGGCCGCGGTCGCCGACCCGATCCGGCGCCTGGGCTACGTCTACATTCCGATGGGGATGAACCCGGAGCCCTGGACCCCGAAGATCGAAGGCCGTCTCACCGAGTTGTCACCGTCGTTGTCGTCGCTCACGCCGTATCTCGACCACTTGAGCGTGGTGACCAATCTCGAAGTCGACAATGCCGCTGTCACGGGCGGAAACCACGCCACGGCGGGCTCGGCGTTCCTGAGCTGCGCTCAAGCGAAACGCACCGAGGGGAGCGACTACGAGTTGGGCACGACCGTCGACCAGATCGTAGCGCAGCAGATCGGCAACGACACACCCCTCCCGTCGCTTGAACTCGGAACGGACTTGATCGCTCAAGTCGGCAATTGTGACAACGGTTTTGCGTGCGTCTATATGAACAGTCTCTCGTGGTCGTCACCCACGACACCACTTCCAATGGAGGCTGATCCGCGACGGGTCTTTGAACGCCTATTTGGCGAGGGCGGTACGCCCGAGCAGCGCCTGGTGGAAATGCGACAGAACTCCAGCATCCTCGACTGGGTGCTGGGAGACATGGCGCGACTTCGGCGCAACGTCGGCCCGGGCGACCGCACGAGGGTTGACGAGTATCTCACGACGGTCAGAGAGGTCGAGCGCCGCATCCAGCAGGCGGAGAAGCAGGCCGACGGGTCACCACTGGTGGCGCTCGAGCGTCCGACCAGCGTGCCCGAGGAGTGGGAAGACCACGTCAAGCTGATGTTCGACCTGCAGGTGCTCGCATTGCAAGCCGACCTGACCCGTGTCATCACGTTCCAGATGGCGCGAGAGGGGAGCACCAGGACCTATCCACACCTCGGTGTGCCCGAGCCGCATCACCCGATTTCGCACCACGTAAACGATCCCGTGAAGCTCGAGAAGCTAGCCAAGATCAACGAGTATCACGTGTCGCTCTTCGGGTATCTGCTCGAGAAGCTTCGGACCACGGAGGACGGGGACGGGTCGCTGCTCGACCATACCACCTACGTACTGGGTAGCGGCATGGGGAACCCCGACGTCCACAACCACACGAACTTGCCGATCGTCGTGGCGAGAGGCGGCCTCGGCTCACTCAACGACGGGCGCCACGTCAAGTTCGACGAGCACACGCCGCTGGCGAACATGCATCTCTCGTTCATGGATCACATGGGCGTCGAGCTGGACAGCTTCGTCGACAGCACGGGACGGGCCGGCGGGGTGCTAGAGCCTCTGTCCCTCTGATAGAAACGGGATTGGTGAGACGTCCGATGACGAGTGCGGTGACGTGTTCGATGACACGTCCGCTCATGCGTCCGACGGCACGTCTGGCGGGGCGCTTGCTCGCACTGTTGCTCGTCTCTGGGCATCTCGTCCTGGCTGTTCCTCTGGCCGCGCAGGTGTCCGTGCCGGCATCCGTGCAGGTATCCACGCAGGCCGACGCACGAGCCGACACGCAGTTGCTGGACGCCGTGAAGGCGGGGGACCAGCAGGCCGTACGCGCGCTCATTGCGGACGGCGCTGATGTGAACGCCAGTGAAGCGGACGGTACCACGCCGCTTCATTGGGCTGCGTACAGCAGCGACTTGACGATCGCCCAACTCCTCGTACGGGCGGGCGCTGACGCGACCATCGCCAACCGCTACGGTGTCGAAGCGCTTTCGGTCGCCGCCGTCGGTGGAAACGCTGCTCTCATCGAGTTGCTGCTGGTGGCCGGGGCGGATCCGAACACCGTGCAGGGTGAGGGCGAGACGGCGTTGATGACGGCGGTCCGCACCGGGAAGCTGGAGGCGGTCGAGGTGCTGCTCGATCATGGGGCGGACGTCAATGCCGTCGAGCAGTGGCGCGGTCAGACCGCGTTGATGTGGGCTGCTGCCGAGGGGCATGCCGGCATCATCCCGACGCTGCTCGAGCACGACGCCGACCTGCGCGCCCGGTCGCTCGGCGGCTACTCTGCGCTCTTGTTCGCTGCCCGAGAGGGCCACATCGACGTGGTGGAGGCGCTACTGGACGCCGGCGGAGCTGTGGACGAGGGGTTGCCGTTGCAACGGGGGCGGCAGGACGATGCCGGCACCAGCGCGGAGGCCGCGCCGACCGGCATCAACATCTTCCTGATTGCGGCGGCGAACGCACACTACGAGTTGGCCGCGCTGCTCCTCGATCGAGGAGCCGATGCGAACTCCGCCCCTCGCGGATGGACGGCCCTGCATCAGTTGACCTGGGTCCGTAAGGCTGGGATCGCCGGAAGCAACAACCCCTCCCCGGCCGGGTCGGGTGATATGAACAGTCTCGACTTCGCCAGAAGACTCATAGTTGATGGCGCCGACGTGAACGCCCGGGTGACGGAGCGTCCGCCCGCTGGTATCACGCGTCTAAACTCTATTGGAGGTACGCCGTTTCTCCTCGCTGCCAGGACGGCCGACGCGGAGTACATGCGTCTGCTGGTCGAGTTGGGCGCCGATCCGCTGCTCACCAACACCACCAACTCGACCCCGCTGATGGTCGCGGCCGGTCTGGGTACCGCGTCACCCGGTGAGGATCCAGGGACCGAGCCCGAAGTGCTGGAAGCGGTCGCACTCGCGATCGAGCTCGGTGGTGACCTCAACGCCGTCGACGACAACGGGGAGACTGTCATGCACGGTGCCGCTTACAAGCATTTTCCCGCCGTGGTTGAGCTCGTCTATGAAGCGGGGGCCGATATCGACGTGTGGAACCAGCAGAACAGGCAAGGCTGGACGCCGCTCGACATCGTAGAGGGCGGCATCCACGTGGGGATGAACATCCTCAAATCTGCTCCGACGGCTGCTGCGATCCGCGAGGTCATGGCGCGTGAAGGCGTGGAGCCCGCCCCACAGCCACGATAGGTTAAGGAACCCAAAGTTGCTCAGCTCAGGAGGTCACATGATCGCGCGTTATTCCAGCCTACTTATGGTGCTTTTCCTCATCACCGCAGCCGTGGGGCCGGTGGCCTCTGCGGCCGGGCAGCAGTCCCAAGCGGACGCGGGGGATTGGGTCATGCCGCGGACTCCGGACGGTCATCCGGATTTTCAAGGGACTTGGACCAACGTGACGATCACACCATTCGAGCGCCCGGAGGACCAGGACAGTCCGGTTCTCAGTCGGGAGGAGGTCCAGGAACGACAGGATAGGGAGGTGGCCCGGGTCGTGAGCCGTGCTCAGCCCAGTGATCCCAATCGTGGAGCCCCACGGGCCGGGGGAAGTGTAGGGGGCTACAACAACGTCTATATCGATCGCGGCAACAACATCGCCATCGTCAACGGCGAGTACAGGAGTTCGCTGATCACGGTTCCGGCGGACGGCCGGAGGCCGGACCTGACGGCGGAGGGGCAACAGCGGATGGCGGAGCGCAGAGCGCTCAGGGGCCAATTCGCGCAGTACGACCATCCGGAGCTCCGACCGCTCGGAGAACGGTGCATCATGTCGTTCGGGTCAAGCGCTGGTCCACCGATGATCCCCAACACGTTCTACAACAACAACTACATCTTCGTGCAGACCGCCGACCACATCCTGATCATGTCGGAGATGGTCCATGACGCTCGTGTCATTGAGATTGGTGACAGCCCGCGGCTTCCGGCACACGTACGTCCGTGGATGGGCGACTCCCGGGCTCGATGGGAGGGCGACGCGCTCGTCATCGAAACCACCAACATCAACCCCCAGCAGACGTTCCGGGGGATCCCCCCAACGGAGCATCTGGTGGTGAACGAGCGTCTTACGCGGGTGGAAGGCGGAATCCTGTATGAGTTCACGGTCGACGACCCCACGACCTACAGCAGCGCGTGGGGAGGGGAGATTCCGTTCAGGGCGTTGAACGACAGGGTGTACGAATACGCTTGTCACGAGGGAAATTATGCGCTGTCCAACATCCTGAGTGGGGAGCGGTATCAGGAGCGGATGGAGGCGGCGGAGGAGTCCAACCGGCGGTAGTTCGTTAGTTTGGCGCGCGACGGCCGGGGGAGGTAGAGTAGAGGCCAGCGCGGCCGTTGTGTAGGCCGGCTAACCTGAAGTCTTGATGAATTCCTGAAATGGAGGGTAGTTCCGCAGCGAGCCAACCCCGTAATGCAATGCCAGTCCGTGCATGCTCTGAAGACCGGGCTCAGATCCGTGTTGGCGCAACAGCTCCATCGCCCGGTCCTGGTTGCCTAGAGCGGCCTCGATCTGGGCGCGATAAATGAGATGGTTCGACCGCCCGGTCAAATCGAAGTAGGGAGGTTCGTGGATCACACACAGCATTCGGACGTCGCCCTGCTGGGCGATGACTACGTGGTCGCCACTCACGTATGGGACGCCGGGATGGGGATCCTGAGGGACGACGGCCCATAGGGTCCCTGTTGTCTCTGCCAAGCTTTGTCTTCCTTGACTGACGTCCCCGACACCGCGACCCCTCGCGCCATCCCGGTCGGTCGGCTTATCCTGCACGACTAAGAAACGCTCTATACGACCAGGTGTCCCGACCCTCGACCAAGGAAGGTCTCCCATGACGCGTGCCCTAGCCCTGTCATTCCTGATCGCTCTTGGAGCGACTCTCTCGGTGGGCACCCTTCCACTGGCCGCCCAAGAACAGATCGACCAAGACATGGTGGCTCGCATTCGAGCTGAGGGCTTCGACAACTCCCACGTCCTGGAGCTCTTTAACCACCTCACCAACGTGATCGGCCCTCGGCTGACCAATTCCCCGGGATACTACGAGTCGGTCGAGTTCATGCGTGACAAGATGATCGAGTGGGAATTCGAGGACGTCCACGTCGAGGCGTGGGAGTTCGGCCGGGGATGGAGTCTCGAGAGATTCTCGGTCGAGATGCTTGAGCCCCGGTACTTGCCGATGATCGGGTTTCCCGTGGGATGGTCGGCATCGACCCCGGGTCGGCTGGTGTCCGAGCCGATCATGCTGGGTGGAAAGTCGGCGGCGGAGCTACGGTCACTCCAGGGCGGTCTCGAAGGCGCCATCGTCCTCACCCGGCCCATCGAGACGAACTTCTTCCGCGAAGATCGTCCCCAGCCGCAGTTCGAAGATCGGTTCACACCGTCCCGCTCCCTCACACGGAGTCCCTCCACGCCGCCCGCCGCTGCCCAGCAGGCGGAGCGGAGCCGGCGGCAGGAGGCCTCGCGCGCCTTGGGCGACTTGATGGTTGGTGGAGGGGTGGGAGTCCAACTTGCTCCGACTCGCGGTGAGCACGGAACGCTCTTCGTAACAGGACGGGATCAAGGCGAAGGTGCCGTCCCATCGGTCGTGCTGGCGGCGGAGCACTACAATCTGGTGGCGAGGCTGCTCGAGCAGGAGGTACCGGTGACGTTGGCGGTGGAGGTGGCGGGGAGGTATTACGAGGACAATACCGACGCCTACAACATCATTGCCGAGATCCCGGGCGTGGACCCGGAGATCGGCGACGAGGTTGTTATGGTGGGGGCGCACCTCGACTCATGGCATACCGGTACCGGCGCGACGGACAACGCGGACGGCTCCTCGATCGTGACCGAGGCTCTCAGGATTCTGAAAGCGCTCGACGTCCAACCCCGGCGCACGATCCGGGTGGCTCTTTGGGGGGGTGAGGAGCAGGGCCTGCTGGGGTCCAGGGAGTATGTGCGGCGCCACTTCGAGGGTGCCGAGAACGTGGTGGCACACGAGAAGTTCTCTGTCTACTACAACCTCGACAACGGCTTCGCTCCGATCTACGGGTTCTTCATGGAGGGCAACGAGGCGGCGAGGGAGATCATGGAGGATTACCTCGAGCCGTTCAACGACCTGGGTGCGAACATTTCCACGATGGCTGGGGTCGGGAGCACGGATCACCTCTCGTTCATCGGGGCTGGACTACCGGGCTTTCAGTCGATCCACGACTTCACCGGATACGACGTGAGGACGCATCACACGAACATGGACACCTTCGAGCGTGTCCAGGAGGAAGACCTCAAACAGGCAGCGGTCGTGATGGCGTCGATTCTTTATCACTCCGCCATGCGCGATGGAAGGATGCCCAGGGCGCTGGTGGCTGCGCAACGATAACGGCTGACGACGGGTCGAGGATGGCTGCATCGTATAGCGTTGGCCCTCCTCGCCGCAGTCACGTTCGTTCTTGCCGTCGTAGGCGGTGCTTTCACGGGTAACATCCCAGGGATCGGCGCCGAATTTTTGCTCAACCTCGCGCTGATGGCGATCGTCGTCGTGATGGTGTGGGGCTGGCTAGGCGGTAGGCTAGGAAGACGTCTGGGCGGTTCTGGAAGCCGACTTCCTGTTACGCCACAGTCTTCGTATCCCGACGTACAAGCCGATGGTGCAGGTAGCCAGCCCACCGAGGCTGAGCACTATGACAGCAATGTCCCAGATGGGGCGGTTGTAGTACCAGAATCCGAAGTCCAGGCTGTGAAAACCATGGTAGATCCAACGCTCGACCCGGTCGAGGCGGTGGACGCTCGTCGACAACTGTCCTGATCCAGGATCGATGTAGAGCCATGTCTGGGTGGGGTCGTCGAATTTGAGGCGCAGGATCGGCAACGGGGCCAGCCGGTCTCGTGAGTAGTGGTAGGAGTCGTACTCCTCTAGGAGGTCGACTTCGACAATCGGAACGTCCGGATAGGTCTCGCGCACTCGATCCATCAAGGCGGCCACCGTGAACGGTTCTGTTCGGACCTCGAGGGTTTCGGCAGAGACCAGCGTTCGGCTAGCGTCCCCTGGCCGCGCGGTATCGTTTCCAGCGATTTGGTCACCAGCGGTCCCACCGGGTTCGGCCGCAGTACTGCGGACCGTGAAGTACTGCTCTCCCAAGATGCGTGTGTAGGTGATCTCCTTGATGCTCCGGCCCGGTAGGAGGGTCTCCCAGTCCTCGCTGTCGATCTGCGCAAAGCTGGACGCGTCGAGTGGTCCACCGACAAGCGCTTGCCGAAGTTCGCCCGTTCCCAGCCCTTGCCCGGACGCCCATCCGAACGGCTCCATCGACAGCAGACCGCTGAATACCCACGTCAGGGCGAAGACACCAAACACCAAGCCCGTGATGTAATGCCACCGCATCCAGCCCGCATAAGGCAGGTAGGAGCAGATTTGTGACCACTTGAAGGGGCGGGAGAACTTGAACTGAACGATTCCAAGGGTGATTCCTAGGATCGCGAGAACGCAGCCGAGACCCGCGGTCCACAGCACGGTTTGTGTCCAGAGGTTCGGCGTGTCCCGCAGCGGAGTGAAGTAGAGCCAGTGAGGGATCGCCGAGACCCAG
>CETS01051492.1_pt1 | contig 13204 bp, 4 predicted proteins | sample 356391 | NCBI WGS metagenome assembly CETS01 (sample SAMEA2622673, study PRJEB7988) | marine metagenome | isolation source: saline water (ENVO:00002010), including
CGCGCGTGGTGACCAGGTCCAGATCCCCGTCGCCATCCATATCGCGCGCGATGAAAGCGTCATACATGCCGCGCACGCGTCTCGAAATATCATGACGAACCCATTGGTCCGTCGGGTCTCCGGTATTTTCAAACCAGGCGATCCGGCCCACGGTCGATGAGGGTGTCACATTCGGCTCATCATAATCCCGCGAAGCTCCGGAATAGCCACCCTCCAGGACATTTAACCCGGAATATCCGCCCGTGATTGCATCCAGATCGCCATCACCGTCTATGTCAGCCAGTTCGATGCCGATAACGACATCAGGCAGAATGTCGCCAATGCGATAATAAACCCAAGGCTCATCCAGCGTCTCTGGCTGTTTCAGCCAGCCCAGTGAGGCCAGAAGCGGAGACCCATGGATTGACGCGGGTGTTTCGTGCACAGCCACGGCGAGATCTACCCGCCCGTCACCATCGATATCTTCGAAATCGGTCTGAAAGCCGTTGGACGTAGCTTTCCAGTTTTCCGGCGCATCAAATCCCGGAGCAATCTCGATAGGGTGAGGCGTCACTTGAATGCGGCCATCTTCGCGGGTCCCCGTGTTCTCAAGCAGCGTCATGGACTGATGCAGCCTGGCAGCCGCAAGCACATCGATATCGCCGTCCTCATCGACATCGACCGGCATGGCAGTGTTTGGCACAACGTCGCGCGACAAGACCTGTTCGCGCCAGCTCGCGGGATCGAGCGGATCACCATCAATCAGGAAAAGCGATGTGGGTCTTGCAGCAGAGGGAAGGGAGGGGTCAATGATGTCGGCGGCACCTTTATTGGCGCCAAGAACATCCATTCGGCCATCCCCATTCACATCAGCGATGAATGTTCTCAGCCAGGATCCGCGTTGCTGCGTGGCAGGCGGAATGAGGCGCTGCCAGCGCTCAGTCCGTGCGGCGTCTCCTGGATTCTGGAAGTAGATCAGATGCGCTTCCTCGCATGCCGCAACGAGATCCGGCCAGCCATCGCCGTTGAGATCACCAATCGCCACATCTTCTATTGCGGCAACTTCAGCGCCTTCACCGATTGTGATGCTGGTCCAGACGTCGGGATTTTCCGTCGCGAAGGCGATCCGCAAATGATTGGAATCCTCATGCACGGACACAATGTCTGGCAGTCCGTCTCCATCGATGTCGGCCATCTGGAGTCCGTCGGCGCCCCGTATCGGTACGCCGCCATTGACGCCCTGATCATCAATCCGGTGTTCCCGCCATGAGATGAACTGCCCATCCCGCGCCTGGGCTCTCGAAGGCGTATCGGCCACACTTAGCTCAACTGCGTTCTGGTGAAGACAGCCTGTTAGTGCCAGCGTCAGTGCTGCTATTGATGCGCCGTTTCGCCAGATCATGCTTTTCGCCTCGCAATATCTTGCCGTACCGTCTTTGCCGCCAGAACATAGTGGATGACAGACCACATTGCAGCGATTGTTCCACATAGGACCATGGCTGTGCCAAGCGGGGTCTCGAGTCCATTTGTCGTGAACATATCACTTAGAAAACCCACAATCACCGGTCCAAGGCCGAGGCCAATCAGGTTCAGCACAAAAAACAATACGGCAGACGTCAGCGCACGCATCCGTCCACTGACCAGATTGTGCGACACGGCCAGAACAGCGCCGAGATAAGCCGCCGACAGGAAGTGAAACGGCACTGTCATGATCAATGCGAAATAGACCTGGCCGGTCAGAAGAATAACCAGCTGAACAGGAACGAGAAATGCGGTCAGGATTGCCGGCACCCAGAGATACCAGCGCACATCTTTTGCACCGAACTTGTCAGCGAGCCAGCCTCCGCAAAACGATCCGAGGCCGCCACCAAAACCGGTCGTCAGGGCCATCCATGCGCCAATCGTGCCAAGATCCAGTTCATGGGTCCGCAGGAAGAAAGACGGCAGCCAGTTGCCAACACCATAAATGATGAAGGCCTGAAGACTGGCTGCCAGTGCGATGTGGCGGAAGGAAACGCGCGTCCAGAGGAGACGTGCCACATCGATAATTGGCGGGGCGGGATCAGTAGAATGCTGTTGCCCTTCCGACCATCCCCGAATGGGTTCACGCACAGTGAGCAGCACCAGAAGACCAAGAGCAACACCCGGGACGCCGACGACAAAAAAGGCCAGCCGCCAGCTGAAGGCCTCGGCTAGAAAGCCGCCTGCCGCGAAGCCAATCAGGATGCCGATATAAATCCCGATCGAATAGATCGAGAGTGCCAGTGCGCGGTTCTTAGGTTTGAAGATGTCCGAGATCATGGAATGTGCTGGCGGACTGCCACCTGCCTCGCCGACACCCACGCCGACACGCGCCAACAGTAAGTGAGCATAGTTTCCTGCGAGACCGCACATCGCCGTCATCACGCTCCAGACGGTCACGGCGAGGGCGATGATGCTCCGTCGCTTGCCCTTGTCCGCCCATCGGGCGATCGGAATGCCACAAATGACGTAGAACAGAGCGAAAGCAAAGCCGGTCAGCAGTCCGAGTTGTGTATCTGAGAGGTTCAGTTCGGCTTTGATCGGCTCTTGCAGGATCACAAGCAACTGGCGATCAACGAAATTGAAGATGTAAACAATAGTCAGAACAGCGAGTACATAATAGCGGTAAACTGGCCTCGAATAAGGCGTTTTTTCCGGCACGTGCTCTGCGTCTGATACAGTTTCGCCAACGCCCCCCGGGGCGATCGGATCCTTGCTCATCTTTCCTCCCGCGGGCTTCAGCGTCCCGTCGAATTTTTCATATCTGGAGTGTGCATGAACCATGCAGCTCCCGAGAGTAAGATATTCACTCAATAGAGAGTGAAGTCAATGTGTGATGGGGATGTGCCCGTCTCGAGACCGGGTGCTCATGTTAATTCTGGACGGAAAGGCAGGTCGGAAAGACAGCCTCTCAAAGCGCCGAATAGAGATTTCTTATATTCGTGGCGCAATGTTGGAGATCTTTTTCGGAACGGAAACGGCGCGAAAACGGATATGAGGACAGTACGGACCTCAGCTGGCGCCTTTGTTCTGAGAACTCTTTGGCCACCGAGAAGGTAAGGGCGAACGAGGGTCGCGTTTCATGTCTGAGATCAGCTCTTCGGGGGTAAGATCGAACGAGCAGAGCCCGGTTGCGTCATGCGCCTAACGGGCAACGTCACCCCAGCTGCAAAGTCCAATTCAGTGATCGCGCCGATGCTGACGGCCTCGTCAGAAGCCGTCAGCTGGAGTTGAACCTCCTGGAGTTGGTCGAAAACCTGGACGTTTCAGGTCGCCCGGTTCGTCAGTCGTCATTTCCGGTAAAGACGACTTCACCATTCTTCATGACGGTTTCGATCGCTCGCAGGGCGCTTGTGTCTGCCAGCGGATCTTCAGACACGATAAGAATATCGGCCAGATAGCCGGGTTTGATCTTGCCAAGCTGATCGCCTACGCCGAGGTCATCGGCGGCAAGGCTTGTCGCCGTCTTGAGGATATATGCTCGATCGAGTCCGGCATTCTGATAGATGTCGAGCTCGATATGCAGTGAGTTGCCATAGTCGATGAAGGGTGAATCCGTTCCGGCGACGATCTTTCCACCATTGTCGATGATGGTTTTGAGCGTCTTGCTCATGGGGCCTACCTGCCGAGTTCCGCCGCGGGTCATAAGAGACAGGGTCGGCGTGACGACCAGACCAGATTGAGAGATCAGAGAGGTGACGTCCTGATAGGCGTACCCCAATGCGGAAATCTTGAGCGAGTAGCCACGGCGGCTGGTTGCGCCGAAATGCTCCATATGATCGAGACCGTTTGCAACAGACGGGTAGAGCTCGTGAGTGGTTACCGGAATGCCGCTCTCATGCGCCATCTCAATGACAGCTTTCTGGACGGTATAATCCTGTCGGACATAGCTCTTGTAGAAATCAAGCTCCAGCTCTTCGGAAAGGCGCATAGAGTCTTTCGCGCGCTCAACCGTGCCAACAGTTTCGGACACACCATAAGAAACCCGCGCGCCTTCATTCAGTGGGCCTGCTGTGAAGACGCGCGGAGCCGGACGGATACCCGCCGCCGCAGACTCGCGACGTTCTACCGAGTGGTATGGGTCATCACCCGTCTCTCGTACCGTCGTAATTCCGTATGAAAACCAGAGGTCTCCCAGCGCCTTGCCCTGGCTGATAGACTGGTGGGTGTGGTTTTCCATCAGGCCCGGCAGCACATAGGAGCCAGACGCGTCTATGAGCTCGCCCTCAATCAGGGCGTCATCTGCCGGATGAATGTCTTTTACAATGCCGTTCTCAATGACGATATCGACATTCTCGGTATAGGTGTCCGCGACGCCATCGAACAGATAACCAGCCCGAAGTGTTGTCACGCCTTCCGGCATGTCCACGGTCCAGTCTGGCTTGATATCGAGGGTCGTTGTGTCGCCGCTGGCCTTGTCCCAGAGTTCGATATCTTTGCCGTCGATATAGATGAGCTTGCTGCCATCAGCTGACCAGGACGGGTTTTCGCCGGCCTCGGTGACGAGGGTCGGGTCTCCGAAAGAGCCGTCTGCCGTCATCGGAACGGAATAGAGGGCGCCATCGACCCGATAGACCATATCGCCTTCGGAAGACCATGCGGGCCGGTTCCACTGGCGGCGACCGAGAGATTTCTTGTCGCCGACCGGTGATGCCCAGATCGCTTCGCCTTCGCCATCTGAAGGGACAACGTACAATCCGTTATACCCTTCACGAAAGCGGCTGGTGACGGGGTGTCGGTTGACGACGGTAACGACTGTTCCGTCCGGTGACCAACCCGGCGCACTTGGGCCGAAAATCGGATCCGTCAGGACAATATCGTCTTTACTCTCGACATTGATGACATTCACCGTTGAGCCGAGGAACACCGTCGTCAGTGCATCTCCAAGATAAGCAATGCGCGTGCCGTCAGGCGACCAGATTGGCGCGTTGGCGGGCATCTGATTTTCGGTGAGCTGGCTCGCCTCGCCGGAGGCGACATCATAAAGCCAGACATTCGTAATACCGCTGCGATCAGTCGACCAGGCGATTGTCTCACCATCCGGCGACCATGACGGCGAAAGGTCAATATAGGCGTCATTGGTCAGGTTGACGGGCGCGCTTTCAGGCGTGGTCAGATCGACCATCCAGAGATCGCCGAGGGCCGCATATGCAGCCTTGCTACCATCTGGTGACAGAACGGGATCAATGATGCCCAGTGCCGGCTTTGGCTCGGTTGATGCCAGATCATAAGTCTTCCGTTCGTACGGCGTCCGGTCCAGCGTCACTGTGGCTTCGAATGGGATGGTCGTCGCTTCGCCGCCTTCCAGTGCGATTTTCTTAATATCGCCATCAGCCGTGTAGATGAGATCTGAGCCGGTGACGCTTGGGCGGAACGGGAAGACGTCTCCCCCAGAGACAATTTCGGTCGGCTCACCTTCGCCAACCGGCACAGATGTGACGTGCCCGCCTTCGCCTGTAAGGCCCGCGACATAGAGCGTAGAGGAATCCGCCGACCAGGCCGGCGCGCCGAGTGTCTGAGCCACATACTTCACTTGGAACTGCGCACCCGGAGCAACGCTGCGTGTGAAGAGGGTATCCATTGGCCCGTCAACAACGAAAGCGATGGTCTCGCCATCAGGAGAAATCGCCGGATAGACGGCATTGCCTACGCCAGCAAAATACGGCGTGATCGGTGTTGTGTATCCGGTTTCATCGGGCAGTGTGAGCTGTTCAATCTCGCCTGTTGCCAGATCGGCGGACCAGATCTGATAACCGCCAGCTTCATCGCTTGAGAACAGAAGCCTGGAGCCATCAGGTGAGAAGTTAGGGTAACGGGCGTCTTCATCGCCGCTGTCAATCTTCTGGAGATCCGACCCATCCGCATTCATCGTCCAGATTGAGAATGAATTCTCGGCGAAGGCATAGAAGGCGAGTTTCGAGCCGTCCGGCGACCAGACGGGCTCGTGAGAGTCCATGAGTTCAGGCGTGATGGCCGTCGCTTCACCACCGGCAGCCGGGAGGGTCCAGATGACACCCTGAAGGGCGATGGCAATGGTCTGGCCATCAGGAGACAGGGCGGCAGACATGTTCGTGCCCTGCGTCATCGTCACGTCTATCAATACCTTCTCGGAAGAAGGTGCGGCGTCCGTGTTCATCGCCTCATTGGCGGTTGCCACTATTGCTTCGTCGGGTTTTGTGCAGGCGCCAGCCATGAGTGCGGCGGCAAGAACGAGAACGGACGGGCAGTGTCTGAGCATCTGGGCTTTCATTGAGAACTCTCCGGAAAACGTGTCGGCGCAATGGAAATCGCGCCGACATTAAACAGAAAACCGCGGCTCACAGGGAGCCGCGGTCAGAAGTGGGATCAGAACGACTTGCTGAATTTCGCATACCAGTAGCGTGGGAGTGGCTGGTAGAGCGACGACAGATATCCATATGTGTCGGCCAGAGGAGGATCTTCATTGAAGGCGTTCCGGACGCCGACGCGAATAGTGCTCCCGTCTGACCAGCCGTCGCCTTCGAAGGTGTATTGACCGTGGAAATTCCAGGTCATGTGATCTTCGATCGGCCATGGGCCTTCCGTCGTGCTGGAGACGCTCGTCTGGTAGACTTCGCCGGTATATTGCGTGAACGCGCCGAACGTCCACTGGTCCAGAGCATAGGACGCTGAAAGAGAGTACTTCCATTCGGGACGACCATTCTCCTGGATTAGGCTGCCACCACCGGTAACCGTGACGTAGGGGTTCACGATGCCTGCGTCGAGACCTTCCTGAAGAGCGGCAGCTTCAGCTGTCGGACTCTGATAATAGGTGTCGAGATAGGTGGCGTTCAGATTGAGCGAGAGTTCACCCGGACCGACGTCACCATCCCAGTATACGCCATAGTCGATACCTGAGACTTCAAGTGGAGCAAGGTTTGTGAACCGTGCATCAACGTTAAGGACGTCACCGACAGGCGTGAGGCCTGTTCCGGCAAAATCTGCAATCTGCTGAGGTGTTGGATCTTCACGCACGACGTTCGGGTTCGAGCTTCCTTCCAGGCGCAGGAGGTAGTCATAAGACAACGCAACTGAGTCGTTCAGAAGACCGATTGGGTTTTTGAGCTCAATGTTCCAGACATCTGCGGTGAAGGTGAAGTGACCGAATTCCTCTGGCAGGAAATCAGGCTCGAAAACAACACCGTAGGAGAAGCTCTCCGATTCCTCAGGTTCCAGATCCTGATTACCGCCACGCAGGCTGGCAACCGTAACGCCAAGCGTTGCGCACTGGCTATAGTCAGTGATCCGACCCTGGCGAAGTGCAGCCTCACACTGAATATAGTCCGGGTAACTGTTCACACGCTCCAGAATGGTGGTGTTGACCACTTCAAGGTTTGGCGCCTTGAAACCTTCCGACCAGGAGGTACGAAGCCGGAGGCTGTCGACAACATCCCACGCCAGAGCGACCTTCGGCTTGGAGACCGAACCAACGTCAGAATAGTCCTCATACCGTCCTGCCAGCTGAACATCGACTGCCTGAACAAGCGGGATATTCATGTCCGGTGAGACGAGCGGCAATGCAAGTTCCGCATATGCGGACGTGACGTTGCGACTGCCCTTCACGTCAGGTGACGGGCTGTGGCCCATCAGGCTCGACTCCGACACCAGATCGCCGGTGATCTGGTCAAAATAGGGGAGAGAGCCATCCTGGTGCGGATCGCGATCATCTTTGTAGGTCTCGCGGCGGAATTCCACACCACCTGCAATGCCGATATCGCCCGCCCAGATGGTGAATAGATCTGCTTTTGAGACTTTAAAGTCAGCAAGAGCGAGAGACGTTTTGTTCTCGCGAACCTGAGTGATTTTAAAGCTGTCAATCGTCTCCTGGCTATTGCAGCCAGATCCAAAGACAGATGGATTTGACGGGTCACCTCCGCAGAACGGATTATAGGCAGATGAATCAGTCCGGTTCAGAGCCTCCTGGAAGCGGCGGGAGTCGACGCCGTCGGCAGAGTCTTTCACCTTTGCTTCGTTATAAAGGATAGCAGAGTCCCAGTTCCAACCGAATTTTTCGCCCTTGGCTCCGACAAGGAAGCGGTACTGGTTGTTCTCGACGTTCACGTCGCGCGGCCCGTGATCCGCGAGGCGATAGGAGGCAATACGGAGCACTTCACCGTCTGGAGAAACGTTCGCGCTCAGGCCGGGAATGCGGTTCGGTGAGCCGACTGGTCCGAGCGGGTTCCAGTAGGCGTCGGCTGCAATGTAGATCGGACCCGAACCAAGGCTGGCTGGCGCACCGATCACAGCGTCTGTCTGGGCGGCATAGATACCAAGTTCACCGTAGAGTGACACGTCTGGTGTCAGGTCATAATTTACGAAGCTGAAGAAGTTTACCCGGTCGACAGATGGCAGCATGGTCAGCGTATCGAAAGTCGAAAGCTCGTCATACCGCATGTCGCGATAGCGGGAAGATGTCAGAGACCCCGGGCCGTAGCAGATCTCCGTGCCTGCGCCTACCGGGCAGCCAAAGCTGGTTGGTTGGATATGGAAGGCGCCAGATGCGTCTGTAAAGTCCGTACCGTTCGATGAAATTGTACCTGGCGAGCCGACAGGAACGAAATAGCCCCATGGCGTAGACGTCGAGCGATTGTCCCACGCAACGCCGGCCCATGGCGTGTCGTCTGTCAGTGGGCGCATGTCTGCCAGGCTTGTGTATTCCTGGTCAGACCGCAAAAGTGAATCACGGGTCGTTCCACCGAGGAAGACCGAGATATTGCCCTTACCGTTATCAAAATCGGTACCGTACAGAATATCGCCAGTCAGCTCTGTCAGGTTTGTGCCTTCGCCCATGCCGTACTGGAGGTTGATATCGAGGCCGGTGAAGTCAGACTGGAGAACATTGTTTACGACGCCCGCAACCGCGTCAGAGCCATAAAGCGCCGCTGCGCCGTCTTTCAGAACTTCTACGCGCGCGAGACCTGAGACCGGTACGGCGTTGACGTTATAGCCGAAGACCGGCGTCTGGTTGTCCGTCTGAGAAGTCGGGTGGACGACAGACCGCCGACCATTGATCAGCATCAGGGTGTTACCCTGCGCAAGGCCTCGAAGGCTCACTGTGGAGACATCTCCACGTGCTGCGTTGGAGTTACCGCCACCGAGATACGTACCGTTGAATGTGATGTCGCCCGCTGAAGGAATTGTACGAAACAGCTCGTCAGCAGAAACGGCGCCGGTCGCCGCAATTTCTTCTGGCGCAACAACGGAGACCGGTGAGGCACCTGTTACTTTTGCGCCCTGAATCTGGGAGCCCACGACCATGATTGTATCCTGGCGGGACTCCTCATCTTCTTGTGCATAAGCCGCACTTGCAAAAATACCCGACACACAAAGAAGCGTCACAGTAGACTTTAGCACACCCCGAAGAGAGCGCTGCTTGATTCCTATCGACATTTAAAGATCCCCTCTTAAATCGACACTTAATCAAGTCTCATTGCTTTGTTTATTTCCCAATACTCATGCCTAAACGAATTTAGGCAAATAGATATTGTATACCCCTTTTAAAAAAGAGGCAGATAAAGTTGTAAAAGCTCCCCATAAGAATTTTTACAATGGCTTGACTTATTACATTGGGGGCAAAAATGACACCGGTGGTAAATGCAGAAATATTGAGAATCTTGTTTTGTATAGAAAATGACTGGATTCATGTCATGATCAGTTTTTTATGCCTAAATTCCTCACAAATAATGTTAGTGCGATAACATAATCCTGTATTCGCCTTAAGGTGGAGCGTTTTACTCGGGAATTTGCACACTCTTCGGGCGGAATACATGTGGTGCTGCACGATTCTGGGCAGCCTGCTCAATCGACCTTGCCACGACGTCATCCGGATTGGTGAAACCTGCGTCAGAGGAAGATGGTTGGCGGAACTGAAATCCCAACACAAACTCGGAGGCGCAAACATGAAGCGCAGACATTTTCTCATATCAGCGTCGGTGTCAGCAGCTGGGGCCGCTGGGATGCGTGCTTCAGCGCAATCTGAAGAATCACCCGAAGTGTCGCCAACTGGTGAAACAGTCTCTGCTGGGCTGAGCGCCACAATTTATTCGGGTGACAGGCAGGCAGGATCGCCATTTGCTTCAAGGTCTGTTGTCTGGGGTTTGAATGGCGTCGCGGCGACATCTCATCCCCGCGCGACTCTGGTCGCGATTGATATATTGCGAAAAGGCGGGTCTGCGGTTGATGCTGCGATTGCCGCCAACGCGACTCTTGGCGTTGTTGAGCCGACCGCCAATGGCATTGGAGGTGATGCATTCTGTCTGCTCTGGGACCCGGAGCAGAAAAAAGTCGTCGGTCTCAACGGGTCAGGGCGTTCGCCTGCTGCGCTCTCCCTTGAAACGCTGCGTGCGCGCTCCACAAACGGGCGGGTTCCATTCCATGGCGCAGCCGCCGTCACCGTGCCGGGGGCAGTGGATGCATGGTGGACCATGCACAAGCGATACGGAAAACTTCCCTGGAAGGAGCTCCTGCAACCTGCCGCAGATATTGCGGAAGAAGGGCAGCCGATTGGCCTGATGATCGCTGACAGAATGCGAAGCGACATGGCTGGATTTCTAAGGCCGAATTCCGGGATTGAAGAGACAGAGAACATACAGAAAGTGTATTATACGCGCGGCCGTACACCGAATGAGGGTGAGGTGGTGCGCAATCCGGATCTCGCAAAGACGCTACGCATGATCGCCGATGGTGGCCGGGACGCCTATTATGATGGCCCGATAGCCGATACGATTGAGGCATACTTCAAGCGAATTGGCGGGTGGATGACCCGTGAGGATATGAAGGCGCAGCATGCCCGATGGGTCGAGCCTAACTCGGTGAAATACAGAGACGGGGTGTCTGTCTATGGGATGCCGCCGAATTCGCAGGGCCCGACCACGCTGCAGATGCTGTCCATTCTGAAAAATTTCGACATGCGCGAAGCCGGTCTTATGTCTGCGCGATCAATCCATCTGCAAGCCGAAGCCAAACGCCTGGCGTTCGAGGATCGGGCGCGCTGGTTTGCTGATCCTGATTTCGCTGAAATACCGATAGAGACGCTTCTGTCAGATGCTTATGGTCAGGAGCGCGCTTCGCTCATTCGAATGGATCGACCGATGGAACGAGCCTTCCCGGGAGACGCTCCACACCAGGGCGGCACGACCTATCTTTCGGTCAGTGATTCCAGTGGGATGATGGTCAGTCTGATCCAGTCCAACTTTGCGGGAATGGGATCTGGTCTGATGCCAGATGGTCTCGGCTTCAGCTTTCAGAACCGTGGTGCTGGCTTTAGTCTGCAGGATAACTCGCCGAATATATACGCGCCTAAAAAGCGGCCCTTCCATACGATCATCCCTGGCTTTGCGCTCAAGGATAACGCGCCATGGCTCTCCTTTGGCGTGATGGGTGGTGGTATGCAGCCACAGGGCCAGACCCAGATCATCTGCAATATGGTGGATTACGACCTCGGTCTTCAGGCCGCAGGCGACTGCCCACGCTGGCGGCATGACGGCTCCTCTGAACCGACGGGCGTTTATCGACCGGGCCTCGGGACACTGAAGCTGGAAACAGGCGTTCCTGAAGCGACAAAGGCAGAACTGGCGGCGATGGGCTGGGAGCTCGGTGGTACGGATGGCGGCTTTGGCGGATATCAGGCCACAATGTTTACCGGCGACGTTTACGGCGGTGCGAGCGAGATGCGTAAAGATGGTCTGGCGCTCGGCTACTAACGATCAGGTCAGTCAAACAGAAAAAGGCCTGGTTGAATGACCAGGCCTTTTTAGTGTCCGAGAGAATGGCGCGCTACTCCTTAGTAGCCTGCCGCCATGGCCATGCGGCGGGGATCCGCACCTGCCATGACCGCGCCGTTTTCATAGATGCGCGCGCCTTGAATACTGCCGATCGCAAGCGGGCCGACCATATTCACCGAATGTCCCATCGTCTTCAGCAGATCGACAGTGCTCGCATTGAAGCGGTTTTCGAGCTGAAGCTCACATTCCGCGCCAGCAAGATAGAAGTTTGGTATCGCCTTTACGGAGAACCTGGGTGCTTCAATGGCGTCCTGAATGCCCATTTCATGGTCCAGCAGATTGACCAGAACCTGAAACTCGCTCTGTCCGATTGTTTCGCCACCCGGTGTGCCGAACGCGGCGTGCAGACGGCCGCCCTTAGTTACAACAACAGGCGAGTTGTTCAGGATCGGGATTTTGCCCGGGCCGACAAAGTTCACATTGTTCGGATAAGGTGACGTCGAGCCAAGCCGCATGCCGTTATTCAGAAGAAAGCCGGTTTTGCCGGCCACGACGCCTGCACCGAAACCGCCGCCCAGTGTCGTGGTCATGACAATCGCAAGGCCTTCACCATCGACAACCGTCAGACTGGTCGTATCTGAAAACCTCGCCTCATCATCAGGCAGTGCTTTGCTCGGTTCAGGTGGAGCGGGGGCAGATGCATCATAAGGGCGGAAATCTGTGACGGCCGGGAAAGCGGAAGCCAGTCGCGGTGAGATTTGAGCGGCGCGGTCTTTCGCATAAGCCTTGGAAAGCATGCCATTGACCGGTGCTTTGAAAAACTCAGGGTCTGCAGCGTAGGCGTAGATGTCAGCCTTGGCGAATTTGATGGCTTCTGCCTGTAAGTGCACCAGACGCGGATCACCAAATTTCATACCTGAAATATCGAACTGTTCCAGGAGGTTTGCCTGCATGCAGACTTCAAGGCCGCCGCGCGATGTCAGCGGTGTCGAATGAACATGATAGCCGCGATAGGAGGTCGATACGGTTGGTGCCCATTCGGCTTTGTAGCTGGCCATATCTTCCTTGCGGAGCCAGCCGCCAACCTGCCGGAAGAAACGATCGACTTCTTCGGCAATCGGGCCTTGATAGAAATAATCGAGCGCTGCGAGCAGGGCTGTGTCCCGGTCGGCGCCGGAGGCCAGCGCGTCCTGTTCAGCCTTTACAAGCTGCTCAAATGTGTTTGCCAGATCGGGGTTTTTCAGAAGTTGTCGCGGCGAAGGAGGCTCACCGCCTGGCAGGAAGATCGCAGCGGTCGTCGGATTTTCTGCCAGACGATCTTTGACGATGCCAATAATTCTGGCGATTGAAGGGTCAATCGGATGGCCATTACGCGCATAGCCGATGGCTGGCGCGAAAACCTCCTTGAGACTAAGCCGCCCATAACGGCGCATGAGCGCAATCCAGCCGCCAAACGCACCCGG
>CETS01150703.1_pt1 | contig 13190 bp, 11 predicted proteins | sample 356391 | NCBI WGS metagenome assembly CETS01 (sample SAMEA2622673, study PRJEB7988) | marine metagenome | isolation source: saline water (ENVO:00002010), including
TGCTCTCGGAAGCTTATCTGGATGAAGGCCCAGCCTGGTCTCCAAATGGCCGTGTGATTATCTTCTTCCGCGAGGCTCGTCCGGGCGCAGGTCCGAAGCTTTATACTGTGGATCTGACGGGCCGGAATCTGCGTCAGGTTCAGACTCCGGGAGACGCGTCTGACCCTGCATGGTCACCGCCGCTGCGCTAATGGGCAAAAAAATCGAATTGGAACCAAAAATTATCCCAGAACTTTCGTCATTGGTCGCAGAGTTGACAAAATTGAATCTTAACAGCTCAGTTTAAGCGCGAAGGTTGGAAGGGTCGCTTTATGAAATCTATTTCTATTTACTCGGTTTGCATTGCAGGTATTACGCTGGCGCTCGGCGCATGCGCATCTAAGCCGCCACCTCAAGAGGACGTCGCCGTCTCAACGCCTCCACCCGTTCAGGAGCCAATGTCGCGTCCGACGCCGACGCCGACAGCTCCACCGCCGACACAACAGGCTGGTCCGCCTCCAGGGTCGGTTCAGGAGTTTGTCGTCAATGTTGGTGACCGTGTGTATTTCGATACCGACCGTTACAACATTGATGGCGAAGACATGGCCGTCCTTGACCGTCAGGTCGCATGGCTGCGGACATATCCAAGCGTTTCGGTAATGGTCGCAGGTAACTGTGACGAGCGTGGTACACGCGAATATAACCTCGCGCTGGGCGAGCGTCGCGCCAACTCTGTAAAAGATTATCTCGTCAGCCAGGGCATTTCGCCAACGCGAATCGAGACCATCTCTTACGGCAAGGAGCGCCCGATTGATGGGCGGTCTACGCCAGAAGCCTGGGCGGCGAACCGTAATTCGCATACTCAGATCATCGACGGCGCAGTTGGCTAAGTCCCGCTGAACCTAAAGGAAAACAAAGCAGGGCTGCCTCAATTCAGCCCTGCTTTTTTGTTCTATCAGAGACTATGACACACACTTTCCGCTTTGCTGTATCGGCCCTGTCGCTCTCCCTCCTGGCTTTCCCTGCGCTCGCGCAGAATGCTCCGATACGTATCGGACCGGGCGGATCGCCCTATCAGACGCAATCTCCGGCCGATAATGCTCAGCTAGCGCGTCAAAGCGCCCGGATCACAGATCTGGAGGCTGAACTGTCCGAGCTGACGGGACGTATTGAAAACCTTGAGTTCCGATTGACACAGCGCGAACGCGCTTATGAAGACGCAATGTCGGCAAATGCGACGCTGCGCGACCAGATTGCAGACCTGTCTGAGCGGATTGACGATCTGGCGGCGTCGCCAGCGCGTTCTGGTGCTTCTGCGTCACGATCAGGCGTGTCGAATCCGTTTGCAGAAAACAGTCCTGCAACATCCGGCCCGCGTTCCCTGTCCGGAAATGCTGAAGCTGGAAGCCGCGATGATCGCGTTACAACGAGGTTCCCATCCGCCGCGTCTTCCGAAGATGACATGGAGGCTGAACTCGAGGGTTCGGCTTCACCGTCCACCAGGCCGCAAGGTTCGCTGGGCACGCTTGCCGCGAGCCAGCTTCCCGGTCAGGCCGGACCTTTGTTTGAACTTGGCAAGAACCGGCTTCTGAGTTTCGATTATGACGGTGCCGAAGATGCCTTCAGGGCTTTTCTTGAAGAGTTTGGCGATGACGAGCAGGCTGGCGAAGCAAACTACTGGCTCGGAGAGGTGCTTTATCTTCAGGGCGACTATGCGGGCTCAGCTCGTTTTCTGACGACATTTGTGCGGGATTATGCGGACGATCCGCGCCGTGGTGATGGCGTTGTGAAGCTCGCCCGCGCGTTACGCGAAGTCGGCGAAACTGATCAGGCCTGCGCCTTTCTCGGGCGTTTGAAACAAGTAGATCCTGACGCGTCAGCGCGCACTGTCGAAGCCGCCAATGTTCAACGCCAACTGGCAGGTTGCAACTGATCCACAGCGGATATCCGGACCAGATGATCAAGTCCCGACTGAGCGACTGGATTGATACCTATCGCTCAGATCTTGGCGCCACGCCCAAAATTCTGATCGCCGTTTCCGGCGGAAGCGACTCACTTGCCTTGCTTGAGGCATTTCATGAGGTTCGTGACACTCATAGCCTCGAACTGACAGCGGCAACGGTCGATCATAGTTTGCGAGAAGGCTCTGCTGAGGAGGCGGAGTTTGTGCGTGAGATATCTCAGTCGCTCAGAATTCCCCACCAGACACTTAAGCTCGACTGGATGACCAGTGAAAACCGGAGACAGGCTGCTGCACGGCAGAAGCGCTATCGGGCGCTGTCAGATTGTGCACGGGCCTGTGGCGCCAGCTTTATCGCTACGGGGCATACGCTGGATGATCAGATTGAAACCGTACTCATGCGGCTGAATGCCGGGTCTGGTTTCTGGGGACTGGCAGGGATGGCCGAGATTTCTCCCGTTCCCGTCTGGCCAGAAGGCTACGGCCTTCAAATTATCCGACCGGTGATGACACTCACGCGGTCAGATCTTCAGGACTATCTTCGAAGCCGAAACACGGGATGGGTGAGCGATCCATCCAATGAAGACACGGATTATGAACGGGTTCGAACGCGCCGGCTCCTTTCGGGGCAGACAGAACTCTGGTCACATCTGCTCCATATCTGCATTGAGGCCGGAAAAATGCGCGATCACGCCTGCAGACGTCTCACCGAATGGGTGAACACCTCCATGGAATGGCTTGCTGGCTCCTCTGTCCGCTTGGCTCGCTCAAGTCTGAATGAGCTGACTGAGGAGAGCCGGGGGCGATTGATGCAGTTGATCATCGCAACCGTCTCGGGCCGGGAGCAGTTTGTGGATGTCGCTCGGATGAAAGCGGTCCTTGATCAGCCTGATCTGGAGAAAGGACTGACCCTGGGTGGCTGCGTTCTGCGGGAGGAGGAGGCTCATATTCTCATCGTACCAGAGCTCGATCAATCAAATGTGAGAAACGCTGACCTCGGACGAACGGGGCAGGTCTGGAACGGCCGCGTGCTGTTCAAGCGTAAGAGTGCTTCTGATTTTACCCCATGGGGAGACCAAAGCGTTCCTCAGCGCCTGCGAACGCTACAGCTTCCGTCATATCCGGTACGAAAAGCGCTTCCCATCATCATCGGTTCTGATAGCCGCACGAAGCATGTCCCGCATATGGAATCCATGGGAAATGAAAGGCCCCATGATCTGGGTCCTGAACGATTGATGACGCTCCTGCGACACCCAACTGAATTTTTCAGCAGGGAAAACGGTCGCAGGGAGTCGTTTTCCGGCCCGTGATCCCCTATGTTGAGTTCTGAAGTATAAAACCAACGCTGAAAGTCTGACCTGATGAATATGCGCAATATCGCCCTTTGGGCTGTGATTGCTGCCCTGCTGATCGCGCTCTTTTCCTATCTGCAGCCGCAGAATGGTGCGGCGCAAGGGAATGAAATCAGCTATTCCAAACTTCTGGACGATGCCAGAGATGGCAAGGTCGCCTCTGTGAAGTTCGACAATTACAAGATTTCCGGCACCTATACGACCGGCGAGAAGTTTACCTCGTCCAGCTATGCGGTCGAACATGCTGCAACAGAGCTTGATAATGCTGGCGTGGACGTCAGCTTCTCTGACCCAAGCGGCAGCTTCAATTTCTGGAGTATTGTGTCCTCTCTCCTTCCGCTGATCATCATTGTTGGGCTCTGGTTCTTCCTGATGCGTCAGATGCAGGGCGGCGGCGGTCGCGGCGCGATGAGCTTCGGAAAGTCGAAAGCCCGTCTTCTGACGGAACGTCAGGGACGCGTCACGTTTGACGATGTTGCGGGTATTGATGAAGCCAAGGAAGAACTTCAGGAAATCGTCGAGTTCCTCAAGGATCCGAGCAAATTCCAGCGTCTTGGCGGTAAAATTCCAAAAGGTGCGCTGCTCGTTGGCCCGCCAGGTACGGGTAAAACTCTCACGGCGCGCGCCGTTGCTGGCGAAGCGAATGTGCCGTTTTTCACCATTTCGGGTTCTGACTTTGTCGAAATGTTCGTGGGTGTTGGCGCAAGCCGTGTCCGGGACATGTTCGAGCAGGCCAAGAAAAACGCACCTTGCATCATCTTCATTGATGAGATCGACGCGGTGGGTCGTTCACGTGGCGCCGGTATAGGCGGTGGCAATGATGAGCGCGAGCAAACCTTGAACCAGCTGCTGGTGGAGATGGATGGCTTTGAAGCCAATGAAGGCATCATCATCATCGCAGCCACCAACCGTCCTGATGTTCTTGACCCTGCGCTTCTGCGTCCAGGTCGTTTCGACCGTCAGATCACTGTTGGTAATCCGGACATGATTGGCCGCGAGAAAATTCTCAAAGTGCATATGCGCAACGTGCCGATCGCCAAGGACGTTGTGGCGAAGGTCATCGCGCGGGGAACCCCAGGGTTTTCCGGCGCTGATCTCGCAAACCTCGTGAACGAGGCAGCGCTGCTGGCTGCGCGTCGAGGCAAACGCATGGTTTCCATGCGGGAGTTTGAGGACGCCAAGGATAAAGTCCTTATGGGACCTGAGCGCCGGTCTATGGTTATGTCTGACAAAGACAAACGACTGACCGCTTATCATGAGGCGGGCCATGCGCTGGTCAGCATCAAAATGCCAGCAACCGATCCGGTTCATAAGGCAACGATCATCCCGCGGGGGCGCGCTCTGGGTATGGTTATGCAGCTGCCTGAAGACGACAAGTTCTCGCAGACTCGGCAAGAGATGACATCGCGTCTCGCCGTGCTTATGGGCGGCCGCGTGGCTGAGGAGCTCGCATTTGGCGAGGAAAATGTCACCTCTGGCGCTGCGTCTGACATTCAGCAGGCGACGCGCATTGCACGGGCCATGGTGACACGCTTTGGCTTGTCGAATGAAATTGGCCCGGTCGACTACGCTGACAGCGAAGACCCGTATACGCGTCCGACCCATGTTTCTGAGGACACGTCAAAAAAGATCGAGCAAGAGGTTCGCGCGCTTGTGCAGAAAGGCTCAGACGAAGCCCGCCGCATCATGACGGAGTACCGCGATCAATGGACGGCGATCGCTGAAGGCCTTCTCGAATATGAGACACTGACAGGCGATGAGATCACTGAACTTCTGAAAGGCATTAAGCCAACGCGCCCTGATGATGATGAAGACACGCCGGGCCCGTCTTCGGCGTTGCCCGTGACTGGCTCAAAGAAGAAGAAAAAAGATAAGCCCGGTGAGGGCGATGTCGGTGATGGTTCGCCTGAGCCTGCATAACAATCGATCAGCCCGGCCTCGTGCCGGGCTTTTTTTGTGGAGGCCTGAGTGCCAGAGTCTTTTGACAGTCAGCCCGAAAGTGAGATGTCCAGTATTATGAGCTGGCTGTGGGCGCTCGTCTTCTGGAGCGTCGCGTCGGCGCTTCTCAGTGCGGCACTCATGGGGGCCAATCACATTCTCGGCTATGTAGAGCCATCGACAGCTGTCATCGCTGGTGCATTTGTCGGTGCGCTGGCCTTTCTTGTAGGTGTCTTCACGCGGCATGGGCGGGCGCTGGCAGCCTGGATGTTCTCGTTAACGCATCTCTGGCCTGGCTGATTTTCAGATTTGACGGCAAGCCTGATTGCGCTTTTGACGGCGCTGGCTAATCTCGCGACCATGACAAAACCTCGCAGCTTTTTATTCGCCCTTACAGCCATTTGTCTCAGCGCCTGCATGCCCTCCGCGCCGGAGCCACAGGAAGAATTCTGGGAACGACTGACAGCGCATTGCGGCAACGCCTACGAAGGTGAACTTGTCAGCGAAGACGCGCAGGATGCAGACCTCGCAAGCGGCGATATCTGGATGGATGTTTCGAGCTGCGAGGGGAATGAAGTCATTGTCGACTTCATGAATGGCGAGGAGGCTGTCGGCCATTGGGTGCTCACCAAGCGGCCCGCTCAGATCGAGCTTCGCCATATTCATGAGGGTGATGCTGTGACCGGATATGGCGGATATTCAACCGACAACTCCTCAGGATCGCGGATGAACTTCCCAGCCGACGACGCGACCAAAGCGCTGTTCGATCGCGAGGGCATTCCTGTTTCGAAGGCGAATGTCTGGGCTGTGGAAGTCCGGCCAACTGTTTTTGCATATGAACTTCAGCGACCAGAGCGTTTCTTCAGGGTGGAATTTGATACGACAAGCCCGATATCTGCCGAATGAGTGAACGTGAAAGACCGGGCAAAACGTCCGACCAAAAAGCCGAAGACAACCCCAAGGGCCGTGTCCTTTCCATTGCCGGGTCAGACTCCGGTGGTGGCGCAGGTATTCAGGCCGATATCAAAGCCATCTCCATGAATGGCGGATACGCCATGACAGCGATCACGGCCATCACTCTGCAAAACACGCAAGGCGTGTTTGGTGTCGTGCCCGTAAGCCCACGCGCCATCCGCGAACAGATCCGCCTGACGCTGACGGACATCGGCGCTGATGTGATCAAGACGGGCATGCTCGGCGATCGGGCGACAATCGAATCGGTCTGCGACGCATGGAATGAATTTGCGCCCAAGACAGCCAAAGTTATTGACCCTGTCATGGTCGCCACATCTGGCGACAGGCTCCTGGCGAGTGATGCTGTGGATGTGCTCAAACAACTCCTGGTGCCCGGCGCGTATCTGCTGACCCCCAATGCGCCCGAAGCCGAAATACTGTCGAACAAGGCCGTTGAGTCGGTCGACGGCCAGCGCCGCGCCGCAGAACGCCTCATGGAAGTCGGCGCAAAGGCCGTGCTCGTAAAGGGCGGTCATGTGTCCGGAGACGTGATCACGGACGTGCTTCACACCGAATATGACGAGTTCTTTTTCGAAACCAGGCGCATCGAAACAGAGAATACACACGGCACGGGCTGCACACTGGCTTCGGCGATTTCGACCTATCTTGCGCTGGGGGCGTCACTTCCCGATGCCGTGGAGCGTGGACGGGATTATCTGATCAGGGCGATTGAAACGGCAAAACCGCTCGGCCAAGGGCATGGGCCGGTCAATCACAGCTGGCCACTCTCTAAACTCGAGAGATGAGGATCAAAACCGGCGTACCAGGTAGACGCCCAGCGCCAGAAAGGCGACGCCGACAAGGCGCAAAGGTGTAATCTCACGCACGGCCTGGCCGAACGCGCCATACTGATCGTAAATGAGTCCTGCTATTAATTGTCCGGCAATGACAGCAGACACCCAGGCGACAACACCCACCCGGGGAACGGCGAGCGCAGAGCTTGCCACCATCACGGCCCCAAGAAGGCCGCCCACCCATCCCCACCAGGGAAGCGAGGATACGGCATTGCCGAACGCGAACCGGTTTCCGAGCGCAAGATTGGCAATGATCAATGCCATCAAGCCGACGGTGAACGATACCACGGCGGCCTGAAGCGGACCGCCAATGGCCGCAGACAGCTTGCCATTGATTGCGCCTTGCGCGGCGATCATTGTGCCGCAGATTACCCCAAGGCCAATAAGCAGGTTTCCCCAATGCATGATGTCTGTCTCCGGCGCCCGGCTTGAAGCGTTAATAGAAAAACTCTTTGCTCTTGCAGAATTCGCGTCTGGCGTTCCCCGGAGCAAGCCACTAACTCTTATCGGATTCCTGCCCAGACCCAAGGAGGCCTGCCATGTCTGAGTATCCGTTTTTTCAGGTAGACGCGTTTGCGTCTAAACCGTTTCAGGGAAATCAGGCCTGCATCATGCCGATGGACGCCTTCCTTGCTGATGACAAGCTGCAGGCGATTGCGGCAGAGAATAACGTTGCCGAAACCGCTTATATCGTTCCGTCTGAGAATGGCCGCTGGAAACTGCGCTGGTTTACGCCCTCAACTGAAGTACCGCTGTGTGGTCATGCCACGCTGGCGGCGGCTCACACGCTTTGGGAGCACCTGGACTTTGAAGGTCCGGAAATCATCTTCGAAACCATGAAGTCCGGCGAATTGTCCGTTGAGCGCACGGAAACCGGCTATCTGATGGATTTCCCAGCGCCTGAAGTAACGGAGATCGCTGTCGAAGATGAGGTGGTTACAGCGCTTGGCGCGCGCCCCGTCGCAGCCTTTAGCGGGCCTTTCTATGCCGCGATATTTGCCAACCCTGATGAGATCGCTGGCCTCAAGCCGGATCTGAAGGCGCTCAAAGCGCTTGGCACGTCTGGCCAGTGGGAACGCGGAAACTTTGGCTGTCTTGCACCAGGTGGAGAGGAGGACGTTGATGTCACCTCTCGATTCTTCGCGCCAGGGTCGGGCATTGATGAAGACCCCGCAACGGGAAGCTGGCATTGTATGCTTGCGGCTGTCATGTCGCCGCGACTGGATAAGAATGAATTGAAATGCTTTCAGGCCTATCCGGGGCGCGGCGCACATATTGGAACCCGGCTGAATGAAGACCGTGTCCTGCTCGCAGGTCAGGCCGTCACAGTTATTGAAGGTATTTTCCGTCTCTGAGATAAGAGAACGCAGATTTGCATGAGAGCTTTCTCCACTCTTGAACCGCCCTGTCATTGACCTTGAGCGGCAGGAGAGTAGGAGAGGTGGAACGAAAATTCAGTGAGCGAAAGTCAGGATATCATGTCTGAAGCCTATGATGTTGTCATTATTGGGGGAGGCCCCGGCGGCTATAACTGCGCCATTCGTTGCGGACAGCTCGGGCTGAAGACCGCAATCATTGAAAAGCGCGACACGCTTGGCGGCACTTGTCTCAATGTTGGCTGCATCCCGTCCAAGGCTCTGCTACACGCATCTGAGTATTACGCTGCGGCGAATAACGAATTCGCAGACATGGGCATCGAGGTTTCCGGCGTGAAGCTGAACCTCGAAAAGATGATGGCTCAGAAGGCGGATGCCGTAAAAGGTCTGACCGACGGCGTTAAATTCCTGATGAAGAAGAACAAAGTCACGACCTATAACGGTACAGGCAAGATTACTGGTCGCGGTGAAGTCGAAGTGACCAGTGCCGACGGCAAGACCGAAAAACTCGGCGCCAAGAACATCGTGATTGCGACGGGCTCTGAGCCGACCTCCCTGCCAGGCGTTGAGATCGATGAAGAGCGTGTTGTGACCAATACTGGCGCGCTGTCTCTTAAAGACGTGCCGAAAAAACTGGTTCTGATTGGTGCCGGCGTGATCGGTCTGGAAATGGGATCTGTCTGGTCTCGTCTCGGCTCCGATGTGACCGTGGTCGAGTTCCTCGATCACATTATGCCCGGCGCTGACGGAGAAATCTCCAAACAGGCCAAGAAAGTCTTTGAAAGCCAGGGCCTGAAGTTCAAAATGTCGACCAAGGTCACGGGCATTGAGAAGCTGAAATCCAAACTGAAGGTCAGCGTCGAGCCAGCCAAAGGCGGTGATGCGGAAACGATTGATGCGGACGTTGTGATCGTCGCGATCGGTCGCCGTCCGTACACAGAAGGTCTCGGTCTTGAGACTGTTGGCATTGGAACTGACAAGCGCGGACGGATTGAAACCAGCAGTCACTTCAAAACGACGGTGGATGGCATCTGGGCGATTGGCGATTGTATCGAAGGTCCAATGCTGGCCCACAAGGCTGAAGATGACGGCGCGGCTGTGGCTGAGCTCATTGCGGGCAAGGCCGGGCACGTCGATTACAATCTTGTGCCGAGTGTTGTTTACACCAATCCTGAGATTGCCTGGGTCGGTAGGACTGAAGAGCAACTCAAGGAAGCCGACATCAAATACAAGAAGGGCAAATTCCCATTCCAGGCCAACTCCCGCGCGCGCACCAATCATGAGACGACAGGTTTCGTGAAAGTGCTCGCCGATGCCACGACAGATGAGATCCTTGGCGTCCATATGATGGGCGTTGGAGTGGGCGAGTTGATCGGCGAAGTCTGCGTTGCAATGGAGTTCAAAGCGTCTTCTGAAGACGTCGCCCGCACCTGCCATGCGCACCCGACAATGTCTGAAGCTGTGCGTCAGGCCGCTATGAGCGTTGAAGGCTGGGCCATGCAGATGTAGCTTTTCGGGCTCAACTTACACACCAAAATGCCTTTCCTGTGATCAGGAGAGGCATTTTTTTTGGCGTTGAAGAGAAATTCACAGGCTTTCCGGACGGTTTGCGCGACAAGAGCGAAAATTGAGTTTTTCCTGAAGCATGGAAAGTTCGATCATCAGAAATGGTTGAACACCGTTGAGCAGTTTTGGGCGAGCTGGTTCTATATGGCGCAAGCAATATCAACTGAGACGAAACGACCGGAGGCTCCAGGCCTCGCACTGATTGTCACCGATCAATCCGAGCGTCTTGAGGTATTCAGGCAGGCTATGCCCGGCTATTCGATTAGCTCGGTCCCGCTTCAGGCATTTCTGGAACCAGGTTTCTCGGTGGCCAATCGCGACATGTTAGTCATCCTGGAATGTCGGGCCATTGGGCCATCCCTTCTGAAGAAGATTGAGCAGTTGCAGCACTCCTCGCCATGCGCGGTGCTTGTGTTTGCTGATTCCGGAAATGGTGATGCGGCTCAAAATGCGCTCAGGGCTGGAGCAAGCGCCTGTGTCATTGATGGTTTCGCGCCGCACAGGGTTGAACCGCTCTCAGCTATCGCGCGGGAACGGTTCCGCCAGTCACAGGAAGCGCGCGATGAAATCAGCCGCACAAAGGCGGATCTCGAGGCGCGAAAACTGATCGAACGGGCAAAAGGGTTGCTTATGCAGTCGCGCAGTCTGAGCGAGCAGGAAGCCTATGCGCTGCTCAGAAAGACGGCGATGAAACAAAGTCGCACGATACGAGAAGTTGCAGAAAGCGTTCTTTCGCTTTCGGATTTTCTGCAGTGAGTCGTCCGCTCAGGGCCTGTGATGCTCATTTCATAATCGAAAGCGTGTTGCAGTGCACCATTTAGGTGCAACAAAAACTTCATAGTTTAATTCAACCCATCCACTGCATTTACGCCGCCGTCAGCAGCTGGTGGGCTGGGGTCAAGCCTTAACGGCTGAGAGCCATCCAAGGGCGGATGGCTTCGTGGTCACCAGATGACCAGCGCACGCCCAATGGGGGGCGGATTTCACGCAATCACTCGCAACCGCGAAGACGGGAGCGAATTCGTTCGAACTGCTGTGTCCGGCGTCCCGGTCACTGCCAGTCGGACCTTTGTATGGGGAATAGTATGGGCCAACGCATAAATAAATTCATGATGACCTCTATGCTCGCCATCTCGATGGCAGCAGTCTGGGCGCCTGCAAGTTTGGCGCAGGACACTGATGAGGCCGACGACGACGTGGCGCTTCAGGAGCGTGTGATGGTGACGGGTGTTCGCGGTAAGCCGCGCACCATCACGGATTCGCCGGTGCCAGTTGATGTGCTCAGTGATGAAGAACTCGACAACGTACCGTTTACAGACGCGAACGACATCATCAAAACACTCGTTCCGTCCTACTCACTCTCACGCCAGCCGATTTCAGATGGCGGCACCTTTATCCGTCCGGCTCAGCTGAGGGGCATGCCGACGGATAAAACGCTGGTTCTGGTCAACTCAAAGCGCCGTCACCGCGCTGCACTGGTTCAGATCGGTGGTTCTGGTACGCAGGGGCCGGATATCGCGACCATTCCAGCAGTTGCTCTGTCAAACGTGGAAGTCCTGCGCGACGGCGCTGCCGCTATCTACGGGTCTGACGCGATCGCGGGCGTGATCAACTTTATTCTGAAAGAGGACACAGACGGCGCGACCATCACTACTGAAGTCGGTCAGTATTATGAGGGTGATGGCTTCCTGTTCACCTCATCAGCCAACTTCGGCATGGGGCTCGGAGAAAACGGTTTCGTGAACGTCTCGGTCGAATATTCAGACCAGCAGGGAACCTCACGTGGCGTCGAATACTGTGAGTCCTGGGCGTGCGTAGATCCGAACAGTCCGAATTTCGGAGGCTTTGACACTACCATTGCCGGTTATAACGAAGCGGATTTCATCGCGGGACTGCCTGACGCTAACATTGGTTTCGGCGATGTGGTCCAGCCCTGGGGTTTGCCGACTTCGAATGCCATTCGTGGCTTTGTGAATGCTGGATATGACCTGTCAGCGACGACTGAATTGTACGCCTTTGGCAACTATTCTCACAGTGAGGCCGACGGTGGTTTCTTCTATCGCTATCCGGGCAATGGCACGATTGAGAACGTTCGGACGCCAGATGGTGAACTCTGGAGCCCGCTTTTCCTCTTTCCGGGCGGTTTCACACCGCGCTTCTTCGGTGAAGTCATTGACTATTCTACTGTGGGCGGTATCCGCGGCGAGTTCTCCCCTACATTCACGTATGATCTGAGTGGCCGATTTGGTCATAACGAGATCAAATATACCCTGAAGAACACGCTGAACCCATCTCTGGGTGAAATGTCTCCGACAAGCTTCCACCCGGGCGATCTGATCAACGAAGAATTCCAGCTTCAGGCAGACTTCACAAAAGAGTTCGACCTTGGTCTTGCCGGTCCTTCGGTTCTCGGTTTCGGCCTCAGCTATATGGATGAGTCCTATGAACTGGTTGGCGGTGACCCCGCATCCTTTGAGAGCGGTCCTTACGCAACGCCAGATCCATACGGTTTCTGTACACCTGGTGGTACGCCAACAGCTGCCGGTGCAGCGGTTATCGCGAATGGTTCTTCACTTGACTGTTCTGATCCGAACGATGCGGTCTATACCGTGGTCGGTGTGGGCTCGAACGGCTTCCCGGGATATTCGCCTGAATTCTCCGGAACCTATGAGCGCGATTCCTATGCGGCTTATGTCGAGCTGTCCGGTGATGTCACAGATCGACTGTTCTTACAGACTGCAGCCCGCTTCGAAGACTATTCCGACTTCGACTCAGAGCTTGTGGGCAAAATTGCGGCTCAGTTCGATCTGACGGACAATATGGGCATTCGTGGTTCGATTGGTACAGGCTTCCGGGCGCCAACTCCAGGGCAGCAAGGTACAACCAACGTTTCAACCCGGCTGCCGAACGGTTTTCCCGTTGCAACGGGTCTGTTCCCTGCTGGTGGACCAATCGCTCAGGCTCTTGGCGCAGAACCGCTCGGCCCCGAGAAGTCGGTCAACTATACGCTTGGTTGGACCGGAAGTTTCGGCCCGGCCAGCCTGACGGTGGACTTCTACCAGATCGAACTTGAAGACCGCGTCAACGCCATCTCAACACAGGACGTATCGACCGATCCGACAGCTGGCGCGGCCTATGACAACTATATCGCCCTCAGAGATGCAGGTGTGGCAGGTGCGGAATCGATCGGTGGCGTGTTCTACTTCCAGAA
>CETS01156383.1_pt1 | contig 13150 bp, 12 predicted proteins | sample 356391 | NCBI WGS metagenome assembly CETS01 (sample SAMEA2622673, study PRJEB7988) | marine metagenome | isolation source: saline water (ENVO:00002010), including
CGCTATATTGTTATTTTTCTATTAATTTTAAGCATGATGAGTGGGTTTGCTTTAAGTTTATTGACTATGAATGGCTGATTTTTTTAATCAAAAAAGGTACCATGTTTCATTTTGGCTGATATCCATGCGCTTATTTTTTCAAAGTCTTATTGTGTTATTTTGCGGCGGTTTTCTCTCTTTAGCCTCAGCCAACGTCGAACAACATTTTAATCAGATCAAACAAGACCCAAATGCGTTGTATGCTTTTCTAAAAAAAATGCCCAAAGGTGGCGAATTACATTTTCATTTAGCCGGTAGTAATTATGCTGAAACCATGCTGCAATTCGCTGCTGATAAACATTATTGTTTAAATCCAAAAACGCATGCGCTTAATATGATATCGGCGATTTGTACCAATGGCTCTGTTAAAGATATTTTAAATAAGCCTAAATTATACAACACCATCATCGATAGCTGGTCTATGCGACATTTTAAGCCTGGGACTGAAACAGGCCATGACCATTTTTATGAAACCTTTGATAAATTTGCTCCTATGGTTTACCAACAGTCTGCGTTTTTTTTAGCAGATGCCATGCAACATGCAGCTGCTCAACATGAATTATATATGGAAGTAATGCTGATGCCTGATTTGGCTGAATCCGCTAACTTCGCCGCTCATCTACCTAAAACACATGATTGGGTTAAATTAAAGGAAGATTTATTAGCCAACCCTAAATTTAAAGCAAGCATCAAAAAAACTGCGGGAGTTACTTATATCTCACAAGCAAAATCAAATATCTTAGCCTGCGATACCACCCCTCTAAATCCAGCGTGCCAAGTTACAGTTAAATTACAATATCATATTCTAAGAGAGCAACCCCTTGCTTCCTTTTTTGCTCAAGCCCTACATGGCTTTGCTGCGGTTAATTTATCAGATGATTTTGTTGGGATTAATATTGTACAACCTGAAGATGGTATTATTGCTCTGCGTGATTATCATGCCCAAATGGAAATTTTAGCTTTTCTACACCAAGCCTATCCTGATGTACACATCAGTTTGCATGCAGGCGAGCTTGTGCCTGCCGAAGTGACGCCCAACGATATCCAATTTCATATTAATGAAGCAATCAAAATAGGTCATGCCGAGCGTATTGGTCATGGCGTTGATATTGCTTTTGAGCGTGACGCCCAAGGTCTTTTAAAATATATGTCACAGCATGCTATTCCTGTGGAAATCAATTTAACAAGCAATGAAATGATATTAGGCATTTCACCCCAACAACATCCATTAAAACTTTATCTAAAGCACCAAGTACCCGTGGTGCTTTCAACCGATGATGAAGGTATTTTGCGTACCGATTTAACCCAACAATATGTTAAAGCTGTGCAAGAACATGGCGTTGATTATCAAACTTTGCAACGTATTAATCGCAATACACTTGAATTTAGCTTTATGGCTGGCAAAAGTTTGTGGCAAAATTATGCTAAATTAATACCTGTTGTTGCGTGTCAAAATTTTAAAAGCGTCGCTTGTAAACGCTTTATTGAGAATAATCTGCGCGCCAAACTACAACTTCAACTAGAAGTTAAACTTAATGAATTTGCACAGCAATTTCATTAATGTAATTATTTATAAACACTATGATTGACGTTTATCATAAAGCCACTTGATAATAAGGTATTTTAATCAATACATAGGCATAAGATGCTTGATTCTTTGTTTGCTTGGCTTTTTGAACCTCATGCAATATTCCCTAAAGCTTATCTTCAAGCGCATCAAAGTGTGATTCATCCAGAGGGGCTATTATCTAAAGCCTTCAAAGCTAGAAATCAGCAAGTCACACACTTGCTTTTTTTTTATCCTACAGAAGTGGCAAATAACGTATCATTAGAGCCATCCGTTCAAACTCGTACAGTTTATATTCACTTTTTAAAATTCTATAAAAAAAATCACACCTTCTCTAAACAATCACTGCCCTACCTGGTGCTTAGCTATTTACAAACATTTTTATACCAACAAAAACTTGTACCTAAATTTTTTTATCTTTTTGAATTACTCTGGCAACAAGATGCTCGTGAGGCTCAAGTTTTTTTAGATACCTATGAAACTATTTTTGCTCCTGATCATGCTCAGCAATTATCGCTCATCGCTACGCAATATTGGCTTCAATATTTTAAATCCCATTTATTTTTACAACACAATACGCTCGCGCTGGTTCCACTTTTTCGTCAATATATTGATAAAACCGAATGTTATACCGCATTAATTGTATATTTACTTGAATGTCAAGCCACAGATGAAACAACGCTTGCCAGCGCCTTATTACCTGATTTTGTACAATATAATATTTGGCAGCTCGAAAGTTCAATGAGTCCTATTAAAAAACTTCATACCCTTTTACAAGCATTTAATATCGCGCATGGCTTTATACACCAAGCGCAAAAAATTGCATGTAATATGGCCTCTTTTGAACAATATTCATTAATGGGTACTAAAGAAACGGCTTTAGAGACCTTAAAGCCTTGTATCATTGCCCTAGACTTTACCGTTAATAACCTTAACTTTAATCATCTTTATCATTTGTTTGATGCTGAATTTTTGTATCATGCTTGGCTGTGGCAAACACAACATACTGATAAAAAATGGGGAAAATGGTTAAAGCGAGTGCTTAATATCGATGCTAATTTGATTAAGTTACCAGGGCTAATTGCGCGCTTAGCCGAACACCCTAGCGCATTAAATCAAATTGCCCAATCCCTTGAATTTTCGACCATTAAAAAACTTGTTGCACAAAATAATGCTGATTTATTTACGTTGATAACTTATCGTCAAGATATTCTATCTTTTATCACACCAGTTTTTTTAGCTCAATATTTTAAAAAATATTTTGCGTGTTCTAGTGCCGATGAGGCGCCCTATCGTACTTTGCCACAATGGCTTGCTCTTTTTACATTTTATCAACATACTCACATTGATTTAGCTTATATAGTTCATCAAAACATCATCGAATTATTGTTAAAACATGCTTACTTAAGTAGTGATCTGGCTTTGCTTGAAATGATGGATGGTTTTGTCGATCATGAAAAATGTGTACAAGAAAAATATGAAACGCTTTGTCAAAGTCTAACTCAAGATATTAATAATTTATTATCAACACAAGAGTTTGATGCCTTAGTTTATGCAGCAATCTATGATAAATGGCAAGATTTTATCTCAAAAACAGAGATATTAGCCAGTATTTCAGAGATTAGCCTGTGCTTTTTAAGCACGCCTGAATCCTTGTATAGTAAAATTGCCGATACATTAATCCAACAAGCCTATAACCCATTTAACCTTAAAAATTTTGTAGAATCACTAGGCATAACGCCTGTTTTGCATGCTCAAGAAATAACAGCATATGAAGGATTGCTGGTGCATTTACTTGTTCATTTAGATGACTTAAAAATACTAGAACAAATACAACAGATATTAAGCACAGTTAGCCATATTGATTTTAACGCTTTGCAATCACGCGGCCATACTCATCTAAATGCTCGCATGTTGTCTCTGCGATTAAATAATGCGATAAACGCACAAAAATGGCAACTTTTTGACTTCCTAGTTAATAATATTTCACCACGATCGATTCATGCCTCTGTGATTAGCCCAGTCATAACCAATATGATTACTGACCCTCACATCTCAGCGATTTTACAAATTAAATTTGTAAAATTATTGATTAATTTAACGGAAGATCCAGTTAAAGATAAATTTATCAAACACCTTTTTTCAATAGCTGCTCATCATCAAACAGATATCATGCACTTTTTTTTACAAGAGCATCAACATCAATTAAATACACCATTTTTGAGTAAACTATTAAAGCAATTAATTCATCATGAGATGTTTATGTCAGCTCAAAAAATTATCGACTACCTAACAGAGGCTAAAATAAAACATGTAATATCCAGTCAAATTAAACGAGCACTGGATGATAACCATCAAGAAAAAATTATTTTTTTGCTACAATTTAAGCACTTATTGACCATTAAATTTATTGAAAAACAATTTTTACACATGGTTACAACCAACCATTTAGATATCATTCGTATTTTTTGTCGTGAGCTTTCATCCATGCTCAGAGCTAAAATCGTTAAAGAAGCTTTTGTTAATATCGCTCGGTCTCAACAGCTTGAAATTTTCGACCTATTAAAACCATATCTATGTTCTAAACAATACAAAGAAGCTCTACAAAAAGCTTTTATAAAGGCGGCTCAATATGGCAATACGCTTATTATGAGTTACATTTATAATCATCATACTATCGTAAATACGCATATTTATAATCAAGCTTTTAAAGCCGCCGTAAACGCGGGAATATTAGCAAGCGTTAAATATTTAGATACGCTAGAATTAGCAATCAGCCGAACAACTCGATGCAGAGCCTTAAAGGTAGCTGAACACAAAGGCTTTAGGGATATATTATGCTACTTAAATGATCCAAGCCCTCAAACTTACTGTCGCGCTTCTGCACGCATGTTTAATCCTTATTTGCCACAATCTGCTAAAAAAGACTCATCAACGCCCACCCATCATCCTTAGTCTGGGCGTTTTTACCAAAATAGTTTTTAGGCAAATGGATTTTGCCTGATTATTGTTGAGTTACGTTCAGAACCGGTTGATAAAATAGCAATAGGTACGCCTAATAACGTTTCTAAGCGCTCAATATAATGTCTAGCGGCTTTAGGTAATGCAGCTAAATCGGTTACATTCGCTGTACACTCACTCCAACCAGGAAGCTCTTCATACACAACTTGAAGGTTAGCAAATTCGTCTGCAGAAGTCGGTGGCGCGGTTAATTCATTATTTTGGCTATCACGATAAGCCACCGCAATTTTAAGCTGAGATAGGCCATCTAAAACATCTAACTTAGTCAGACATAAACCGGTAATGCTGTTTAGTTCAATTGAACGTCGCACGAGTACCGCATCAAACCAACCACAACGTCTAGGGCGCCCAGTAACTGCGCCAAATTCATGCCCTTGACGCGCCAAAAACTGGCCTGTTTCATCGTGAAGTTCAGTTGGAAAAGGCCCGCCACCCACACGCGTGGTATAAGCTTTGGTTATACCTAATACATAATCTAAATAACATGGTCCAAAACCTGCACCATTAACAACACTGCCAACACATGTGTTCGAAGAGGTAACAAAAGGATAAGTACCATGGTCAATATCTAGGTAAACACCCTGAGCGCCTTCAAATAAAATAGCATCTTGTTGTCGCCGATGCTGATGTAATTTGGTCGTAACATCTGTTACCATCGCACGTAATTCATCGCGCCATTTAAGTAAGTTTTCGTACAACGGCGCAAATGCTATTTCAGGTTCTTGATAATAATTGACTAGCATGAAATTATGATAGGCCAGAATATCAGTTAACTTTTGTTTTAACTGTGATTCGTTGAATAAATCATGTACCTTAAGTGCGCGTCTGGCAATTTTATCCTCGTAAGCCGGACCAATACCGCGCCCTGTGGTACCAATTGCCGCACGACCCATCGCTTTCTCACGCGCTTTATCTAACGCCACATGATAAGGCAAGACCAATGTACAGGCACCACTGATATAAAGCCTGTCACGTACACTGATTTTTTTAGTTTCAAGTTCATGAATTTCACTCATTAATGCCTCAGGTGAAAGCACCACACCATTAGCAATGTAACACTGCACATGGGGGCGCAACATGCCAGAAGGGATCAATCGCAAAACCGTTTTCTCACCATTAATAATTAGCGTATGGCCGGCATTATGCCCTCCTTGAAATCGAACCACGGCTTGTACCTGCTCAGTTAGCCAATCAACGATTTTTCCTTTTCCTTCATCACCCCACTGGGTGCCTACAATCACAACATTTTTACCCATAATTAACTCTTATTCGACAAATTGATGAACGATACTTAAAATAATAACCCCTGCACCCATACTAATTAAGCCAATCATACGAATTGTTTTCTCATCATATTGACTGATTTTTTTTAGCAAACTTTGCCATTTAGCAGGTGAGATAAATGGCATCATACCTTCTAGAACCAAAACCAGTGCCAGCGCGCAGAACAGCTCAACCACAATAAAACCTCTGTTCAAAAAAAAAGGTTAAGTCATGCTTAACCCCTTTCAATAAAAAGGCACAATTATATCATTTTTTTACAAAGCTACCATCTTCTTTTAACAAACCGTGCCTAAAATAATCAAAAAATGAAGTATTGGGATTTAGAACAAAAAAATCTTGCTTGGATTCAAAACTTTTTTCATATGCTTTAAGGCTGCGATAGAACACAAAGAAATCTTTATTTTGTGCAAATGCTTGCGTGTAAATTTTGGCAGCTTGAGCTTGGCCTTGAGCACGAATAATTTGACCATCACTGCGTGCTTTAGCAAGAATAAGCGTTACTTTGGCATCAGCTGTGGCTTGAATGGCTTCAGCTGCCGCTTGACCATCGGCACGATGGCGATTGGCAATTTTTTGCATATCAGCACGCATGCGTTGATAGACCGCCTGGCTTGTACTAGGAGGTAGCTCGATTCCTTTGATGCGCACATCCACCACATAAATCCCAAGTTGCTTAGCTTGTTGTTGGGCATTGTTTTTCAATAATTCCATTAAATCTTCACGGCCACCTGATACTAATTCGGCAATTGCACGCTTACCAAATTGCGCGCGCAAGGAGGTATTAAGCTGTTGTTCGAGTAAATTTTCGGCTTTTATTTCATTGCCACCAGTCGATTTAAAATACAAAGGCAAGTTTTTTATTTGCCATTTAACATAGTAATCAACAATCACATCTTTTTTTTCTTTGGTTACAATACGTGATGATTTGATATCTAATGTTTGAATACGCGTATCAAACACATAGATGGTTTCAACAAAAGGCAATTTTAAGTGAAATCCTGGTAATAAAATAGTCGTTTGGCCTTTGTTATCAGCCGCCAATCGCCCTAAACGTAGTAATAATCCTTGCTGTCCTTGCTGTATGGTAAAAATACAAGATAATAGCAACAAAACACCTATACCTAGCACTGTAGATAACACAATTTTTTGTGGATTCATTTTACATACTCCTCCCAGAACGTGTCACAGGACGCACACTTTCTCGCAGCATATCTTCAGATGACAAAGGAATACGCTGCAATTTGGATGATGGTTTAGATTCAACAGGTGTTGAAGCAGATATTGGGTTGGTGAGCTTATCAAGCGGCAAATATAATAAGTTATTCGTGTTATTATCAATGATAATTTTATGGCTATTTCTTAAAACCGCTTGCATGGTATCAAGATACAGTCGTTGTGAAACAATAAAAGGTGAGGCAACATAGCTAGGCAGAAGTGCTAAAAATTCAGCCACATCTCCTTTGGCATTTAGTACCACCTGTTTTGCATTAGCTTGTGCTTCAGCGGTAATCCTTTTGGCATTACCTTGAGCAATTGGCACCACCTGTGCTTGATACGCATAGGCTTGCTCTTTAAAGCGTTTTTCATCTTCTTGAGCTTTAATGGCATCATCAAACGCATCCTGAACATGCTCAGGCGCACGTGCTGGCTGTGGCGAAACGTTCACAATAACAATGCCTGTATGATAGGTTGCGAGAATTTTAACAAGCGTATCATGTACATCATGCCCCCAAGCTTCACGACCTTCGGTAATGATTTGATTAAGCGTTGTTGTACCTACGACTTGACGAAGTGCGCTAGAGGTCGCTTGTTTTAAACTTTCTTTAGGGTCAACAACATTAAATAAATAGGCTTCTAAATCACCAATTTTATATTGTACCGCCAAAGATACGGATACTAGGTTTTCATCTTCTGTTAGCATTTGCGCTGAATAAGAATAATCAAGTACACGGTCAGTATTAACAACAATTTTAGAATCTATTAAACGTGGAATCCAATGCGGCCCGGGCCCAACCGTTTCTTTATATTTGCCAAACCGTAAAATTGCAGCCTGCTCGGCAGGGTCAACGATATAAATACCTGATAAAGCCCAAATAATCAGTAAAAATAGCACCACTGCTAGTATTAATAAGCCACTACTACTTGGCAATGAATCTGGCGTTTTAGTTGAGGAGGAAGGTTTTTTAATGAATTTTTTTTTAATTTTTTCTTGTAGTTTTTTAAGTGCTTCATCCAAATCAGGAGGTTGCTTTTTACCGCTCCATGGTTCTTTTTCATTACCCGGATCGTTCCATCCCATTGGTTGTCTCCCCTTGGCCACAATTAACATAAAAAAAGAATTTTAGGGTGTATGCGTGCTTTAAGCAAGCCTTCTTAAAGGTGAATTAGCGCCGGTAAAAAAGTACATCCCAGATGCCATGTCCAAGTTGTTGACCTCGTTTTTCAAATTTTGTTAAAGGCCTTGTGTCAGGTTTAACCATAAAAGGCGAAGCGCTGGCATTGGCCAGTGTTTGAGTTTGATGTAAAACATCATACATTTGCTCAGCATAATTTTGCCAGTCAGTCGCGCAATGGATAAACCCTTGTGGTTGTAAGCGCGCGACCAAAAGCTCAACAAAAGATGATTGTACTAAACGACGTTTATGATGTTTTTTCTTAGGCCATGGGTCAGGAAAAAAAATTTGAAATCCGGCAACTGAGGATAACGCCACACATTGTCTGATAAGCTCCACGGCATCACCTTTGGCAATTTTGACATTTTCAAGTTGATGCTCGTAAAGATAAGCGGATAAACTGCCAATACCTGCTTCATGAACCTCTATGCCAATAAAGTTTTTTTGTGGCTGCATTTTAGCCATCTCAGCCAATGAACTGCCCATACCAAAACCAATTTCAATGATGGTATCTGCTTGACGGTCAAATATCGTTTGAAAATCCCATACATGCTCGGTTGTTAATTGATATTTAGGATAATAATGCTTAAGGCCGTTTTGCTGACGATCACTTGTCCTGCCAGCACGCAATACAAAGCTTTTGATGGTTCTCATAGGTTACCAACCACTTAAAATTGGCTATTATACCGAGCCATAGCCTTTTTGCTAACATAATTGTCAAGCATTTATACGACTAAATTATCATTGCACCAAGCGCTACTTTTTGGTATAAAAGCGCTTTGAAAATTAAAGCATACTATTTATAGCGGAGTCCCATATGTCTAAAGTCTGCCAAATTACGGGCAAACGCCCTAAAACCGGCAATAACGTATCTCATGCCAATAATAAAACCAAACGTCGTTTTCTACCTAATCTACAATCTCGTCGTTTTTGGGTAGAGGCTGAAAAACGCTTTGTACGTTTAAAAGTTAGCACCAAAGGATTGCGTATTATTGATAAATTAGGTATTGAAACGGTACTAGAAAATCTACGCGCAAACGGTCAAAAAGTTTAGAGGAAAATCATGGCAGCAATTACCGTAAAAATTAAAATGGAATCATCCGCAGGCACAGGTTACTACAAAACAACGACTAAAAACCCGCGTAATCATCCAGAAAAACTAGAATTGATGATGTATGACCCTGTAGTAAGAAAACACGTTAAATTTAAAGAAAAGAAAGTTAAATAAATATTTCATCTATCTTGCTTGGTGCACTGGAATTTACTTCTATGGTATCAAGCAATTTATACCGCTTTGCTATGATGTTTACGGTATTCACTAGGTGTCATATCATTCCAACGTTTAAAAGCTTTCGTAAAGTTAGATAATTCTTTAAAACCTAATAAGAAGCTAATTTCTGTGATGGACAGTGACGTATTAAGTAACAAATCACACGCCTTTTTTTCTCGTATTTCATCAAGTATGTGTTGATAAGTTAATGAAAAAGATAACAAACGTCGCCTAAGCGTACGTATTGACATGCATAATTGTTTTGCCACTTCTGCCATAGATAATTTAGATAAATCTTGTGTATAAAGCATGTGTTTGATTTGATAAGGCAAATCATCTTCTTGTGATAAGTGCGCTTTTAAATCACTAATTTGTAATTTGGCTTGCTGATAACTTAAATCATCGGCAAAGTTAATGGCTGCAGATAACTCTTCATCACTAAAAAAAATTTTTGTTATTGGTGCATTAAATACAACTTCACTTGCAAAATGCTTGTAAAAATACTTATAAGTCGGTTCTGGATAATCAATTTCTAATTTAAGACCTAATGATGGTTTGTTTAATAAAAAAGTTTTAATTTTAATTAAATGGGCAATGGCCATCTCGGTTAAAAAACGATGATTGGTTGCATCAATAGGCATAACATCTAATTCAATATAACGAGATGAAGGTATAATATTATCTTTTTTTAACTGTCCGGATAATAACTTTGTGCGGGTAGCTATGAATTGTAGCATCGTCTCGATTGCCGCCTTAAGCGTTGGGCTTGTCATGGTGGCGTACCCTAAAAAACCATGATTGGCAATTGAAAGTTGCTCACCAAATAAAAGCCCCAGATGAGGCAGCTGGCTGTATTGGTAAGCACGCGCCACAATTTCATTAAATTCGGCCAGCGATAAGTAAGCTTGAGGATCTTCAATGCGCAAAGCCATGCCATGCAGATGATTTAAAAAACCATCCATGCCTTGCTTTTTTAAGCATTTATCTAAAATACCAAGATAGCTTGCTGCAATTGCGTGTTTCACCTAAAAGCTCAATCCCAATACCTCATAAAGCTTGATTTATAACGAAATTTAACACTTTTTACAATCCTTGCTCTCAGGTTTGTCGATGAATCCATTTGAGAATAACAAGCGTTTGTTTATAGATTTTTTTGTAAATCGTTGACTTTATCTAATTTTTCCCAGGGAAATTCATCACGTCCAAAATGGCCATAAACAGCAGTTGAGCGATAAATAGGTCGTAATAGATCGTAATATTCAATGATACCCTGAGGCGTTAAATCAAAATTATCATAAATTAAACGAATAATTTTTTCTTGTGCGATGGTAGCTGTGCCAAAGGTATCCAGACTAATTGAGGTGGGATGCGCCACACCAATGGCATAAGATAACTGTATTTCACATTTTTGCGCCAACCCTGCTGCCACGATATTTTTAGCCACATGACGGGCGGCATAAGCTGCTGAACGATCGACTTTGGAGGGATCTTTTCCTGAAAAACAACCACCTCCATGACGCGCCATTCCACCGTAAGTATCCACAATAATTTTACGACCCGTTAAGCCACAATCCCCAAGCGGGCCACCAATGACAAACCGGCCCGTTGGGTTGATAAAATATTTAGTCTTCTCAGAAAGCCATTGCGTGGGTAAAATCGGCGTGATGATATCAGCTTTAATGGCCTCCACTAATTCAGCATGCGTGATATCGGGCGTGTGTTGAGTAGAAAACACCACCGTATCAATGGCTACAGGTTGATTATTTTTATACTCAAAGGTCAACTGACATTTGGCATCTGGTCGTAACCAAGGCAGCTGATGATTTTTACGTAATAAAGCTTGCTGTTGCATTAAACGATGTGCATAGGCAATCGGTGCCGGCATAAATACATCGGTTTCACAAGTGGCATAACCAAACATTAACCCTTGATCACCAGCTCCTAAGGACATTTTATTATCAACTCCCTGAGCAATATCAGGTGATTGCTTACCGATGGCTGATACTACAGCACAAGACGACCAATCAAACCCCATATCAGAACTGTTATAACCTATATCTTGAATAACTTGGCGAGCAATTTGCTCTACATCTACCCATGCAGAGGTGGTAATTTCACCACCTACCAGCACCATACCTGTTTTTACAAAAGTTTCACAGGCCACTCGTGCTGCTGGGTCATCGGCTAAAATTGCATCTAAAATAGCATCTGATATCTGATCGGCTATTTTATCTGGATGCCCTTCTGATACTGATTCTGAGGTAAAAACTTCAAAACTACTCATAATTTTCCTTTTTAACAGCAATACGCTTGTGCATCATTTTAATAAATTCATCAAAAATAGTGGCGATATCATGTGGACCTGGGCTTGCCTCAGGATGCCCTTGAAAACCTAGCGCAGGTTTTTTGCTATGGCGAAACCCTTGTAAGCTTTGATCAAACAATGAACGATGAGTCACAACAAGCTCATCAGGCAATGAAGCTTCTTCAATAGCAAACCCATGATTTTGACTGGTAATAAATACTCTTTTTAACGTATCAACCGCCACAACTGGATGATTTGCGCCATGATGACCAAATTTCATTTTGCGCGATTTAGCACCCAGAGCTAAACCTAATAATTGAAAGCCTAAACAAATACCAAACAAAGGAATATCATTATCTAAAAAATGGTGGATGGCTTTTATGGCGTAGGTACATGCTTTAGGGTCACCGGGCCCATTTGAAAGTAAAATTCCATCAGGATTTAAAGCCTGAACCTCCTCTGCAGAGGTTTTGGCTGGAACTAACGTAATATGACAGCCGCGCTCATTTAAAATTTTTAGTATTGAATGCTTAACACCAAAATCATACGCCACTACATGCAGTGTTAAGGGTGCGGTATGGCTTGCCCAAGAGCCACGGCTTTCATGCCAGCGTTCAATGGTTTGACGTGTTACCTCAACCGCTAAATCTTGATTAGCAAGACTAGACGTCTGGCGTGCTTTGTTAATTAGAACATCATGAGATTGGGTGATATCCGTGGTGATGCAGGCATTCATAGCCCCTTTTTGCTGTAGGATAAGCGTTAGTGCGCGCGTATCAACGCCGGCGATGGCCACAATATGGTGTCTTTTAAGAAAATCTTCTAGCGTGTTATTGCTGCGATAATGACAAGTATAAGAATTGAACTCTCGCACCACAAGCCCTTTAGCCCATACACGCGAGGATTCATTATCTTCATCATTAATACCTGTATTACCTACATGGGCTGCGGTAAGCGTGATAATTTGCCCACAATAGGATGGGTCAGTTAATATTTCTTGATAGCCTGTCATAGCGGTATTAAAAACCAACTCACCCAAAGCCTCACCATCGGCCCCTACAGCATAACCTGTAAAAATAGTGCCATCTGCAAGCGCTAATATTGCTGGTTTTTCAATCATCAATCATCCTAAAAATAAAGCTTATCCGTCCAGGAACGCATAAGCTTATTTGAAATGTCGCAATTGTAGCGCATGGTGATTAAAATTTCATGTCCTCAAAAAATTTTTTAACACCATCAAACCAGGATGAAGAACGCGGAGAATGAGTTTT
>CETS01067912.1_pt1 | contig 13075 bp, 12 predicted proteins | sample 356391 | NCBI WGS metagenome assembly CETS01 (sample SAMEA2622673, study PRJEB7988) | marine metagenome | isolation source: saline water (ENVO:00002010), including
TGTCCTGCCCTAGATAGGAAGGAAATACAAACCGACAATGGTCCTACGGCCCCGGCGCCGCGCCGCGTACCGCCGGGCCAGGTCGCGGATTGCTAGACTCGTCCGACAGTGCTAGGCGCGCGCACCGAAGGCCCGCTGCGCCCGGAAATGGCGCGCACGGGCGGCATTATCGGATAAATGGAAAGCGAATTCACATGGCCGACGAAGGCGACGTTCTCACCGACCTGAACAATCCCGCAGCGGGCGCCAACGGGGCCGACAACCAGCCCAGCGCGGGCGTGATCTCGCAATATATCAAGGACCTTTCGGTCGAGAACCCCAGCGCGCCGCAGTGCTACCAGTGGAACGAGCAGCCGCAGCTCGACGTCCAGGTCAATATCGCCGCCGACAAGATCGCCGAAGACGTTCACGAAGTGACGCTGAAGGTTACCTGCAGCGCCAAGACCAGCCAGGGCACGCTCTATCTGATCGATCTGGACTATTGCGGCCTGATGGGCATGCGCAATCTGCCCGACGAGCAGGCGCACGCTTTCCTGTTCGCCGAAGCCCCGCGAATTCTGTTCCCCTTCGCGCGCCGCGTCATTGCCGATGCCAGCCGCGACGCGGGCTTCCCACCGCTGATGCTCGATCCGATGGATTTCGGCGCGCTCTACCAGCAGCAGCTGGCTGCGCGCGCGCAGGAACAGCAGCAGGGCGCCGCGGCGACCCCGCCCGCCGGCGAAGCCTGAGCCGCTGATTCGCCCGGGAGGCTCTGACAGGTGAGCCTGCTCAAGAACGTCGGGACCATCGGCGGGCTGACCGCGGTCAGCCGCGTCTTCGGCTTCGTGCGCGACATCCTGGTGGCGCGCGTGCTCGGCGCAACGCCGATGGGCGACGCGTGGCAGCTGGCCTTCATGCTGCCCAACATCTTCCGCCGCCTGTTCGCCGAAGGCGCCTTTGCCAGCGCCTTCGTGCCGCTTTTCAACCGGCGGATGGTCGAAGGGCAGAGCGAGGCCCAGCGCTTCGCCGAAAGCGTATTGTCGCTGCTGCTGCCGATCCTGATCGTATTTGGCGGGCTGGCGATGGTGGCGATGCCGTGGGTGGTCGCCTATTTCGCACCCGACGGCCTCGAAAGCGATCCCGAAGCCTTGCCGATCGCGGTGATGATGGCACGGATTACCTTCCCCTACCTTCTGTTCATGAGCCTTGCGACGCTGGTCGCCGCCGTGCTCAACTCGCTGTCGCGCTTCGCTGCCGCGGCGGCGGCACCGGTGCTGCTCAACCTCTGCCTGATCGCAGCGCTGCTATACGGCGCATCGCTGGGCGAAGGGGTGATGGCGCGCCGCGAAAGTGCGTTCTGGCAATCGGTCGCGCTCAGCGCCTCGGGCCTGCTGCAACTGGTGTGGCTGGCGTTCTGGATGCACCGCGCGGGCTTTCGGATCCGCCTGCTGCTGCCGCGGGTCTCGCCCGGGGTAAAGGAACTGGGCGTGCTGATCGTCCCTGCGGTGTTCGGTGCGGGCATCTACCAGATCAGCCGCTTCGTCGACCTGTTCTTCCTCTCTACGCTGGAGGTCGGCAGCTACACCTATCTCGCAATGGCTGACCGCTGGAACCAGCTGCCGCTGGGGATCATCGGGATCGCGCTGGGCACCGCCATCCTCCCCGCCCTGTCGCGCTACCTCTCGCGCGAGGAGAACGACGAGGCGCAGCGGCTGCAATCGAACGCGATCGAGCTGGCGATGCTGCTGACCGTGCCCGCGGCTGCGGCATTGTTCGTATCGGGCAGCGCCTTCACCCGCGTGTTCTTCGCTGGCGGCGCGTTCAGCGTCGAGGATGCCCTGATTACCGGCACGGTGGTCAGCGGGCTGGTGATCGGCCTGCCAGCCTATGTGCTGATCAAGGTGCTGACGCCCAATTTCTTTGCCCGGAAAGACACGCGCACCCCGGTGTTCACCGCTGCGGCGTCGCTGTTGGTCACGGTGGGACTGAATATCCTGCTGGTCCCGCGCCTGGGCGTGCTGGCGCTGGCCGTGGCCGGGTCAATCGGCGCGTGGTGCAATGTCATGCTGCTTTACGCGATCCTGGTCAGGCGCGGGTATTTCCGCCTGCCGTCCCGCATCGCGGGGCGGATCGTGCGGATATTCATCGCCGCGCTGGCGATGGCGCTGGCGCTATGGGCGCTGATGGGCCCGCTGGACCCGTGGTTCGACGGCACGATACTCCAGCGTGCGGGCGGGATCGCCGCGGTGACATTGACGGGCACTGCGGTCTACGGCATCGCGGCGATCCTCCTCGGGGTGCTCGACCGGGCGACGATCGCCCGGCTGCTGCGCCGCCAGACCTGAACCCGACGGGCCGATCCTGGCCGGCCCGAACCTGATTGAGAGAATTCATGCGTCCTGACATGCGGGTAGTTTCCGGCATCCAGCCCACCGGCAATCTCCACCTCGGCAATTACCTCGGGGCGATCCGCAACTGGGTGCGCATGCAGGACGATATGCAGGAGGGCGAGCAATGCCTGTTCTTCCTCGCCGACCTGCATGCCATTTCGATGCCGCACGATCCGGCCGAGCTGCACCGCGGCACGCTGGAAATGGCCGCGGCCGTGGTCGCCTGCGGGATCGATCCGCACCGGAGCATCCTGTTCAACCAGGCGCAGGTCCCCGCGCATGCGGAAATGCAGTGGCTGCTCAATGGAACCGCACGAATGGGCTGGCTCAACCGCATGACGCAGTGGAAGGACAAGGCGGGCAAGAACCGCGAAGGCCAATCGGTCGCGCTGTTCGCCTATCCGGTGCTGCAGGCCGCCGATGTACTGCTCTACCAGACGACGCATGTTCCCGTCGGCGAAGACCAGAAACAGCATCTCGAACTGGCACGCGACATCGCGCAGAAGTTCAACAACGATTTCGCTAGTGAGGATACGCCGGTCTTCACCCTGCCCGAAGCGATCACACCGCCGCAGGCCGCCCGGATCATGAGCCTGCGCGACGGGTCCAAGAAGATGAGCAAGTCCGACCGGTCCGAGATGAGCCGGATCGAACTGGCCGACGATGCCGATACGGTGATGAAGAAGGTCAAAAAGGCCAAGACCGATCCCGAACCGCTGCCGAGCGAGGCAGGCGGGTTGGTCGGCCGGGCGGAAGCGCTGAACCTCGTCACGATCTATGCTGCGGTTGCCGACACCACGGTCGAGGCCGTGCTGGGCGAATACGGCGGCGAGGGCTTCGGCAAGTTCAAGCCCGCGCTGGGCGAACTGCTGGTCGAAACGCTGCGACCGATCTCCACCCGGTTCAACGAGCTGCTCGACGACCGCGAGGCGCTCGATGCGATTCTGGCGCGCGGCGCCAGCCAGGCCCGCGAACTGGCGCGCCCCACGCTCGACGCGACATATTCTGCGCTGGGGCTGGTGCGTTAAGCGCGCGGTCATCGCATCAAATGTGAATCCGGACATTCAATCCGGGTTAATCGCCATTCGTCCATAGCCATGCACAGCTAATGGCAGTGTGCCTCGGGCAAGCGGTGGGCTGCGCACGATCGCGTTTCCGTGTAAGAAACGCCAACAGTACAGAGGACTGAACATGACCAACCTGAACCAGGGTTGGGGGCGCAAACTCAAGCTCGCCTCCGTTCCCGTCATCCTTGCAGGCCTCGCAGCCTGTGCCACCCCGTTCAAGGCGGATGTCTCGCGTTTCCAGACGCAGCTGCCCGCCCCGCAGGGGGAAACCTATTTCGTCGTGGCCGATGATCCGGCGCTCGCCGGCGGGCTCGAGTTCGCGCAATATGCCGACCTCGTCGAAGCGCAGATGTCGAGCCTCGGCTATGCCCAGGCGGCATCGCCCGAAGACGCTTCGCTGCTCGTCCGTTTCGACTACGAGGTCGACAAGGGCCGTGAACGCGTGCGGTCGACCGGCTTCAGCGACCCGTTCTATTCGCCGTGGTACGGCTACCGTGCGCGGACCGGTTATTACCGCCCCCGCTATGTCGGCAGCCGCTGGGGCTATGGCTATTACGACCCGTGGTTCGGCGGGCAGGAAGTCCGCAGCTACACCGTCTACACCAGCGAGATCGACATGAAGATCGACCGCGCCGCGACGGGCGAACGCTTGTTCGAAGGCCAGGCGCAGGCAATTTCGACCTCGAACCGCCTGCAGTATCTGGTGCCCAACCTCGTCGAAGCGATGTTTACCGATTTCCCCGGCAATTCGGGCGAAACGCTGCGTATCTCGATCGCGCCCGAAAAAACCACCGTGCGCAAGATCGACTGATTCACGCGGGCGAAAATTCAGCCAAGCGAAGGGCGGTCCGCGAGCGGGCCGCCTTTTTCGTACCGGCGCTCAGCCCAGTTTCGCGTGGCCGCCTGTCGAGCCGAAGCCGCCTTCACCGCGAACGGTCGCATCGAGCTCGCCCACCTCGTGCCACGCGGCCTGCGTGACCGGGGCCAGCACCAGCTGTGCGATCCGGTCACCCCGGGCGATCGCGAAATCTTCCGTCCCGTGGTTGATCATGATGACCTTGATCTCGCCGCGGTAATCGCTGTCGATCGTTCCCGGCGTATTGGGTACGGTTATCCCGTGCTTGAGCGCGAGCCCCGATCGCGGGCGGACCTGGATTTCGAAACCCTGCGGAATTGCGACCGCGAGACCGGTAGCCACAGCATGCCGCTGTCCCGGAGCCAGCGTCAGGTCTTCGGCGGCAAGCACGTCCATCCCCGCCGCGCCATCGGTGGCATAGACGGGTAGCGCCAGTCCTCCGCCATGCGGCAGCCGCTTGACCTGCACGCCCACCGGATCAGTCATCGGCGTCATCCCCCGGCACCAGCGCTTCCGCGGCACGCAGCACCAGTTCGCGCGCTACGTCTTCCTTGGCCATCTCGGGCAGGCTCTCGACCCCGCGCGCGGTGACGATATGGACCTGGTTGAGGTCGCCCCCCATCACGCTTTCGCCGATATCGCCTGCGACATTGTTGGCCACGATCCAGTCGGCGCCTTTTCGCTTGCGCTTGGACTTGGCGTTTTCGACCACGTTCTCGGTTTCGGCGGCGAAGCCGATCAGCAATGTCGGGCGCTTGCGACCCGCCGCCGTGCTGGCAAGAATATCGGGGTTCTCCGCGAGGATCAGCGCGGGCGGCGCCGAGCCGCGTTTCTTCATCTTCTCGCCCGCGACATGCCGGCTCTTCCAGTCCGCAACCGCGGCGACCATGAAGGCGATATCCACCGGCAATGCGCGGCGCACTTCCTCGGCCATGTCTTCGGCGGTCTCGACGTCGATACGGTCGACCCCGACCGGGGTGGGCAGGTGCACAGGTCCGGCGATCAGAGTAACGCGGGCCCCCGCCGCTGCGGCCATCGCGGCGATGGCAAAGCCCTGCTTCCCGCTTGACCGGTTGGCAATATAGCGCACCGGATCGATCGGTTCGCGCGTCGGGCCCGCGGTGATGAGCACATGCTTGCCATAGAGCGGCCGGTGTTCGGGATCGGGATCGAACGCCGCCTGTCCCGCCAGCGGCGAAGCGTCGAAGGCTGCGGCCTGTGTCTGGAAGGCGCCGGCCATGGCCTGCGGCATCGCGTGGCCATCGTCGCCGTAAGCCAACGCCCCGGGATCGGTCGGCGGGGCTGCCGAAGCCTTGCCCTTGGTCGCCAGGATCGGTCCTGCGGCGGGATCGGGTTCGGACGGTTCGGGTAGTTCCGCGCCCTCGAAGCCGGCTTCATCGCCCGCTTCGGGCAGCTCTTCGAGTTCGGCCTCGATTTCCTCGTGGGTGCGGGTTTCCGTCGTCCGCGGAATGATCATCGACAGCAAGCCGCCCAGCCCGCCGCCGCTGGGGGTATCGTCTTCTTCCTCCCCGACATCCTCGAACATAGGCTCCGAAGGTTCGAGCGTCTCGCCGAGCGGCACGCTTTGCGCGGGCGCGGCAAGCTGCGCAGGCACCGGAGCGCCGAGTTCGGGCAAATCGAGGTCGAGATCGAGCTCCTGCGCTATCCGCGCGAGGATGGACGGCGGTTCGGGCATCCGCCCGGCGCCGAATTCGCCGCAGGCCATCGCGCCCTCGTCGGGGTCCATCACCGCGACACCCGCCTGGCGCAACCAGTCGGCGTTGCGCTGGGTCGCCGAATGCTCCCACATGCGCACGTTCATGGCCGGCACGGTCAGCACCGGCTTGTCGGTCGCCAGTATCAGCGTGGTGGCGAGGTCGTCGGCGATCCCGGCGGCCATCTTGGCCAAGAGGTCGGCGGTTGCCGGACACACCACCACCAAGTCGGCTTCGCGGCTCAGCTGGATATGCCCCATCTCGACCTCGTCCTTGAGATCGAACAGCGAGGTATAGACCTTGTTCTCGCTCAGCGCGGCAAGCGCCATGGGCGTGACGAATTGCTGGCCGCCCTTCGTCAGCACGCAGGTCACTTCGCCGCCGGCCTTGCGGATCAGGCGCACGAGTTCGCACGACTTATAGGCCGCTATGCCGCCGCCAATGACGAGGAGAATCTTCGGGCCGTTCACGCCGGGACTGCGCCTTGCAGCGGTGGTTCCGGACGCGCCGGTACGGATCGGCAAATGCATAGCCAGTGTGTCATCGCCGCGCTTGCTAGCGCCCCCCGTTTGGTATTGCCAGCGTGTAGCACTGGCGTTTTACGCGATACTCCCTAACCTTGTATGGTGAAAGAAAAGGAAACGGGGAGGTTCCGATGCATGTGATCCTGAGCGCGATTTTGTTGGCCCTTGCGATACTCGACCTGGTGCTGGGTACCAGCTTCCTCGTCGATCCCGCCAGCGCGGCGAGCGACTTCGGCCTGACGATCGCCTCGACCCACGGCGAATCGACATTGCGGGGCGACATGACCGCCTTCTTCTATGTCACCGCGCTGTCGCTGGCGTGGGGCGCATGGAAACGGCGGGGCGAGGTGTTGCTGCCGGCGCTCGGCCTGTTCGGCATCGCCTTCATCGGACGCTTCATCAATGTCGTGGCGCAGGGGCCCTATGAAGGGTGGATGGTGCCGATGGCGGTAGAAGGGTTCCACTGCATCGTGATCATCATTGCGATACGCGCGTGGGGCTCCGGGCAAGCCGCGGCTGCCTAACCGCCCCTGCAAGGTCGACCAGAGCGCGGGGAACCAGCGCGAGACCAACGCCGTAAGCAGGGACGAACAGCCCCATCCAGTAGAAGTTCTCCTGCCGCGCGAACAGCGCTACGGCAGTGATGAAGCCTGCGAACCACAGCGCCGCGAACATGCCCAGCCGGCCACCCGCCCCGAGCCAGCCCAGCAAGGCAAGCACTCCGAGCATCCCTGCAAGCCAGCTCGGCAATGTCTGCAGTAAGGTGGTCACATGAATGCCGTATAGCGGCAGCGCGGGTCCCAACAGGCCGCTCCATCCTGACGAGACGAGATCGCCCGGCACGCGAACCGCATCCACCATCGCAGCGTGCACAGTGAAGCCGACCAGCAAAGCAAGCAGCGCACCGGCAATTGCCAGTGCCTTGCCTCGCTCGCCCGCAAGGCAGGCAACCACACCCCAGGCCCCCAGAAACGGCAGTGCGAGTTCGCGCAGCGCGATCGCACAGGTCGCCATGAGCAAACCTGCAAGCCAGGCGGGGCCCGCCGACAGCGCAAGCGCGAGCGACAGCATCATCCCGGCAAGCAGTTCGTGGCTGAAGGCAATGTCGGGGATAAAGCCGACCATGCCAAACGCTGCAGCCAGAGCAGCTGCTGCCAATGCGGTCGAACGGCCGCTTCTACGCAATGCACCGTACCAGGCGAGGATATTGGCTGCCCATAACAGGACAGCGATGATCCGCCAGCCATCCGCGCCCCACAGGGCGGTGGTCCATGCCAGGACGGGCGTGCGCATCGTCACGAATGGTGCGGTCGGCATGCCAAAGACGCGGTGCTCAGTCGCCGCGGCGGTGTAATAGCTTTCGCCTGCGGCAACCCGGCCGTTAATTGCACGGTAGAGATCCATATCGAGACGCTCGCCGCGTTCGAGACGCTCCGCGATGTCGCCCGTATGAGCCGCATCCCGCATCTCGAGCGCAAACCCGTTCCACACGCAGGCAAGCAGGGTGATGACAGCCAGCAACAGTGCCATCCTCGGGGACAGCCCAGCAAGCGGATGTTCGGGAAGTCTCATCAGCGCCCCCGCGCCGCTCGAAGCAGGGACGCCCCTGCCATCGGAAGAAAGGCAAGACCGACAAAAATGGCTGGCGCGACCACCGCGCCCCAGTAGAAATTGTTGGTGCGTCCGGCGAGCATGAAGGCAATCCCGTACCCGAGATAAAGCAGGGTGCCGGTGGTGCCTGCCGCGGATTTCCACCCTGCCCAGCCCAGCAATGCCAGGAGTACGATCGGCCCGGCGATACCATGCGGTAGGAACCGGAGGTTCGAGCTCAGAACCACGTTGCCGAGCCATCCAGCAAGTCCGCGCAGGGCCAGCCAGCCCGGGCCTTGCGGATCGCTCGCCAGTATCTGCGGCGACAGCAGCGCCAGATGCGCGCCTATTCCCACGAGAAACAGGAGGACGAGCCCGGCCCAGGCGGCTGCCTCCGTCCAGTCGCGCCGCCATGCCGCCATCGCTGCGAGCAGCAGCACAAAGGGCAGGACATGTTCGCGAATGGCGAGCGCCAACGCGGTCACCGCCAGTGCCCAGCCCCAACGGCCCGGCCGATGCAGGCCGAACGCCAGCGCGATCAGCATCCCCGCCCATAATTCGTGCAAGACGAAAAACCATCGGTTGAGACCGAGCGTTGCGCTTGCCGCCAGCAGCGCGATGGCGACGAGCCGGTGACGCTCACCACCCGGCTCATCCCCCAAGCGGTGCCACCAGGCAGCAAGAGTGGCAGCAAGCAAGGCCGCCGCCAGTGCGGCCATCCACGACTCGCCGAGTATGGCATGGAGATAAGCAAGTGTTGGCAGACGGACAGTAATCCCCGGGCGAACCGGATAATCGCGTGCGCGCTGCTCTTCGACAATGAAGTCGTAATAGGATTCGCCGCCTGCGATCCGCTCGATCACGCGATCATAGAAGGCCAGATCGTCGTCACGCGTGGGCTGGATGAGGGCGGTATGCGTATCGCGCGCCACCGGCGGTACGGTGTGTCCGCGGTCGAGCGGCGTCAGCGCAGCAAGCAGCAGCAGTGCCGCGACCAGAGCGAGGAGCGCCCGAGCCGGCCAGCGACCCCAGCGAGCGAAACGGTCCCAGCGCGGCGCATCACCCGCGCCGGTGCCGGTCAGCCGATCCACCCCTGCATTGTCGCTGCCCATGCGGCGAGCCCCCCTGCCACTGCCGCGAAGGCATAGCCCAGCATACCGCGACCGCGCGCCTTGCGGCGGCGCCTTTCCCACATCAATTCGACCTTGGGCAGCGGCGGCGCTTCGGGGGCGCCACCCTTGGGGGGAAAGCGTTCCTCTATACGGCGGACAAGTTCGGGAATCCGCAGCAGCGTTCCGGTGTCTTCGCGGATGCGATCGGCGAGCGCGGCCTCGGGACCGAGTTCATCGCGGATCCAGCTGCGCACGTAGGGCGCACTGACATCCCACATGTTGATTGCGGGATCGAGCTGCGTTGCGATGCCTTCGACCATCACCATGGTTTTCTGCAGCAGCAGCAGGTGCGGCTGCGTCTGCATGTCGAAATCGCGGGTAATCGCGAACAGCCCATCGAGCATCTGTCCGACCGACAGCTCGCTGACCGGTTTGCCACGCATCGGTTCGCCCACCGCCCGAAGCGCTGTCGCGAACTCGTCGACATCGTGATAGCTGGGCACGTATTGCGCTTCGAAATGGATTTCGGCGACGCGTTTGTAATTGCCCGTCGTCAGCCCGTAGAGGATTTCCGCCAGCCACATACGCGCACGGCGATCGATCCGCCCCATGATGCCGAAGTCGATCGCCGCGATCGTGCCGTCGGCTTTCACGAACAGATTGCCCTGATGCATGTCGGCGTGGAAAAAGCCCGCCGCGATCGCCTGCTTGAGGAAAGCGAGCACCAGCCGGCTGGCCAGTTCCGCCGTGTCGTGCCCTGCTGCACGGATCGCCTCGGTGTTGCTGATCTTGATTCCGTCGATCCAGTCGACCGTCATCACGCGGCCGTTGGTCCGGTCCCAGTCGATCCCGGGGATTTCATAGCCAGCCGTGCCGACCATGTGCTGGGCCAGTTCGGAGGCGCTTGCCGCCTCGCGCCGCAAGTCGAGCTCGCGATTGGTCCAGCGCTTGAAATTGGCGATGATCAGACGGGGCCGCAACCGCGCGGCCTCGCCGCCGAAGCTCTCGAGATGCGCCGCTGCCCACTCATAGGTACTGATGTCGCGGGCGAACTGTTCGCGCACGCCGGGACGCAGCACCTTGACCGCGACCTGCCGGCCTTCGGTGGTAACCGCGCGGTGGACCTGCGCGATCGACGCCGCGCCGATTGGCACCGGGTCGAATTCGGCCCACAGCGCCTCGATCGGTTGCTCGAAACTGGCTTCGATGCTGGCCCGGATCTCGGCGAAATCCACCGGCGGCAGGTTGTCCTGCAGCATGAGCAGATTGCGGGCTGCCTCTTCTCCGACCAGATCGGGGCGGGTGGCGAGTGTCTGGCCCAGCTTGATCGCGGCGGGGCCGATGTCACGGAACGCTCCGGCGTAGTCGGGGGTGTCGGGTTGCCGGGTGCCGAAACGCGCAATGCGTGCCAGCCGCTTGATCGGTGCGGGCGTGTTGGGATCGCTTTCGATCCCCCGCAGCGCTCCGTGGCGCGCCAGCGTGCGCCCCCATTTGAGCAGGCGCCAGATATGCGTCGAGGGCCGTGCCACCCCTAGACCTTCCATCCCGAATGGATCGCGACGAGCCCGCCGAGAATCGGTTCGACGCGGGTGTTTTCGAAACCCGCCTCGCGGATCATGCGTTCGAAGCCGGGCATGTCGGGGAAGCGGCGGATCGATTCGACGAGATAGCGATAGCTGTCCTCGTCATTGGCAATCGCCTTGCCGATCTGCGGCACCAGCTTGTGCGAATAGAGGTCGTAGGCTTCCTTGAAGCCGGGCCATTCGACAGTGCTGAATTCGAGGCAGAAGAAGCGCCCGCCATATTTCAGCACGCGATGCGCTTCCTTCAGCGCCCGGTCGATATGCGTGACATTCCTGATCCCGAACGCAATCGTGTAGGCATCGAAGATACGGCTCGAAAAGCTCAGTTCCTCGGCATTCTGGCGCGACCATACCAGCCCGTCGATCCCGCGCTCCAGCGCACGCTCGATCCCGACATCGAGCATGTCCTGGTTGATGTCCGAGACAGTGATGCTCGCGCCCTTTTCGGCCATGCGGAAAGCGATGTCGCCGGTGCCGCCCGCCATGTCGAGAATGGCTTCGCCCACCTGCGGTTTGACGCATTTGACGAAGCGGTCCTTCCACAAGCGGTGCATGCCCACGCTCATCGCGTCGTTCATCACGTCGTATTTGGCGGCGACATTGGAAAAAACCTCGCCCACGCGGCCGGTCTTTTCCGCAGCATCGATATCTTCGTAGCCGAAGGAAACGGTTTCGCTCATGCGGGGGCCTTAGGGGGAATTGCGGCCGCGGCAAAGGCCTTGAATTAGCCCGTCATCCCAGCGAAATCTGGGATCGCCCTCCGACAACGACCCCAGCTTTCGCCGGGGTGACGAGATTTTCAGATGCCCGAGCTTCCCGAAGTCGAAACCACCGTCCGCGGGCTTGCCAGATTTCTCGAGGGCGAGCGGATCACCAGCGTACGGGTGAACCGGCCCGACATGCGGCGCCCCTTCCCGCCCGATCTGGTGCAGGCGCTGACCGGGGCGACCGTCTCTGGCCTGTCGCGCCGCGCGAAATACGGCATCCTCCATACCGACCGTGACCATGCGATGGTGTTCCATCTCGGCATGAGCGGGCGCTGGCGGATCGATCCCGAAGCAGCGGACAAGCACGATCATCTGGTGCTGGAGACCGAGGGCCATGTCTTCGCGCTCAACGATCCGCGTCGTTTCGGTTCGGTCGACCTGCTGCTCGCCCCCGAACTCGATCTATGGCCGCCCTTTGCCGCGCTTGGCCCCGAGCCGTTGGGCGAGGCGCTGACGCCCGAGCATTTACGCGAGGCGACGCGCGGCCGCAAACAGGCGATCAAGCTGCTGCTGCTCGACCAGCGGATCGTTGCGGGCCTGGGTAATATTTATGTGTGCGAAGCGCTGTGGCAGGCGGGCATTCACCCGCGCAAGGCCGGCGGCAAGGTAACCATGCCGCAGCTCAGGCGGCTTGTCCCGGCAATCAAGGATGTGCTCACGCGCTCGATCGAAGACGGCGGCTCGACGCTGCGCGATTTTGCGCAGCCCGACGGTAATCTCGGTTATTTCGCTACCCGCTTCCATGTCTATGGCCGCGAAGGCGACGCCTGCCACCGCGATGACGGCGGGACCGTGCGGCGGATCGGGCAGGGCGGGCGCAGCACGTGGTTCTGCCCCCTGTGCCAGAAATAGCCGGTCAGGCGTCGACCAGCGCGTAATGCGGGGGCGGCGGCAGCCCTTCCATCTTCTCGCTGAGCAGCGGCCGGAAGCTGGGGCGGCTCTTCATCACCGAATACCAGTGCCGCGTCTGTTCGTGGCCCTTCCAGTCGATCCCGCCGAGGTAATCCGCCACCGACAATTGTGCTGCGCAGGCGAGATCGGCGAGGCCGAGCGTCGGCCCGGCAAGCCACTGACGGGTATCCACCAGCCAGTCGATATAGTCGAGATGTGCATGCGCGTTCTTCATCGCTTCACGCAGGACGCGCGAATCGGGTGGCTGGCGCAACACGAGCCGCTTCTTCATCCGTTCGTGCAGCAAGGGCCCTGAAACATCGGCATAGAGGTTCTCGTCGAACAGCGCGACGAGCCGGCGGATCTCGGCGCGTTGCAGCGCGGAACCGTTGATCATCGGGTTGCGCTCGACCGTTTCCTCGAGAAATTCGCAGATCGCCTGGCTGTCCGACAGGCTGACGCCGCGGCCCGCATCGTGCAGCACCGGCGTGCGTCCGGCCGGGTTTAGATGCCAGAATTCGTCGCGCCCTTCCCACGGGTGTTCGCGCACCAGTTCGTAGGCAATGTTCTTCTCGCCCATCAGCAGGCGCAGCTTGCGGCT
>CETS01098093.1_pt1 | contig 13070 bp, 9 predicted proteins | sample 356391 | NCBI WGS metagenome assembly CETS01 (sample SAMEA2622673, study PRJEB7988) | marine metagenome | isolation source: saline water (ENVO:00002010), including
TAAAAAAGCAGGGTGACGCCCCACGCCATATTCAGAAAAGAACCAGCTGCTTCGCCAATCCCGAAGGACAGCATCGTTGGGACGGATAGCTTCCTTCTAGCCACGCTATTACTTTTGGATGGTTACGCGGTACGCTGCGCGAGAGCGTCGTGGAGACCTCCCATGAATAGAAGCGATGCCATGGCGGCATCATTGCCCTCTCTCTTCACTTTACCGGCGGCAGCCGCTGCGGCCATGGTTTCTTGCGCTTCGGTAGCGGCTTCTGGATTGCCTTCGAACACCATGCGGGCGAGCGGTAAGACAGTTTTGTAATCGACGGTAATGGTTAGGTCGGCCTGATCCAATACGCCGCGTTCAACCTCGACTTTTCCCTCTTCGACTCGTAGATACCAACCAATCCGACCCTCATCGTCAGGATCCAGATGCGACGGAGCATCGGTGAACACCTCATTGAATGTCACCGAAATACCCGACAGGTCCTCTCCAACCGCGGCTCCTTGTAAATACTCGTTGGCAAAGGCCACCCATTTCTTGCTGCAAAATTCATATTTTTCGTTCACGGCTTCAGCCTCCTTTCTGTATGTATCAGGATATACGTACGCGTTGACCCGAGTCGTCCGCGCCAAACGTTAAGCAATACGTCGCAAAGATTCTCTCTATAGCCGGTTTATCGATCTAAAGCGTCCAGCCGATACTATATCGTCGATCATTAGATTGGCCGGGTCTAGGTATTCGTTGAAAAGACGCCGCACTCATCGCGCCCTCAAGGACGAGCGTAAGCAAAATTGTAGTAATCTGACGTTGGAACGTCCAAAAGAACCGCGTGAAAGTGCGATTTGACCATCGAGGAGAGGTATGCAAAACGCCGCTTGGAAATCCACCGAGAAGTACAACGACACGTACCGGAAGATTCGTGAGCTGGAGCTAGATGAACACGTTTCAGACCTGGACGCGTATGGCTTCACCATCGTGCCTAAGGAAAAAGTCGCGCCTGATAAGTTCCTGCATCGTATTACCGAAACGGTACTGAGAGTCGCCACTGAACGGACAGGAATCGAACATCAATTAGACCGTAACGGAAATAGGGGGCAATACGAAACCAACCCCCATCGAGATAACCAATACTTATTATTCTATTTACTCATGGATGACCCAGTGTTCGAGGAATGGCTGCTCAATCCGACCATGAACACCTTGGCGCGTTATTTGCTAGATGACGCAATTCAACTTTCGAGCATGACGTCCTTTGTAAAGTGGAAAGGGGCATGGGAAGAATCGGAACCGAACGAACAGCCCCCAGCGACGACTATGGGCTTGCACACCGATGGCCCGGGATCGAGTTTTGGCGTCTTGCCTCAAGCCTACGCCAACGTTTGTAACAGTGCGTACTGCCTAACCGATTACACGCGCATTGATGGCTGTATCGCCATGGTGCCAGGAAGCCATCGCTGGGGTCGAAATCCACAACCCGGCGAAGCTGAAGACCAAGCGGTCCCGGTGGAGGCGCCGGCGGGCTCGCTTATCGTTTGGCACGGCAACACGTGGCATGGCTCATTCCCTAAACAAACGGACGGGTTGCGTCTCAACGTCACGTCGTTTATGTGCAACCCAGCGCTGAAGACCCAGGAGCTCTATCGGGAACATGTCCCCCAGGAAATGCTGGATCGAAATCCATCTGAATTTGCCGACATTCTTGGCATCAACGATCCCATGGGGTGGAAGAGAGAAGGCCCCGATATGTCGAAATGGCCTGGAAAACGCAAAGTGGAAGTGTAATCGAACCGGCCACTCCGAGACGTCGACGCGATGACGTTAAATATATTTAACAGCACCTTCCTTAAAGGAGATGGCTCAATCCGGGTGGTGCCATCATCTGGCACGGCGACTCTTCGCACGCCGGTCATCGTCGCGACATTCACAGCATTATGTCGATGCATTCTATTGGGGCGAATTACGCTGTGGCGCCTATCTGTAGATCGACGAAGCGACGATAAGCGCCGCTGCGTCTGGCCATTAATTCATCGTGGCTGCCGGTCTCGAGGATTTTGCCCCGATCGATAAAAACAATGCGATCGGCTGAACGTATGGTGCTCAGCCGATGCGCAATGACGATAAGTAAACGCTGCCTTCGCTCTGTCTGAAGCGCCTTCACCAGGGCATTTTCTGTTTCTGGGTCGAGTGCTGCGGTTGGTTCATCGAGTATCAGTATGGGTGAACGGCTAACAAGGCCGCGAGCAATCGCGATGCGCTGTTTTTGGCCAACAGACAGGGTGGCGCCAGCCTGACCGAGCCGGGTGTCGAAACCGTTCGGCAGATCCTCAATGAAAGAGGTCGCGCCCGCGGTACGTGCCGCCGTAACTATTTCATCTTGGGTCGCGTCAGGATTCCCCATTCGAATATTGTTGGCGGCGGTATCATCGAATACCACCGGCTCCTGGAATACAAAAGCGACGCTCTCCCTGATACTGGAGACCGACAGGTCGGCAAGATCAGTGTTGTCGATCAGCACACGACCGCTGGAAGGAATAACAAAACCTGGCAGCGTATAGGCCAGCGTGGTTTTGCCAGCACCAGTGGCACCCACCAGCGCGATCATTTCACCAATATGTGCTTCAAGGTTGACCGAACTTAACGCCCGACTGCCATCGCTGTATGAGAAACTTACGTTTTCAAGTTGAATACCGCTGGCTCTTTGGGTTAGCACTTCTTCGCCATGGTGGTCTGCGTCCACAGACATATCAATGATGTCGAAGACGCGTTTCATGCCAGCCACACTGTTCTGCAGGTTGAACCACATGGCTCCCAGACCGCCTGCCGTAAGGGTAATTTGGAAGAAAAAGGCATACAGGACTGCGTAGTCACCAGCGGACATCCGACCGTCTATGATTGCGTTGGCAACATCGAAAAAAACATAGAAAACCAGGCTGATAATGACCGTGGCTTGCAGTCCTCCCATCAGCAGGTTCATAAGCTCAAACAGGCGAAAACGCCTGAAAGACTGATCACTGTCAGAAGCAAAGGACGCGCGTTGTTTATTGCCAGCACCCAGGCTTTGAACTGCCGCGATATTGCTCATGCCTTCCTCAACGGTGGCGGTGGTAGTCGCACCCGCCTTTCGGGCCGCTATTGACCGCTGCCGAGTTATACGGGTCATTATCAGCGAACCAAAGAGCATCAATGGTGCTGCCAACCATGCGGTCGCAACCAGAGATGGCACGGCAGAAAAGCTGTATTCAGTCGTCCAGATAACGATGACCAGGGTGAAGATGCTGACGATGGGCGTCACATAGATGTCGTAACAAACCCGCGAGATCGACGGCGTGTCATACATGACACGATATAGCGTATCGCCGATGCTGGCATCGGAAAACCGCATCATCGGTAACGACATCAATCGATTGTAAAGTAGCGAGCGAAGATCATGGTTGATTCCATGAGTGGTACGTAACTGGTATCGATACTCGAATAAGCCCAGTAAACCACTGATTCGACTGTCGGAGACATTGGCCTGGTTTTCGCTTTTAGTCGCTGTATCAAGCCCTTCTGCGAGCGATCCATCGGCTCTATCGGACGCGGCGCCGGTACCGAATGCGCCGATCAACAGGATTCCAGCGAGGCTCATGGCAACAATGTTCCACACGATTTCGATGGGCGTTAAGCCAATCATCATGTCTAGAAGGGGTTGCGCATACGGTGGATACGGGGTTGGTGCCGATCCAACGGGTAGCCCCATAACCACATGATCGGTAAGTATCTTCAATGGCCACGGCAGGATAAGCACGATGACCACGCCGAAAAGGCTGAGCATCAGTTTGACAGTCAATTGTTTCCAATAGGGCAATACGAAAACAAGCGAACGGCCGATCAGGCGAAGTGTTTCTGCAGTGCTGATGTCATCGACATCCGTTTTCTCTATTTCGGCACTCACGCTTGTTGCCCTGTTTCGGCTTCAACGAACTCTCGATAGGCAGAGGTTTCCGCAACCAGTTCATCGTGAGTCCCCTGAGCTAGTACGATGCCGTCTCGAAGGTAGACGACTTTGTCAGCCTGGCGAATAGTCGACAGACGATGCGTGATCAGGAATATGCTTCGGTTTTCACCCCACTGTTTCAGGTTGTCCAGCACCCGAAGTTCGGTCTCTGCATCTAACGCGGCCGTCGGTTCGTCGAGAATCAGAATGGGCGCATCTTTGATAATTGCCCGAGCGATGACAATTCGTTGGCGCTGGCCACTGGAGAGTTTTGTTGCGCGTTCACCCAGGGGGGTGTCATATTTTATTGGCAACTCATCGATAAACTCATCTGCGCAGGCGACAACGGCTGCCTCTGTGACCTGGGTAATTGATGCTTTCGGTGCAGCGTACCTGATGTTCTCGGCGACAGTGTCCGAGAACAAAATGTTCTCCTGGGTTGCGATAGCGATGTTCGCTCGAAGCGAGTCTATCGAGACCTGTCGAATATCCAGTTCATCGATGGTCACGCGCCCCTCATCGGGATCGGCCAGGCGGAGTAATAAAGACATCAAGGTGGATTTCCCCGTGCCTGTGGGGCCGACAATTGCCGTGACGGTCCCGCGAGGCACGACGATACTAATGTCTTTGAGCACCCTGCGGTCGTCTATGTAACTGAACGCAACATTTTCAAAACGGACTTCTCTGGTGAACGCGGGCAATGAAACGGCATCAGGCGCATCTTCAATATCTGGTGTCAGGTCCAGGATTTCGAATACGCGCCCTAAACCCATCGCCATGTCCTGGGCTCGCCCCCACAAACTAATCAGGGCCCTGATAGCACCCAGTCCATCGTTGGAACGACTGTTGACAGCCGAGAACGTGCCGAAATTCCACACGGCGAAGCCGAAACCAAGCAGGATGGTCCGGGCAAAGGTTTCAGCCCCAGCGTTCGACCAGATTGCAGCGAGCGACTCGATGGCAAGAACGGCAAGTCCTATGACAGAGAAAGCCAGAATACCGAGAGTTGCCAGCGTGACTCTGGAGCGGAACGCAGCGCTCAGCGCGTTGTTAGAGCGTTCGTCAAACCCCCTGGTTCGCAGGGACTCGCCACCGGTTGCCTTGATAATACGAATGCCCTGAACGCTCTCCTGTATCCATGACGTCAGCGAACTGTTTTCTTCCCTGGCAATTCTGAAGCGTGTTCGAAGTCGGGCGGAATAGTAATATCCAAACCCCAGGACCGGCGCTACTACAAATGCGAGTATCAGCGCCAGGACAGGATCAAATGCAGCAACAATGACCACACCGACAAAATATCTGCCAAGAAACATGAGTGGATCCAGGAAAATCGATCGAATAATCGCTGTGACCATGGCGCTATCCTGGTACACGCGATAGATAGCATCGCCGGTTCGCGCGTTTGCATGGAAGCTGAGGGATTGTGCTTGGAGTCGGTCTATTAATTGGACTCGCATCAACTGGTTGATCTGTTGAAATATCCAGATACTGTAGTAATAAAGCCCCAACGCACTGGGAACGACAACTGCGGACAGAATAATGGCCAGTATGAGGGTGGGCCAAAGCAGATCGCGTCGTGCATCGGGTCCAAGTTCTTCGACCTGCACAAAGATTGCGGGATCCAGCGCAAACATAGCCGCAGCAATGCCACCAATGGGTTGACCCGCAAGCACGCCGGAGGTTGCAATTCCAATCAGGACTAGAGAAATAAAGGCGGTAATGAGCGCGACAATACTCGAGATGCCAACGAAACCTATCAGGTGGCGAAGCATGGGTCGTATGAATGGCCATGTACGCAGGAAGATAGACATGACCCATCTTGCGCCCTCAACTTTTTCCATTGATAAATCCCAAACTGTGTCCTTGATGAAATTCAACTCGTTGCTTCTCTAAAAGCTTGTCGCTTTCAAAAAGCTTTGACGGTCCTTCTCGGTGGATCTGATGTCGGCGCGATGCCGTTCGGTGTCTTCGGATGCGATCCCATGATCGGGTAGTTCCACACTGCATAGCACAAACCATGGGTTCAACTCATTTCGGACTTGTCTCCACTCCAGTTGACCAATGGACAGCGCCTTGGTTCAGAACTCAGAGATGGAAAACCCTGTTGTCAGTCAAAGCGCCCGACCAGCGCGCGTGCTTTCTTGAAATCTGGACCTTCTCGACCAAACCCCAAGAAACCATTGACACCAACCAAATCCCCGAATCTCGGCGGATTTCGATCGAGCATTTCCTGAGTAACCCCTTCCCGAATGAGTTCCTGGGTTTGGATATACGAGCGGCAATAAACCACCGCAGCATTGATACGTAGCCCCGGGACTTTCCGTTCGTACGCACCATGCCAAGTGTTGCCCGCGGTGACCACGACCGAACCTGCCGACATTTCGAGCGGAATACATTCGGCATTCTTGTATACATTGACCTCATCAGGCGCAGTTGGACGCCGCATCATGAGATTACTACCCGGGACCGCGGCGAAGGCGCCAAGATCGCGTTTGTAGTCGACCAAGGCATAGTTGGCGACCGCAACCGAGACGGGATTCGATAGCTGCAGAGTCCATTGGTCAGTGTGTAACGGTAGTGGCGCGTCACCCTTGGCCCGCACGTGAGAGTATATCGTCGAGAGAATCATGCTACGGCCCAATAGGTACTGCATCAGGGCAACCGTGTATTCGTTCAGGACCAATTTTTCGAAAATTGGGTCCTCGTATAGCAGGTAACAACCAGAAGGTAGGTTGCCTTCGTCCCAAGTCTCCAGATCGGGGCGGACTCCACCGTTTTTGTCGGCAACTTGGTCAATGATGACCTCGCGCATGCGTTCGACCATATCGATGGGAAGCGCGTCGGGAACGATAGTGAAGCCATGTTCTTCGAGTTCAAGGACATTGTTCTCGAGTCCTAGCCGATGAATCTCACCAAACACAAATTCGCTGGACGTTTGCTCGCGCTCTGGCAATTCTGCTTCCGCTTCAGCCACTATTTCATCTCCGTTCACACCAACCTTCGAAAACAGCCTACCTCATTCTCAACAATAGGCGTCAAGCGAATTTCAATGATTGCTTGAACACGTATTCGAGTCTTGGGCCGCCGGCATGTCCTCATATTGCCCGATGACACGTCGCGGGGTCGGCTTTTTGTACTCGCCTTTAGCGTACGTTACGCTGAATAAAAAGAAAGACTCACAGTTTGGCTCGATACATTCTCAAACGCCTGTTCCTGATCGTACCGACACTATTAGGGATCGTGACGGTCAATTTCTTTATTGTCCAACTTGCCCCCGGTGGCCCTGTCGATCAGATGATTGCGCAAATGAGTGGCGAAATGTCAGGCATCGGTACGCGAATCGCTGGCGCTGCGGAAACCGTCGGCACGACGGAAACCACGACGCAATTTCCGGGAGCCGAAGGCATCGATCCTGAATTGATCGTCGCGCTAGAGAAACAATTTGGATTCGATCGACCCTTGCACGAACGCTATTTCACGATGTTGTGGAATTACCTTCGATTTGAGTTGGGCGAAAGTTATTACCAGAACCGAGGCGTCGTCGAACTGATTGTAGAGCGATTCCCGGTATCCATATCGTTAGGCTTGTGGTCGATGCTACTCACCTACCTGGTTTCCATACCGCTCGGTGTCGCCAAAGCGGTCCGTGACGGTAGCCGTTTCGATATATGGAGCAGCGCCGCTATCTTTATAGGTTACGCAACCCCAGGCTTTCTTTTCGCCATTTTCTTGATTGTCTTATTTGCCGGCGGAACATTTTTCGATCTATTCCCGCTGAAAGGTCTGGTCTCCAACGACTTTGACGAATTAAGTCCAATGCAACAAATCGGCGATTACTTTTGGCACCTCGCGCTGCCCGTAACGGCGCTGACTATCGGAACGTTCGCCACCCTCACCATGCTGACGAAAAACGCGTTTCTCGAAGAGATCAGTAAACAGTTTGTCTTAACCGCTAGATCCAAGGGCCTTGACGAACAGCGGGTTTTATACGGTCACGTATTTCGTAACGCTATGTTGATCGTGGTCGCCGGATTTCCATCGGCCCTCATTGGGGTGCTATTCACTGGCGCGCTTCTAATTGAAGTGATTTTCTCCCTGGAAGGATTGGGGCTCTTAGGATTTGAAGCCACTCTCACTCGCGATTATCCGGTCATCTTTGGCACGTTATACATGTTCACGTTGGTGGGTTTGTTGTTGCACCTGATTGGAGACATTGCCTACACCCTGGTCGATCCGAGGATTGATTTTGAGACTCGAGATACCTAAATGACATCCACCATGGTCATCAGTCCGTTGATGCGTCGTCGTTTGGCTAATTTTAGAGCGAACAAACGCGGCTTTTGGGCGTTAATTGTTTTTTCGATCATATTCGTGCTGAGCCTTGGTGCCGAGTTGATCGCCAACGATAAACCCCTGGTCGTTCGCCACGAGGACCAGTTCTACTTCCCGGTTCTTTTCACGTACCCAGAAACGACCTTTGGCGGAGTGCTGAAGGGCCCGACCAACTATCGCGATCCAACGGTGGAGGAGCTGATTGATTCGGCGGGATGGCAAGTGTGGCCCTTGATCCCTTTTAGCTACGCGACGATTGATCGGGAAATTCCTACCTCGGTCCCGTCTCCACCTTCAAGGCGGCATTGGCTAGGGACCGACGACGTTGCCCGCGACGTGGCAGCCCGAGTCATTTACGGGTTTCGACTATCCGTGCTTTTTGGTTTCACGTTGACCATCGCCAGTTCAATTATTGGGGTGACGGTTGGGGCCGTTCAGGGCTATTTCGGCGGTAGGATCGATCTCGTGGGGCAGAGGTTGGTGGAGATCTGGGCTGGTCTTCCTGTGCTGTTCTTACTCATCCTGCTGTCGAGTCTCGTTGATCCAAGCGCTCCAATGCTCTTGCTATTGCTTATGCTCTTTAGCTGGATGGCCCTAGTAGCCGTGGTCCGCGCCGAGTTCTTGCGTACGCGGAATTTCGACTACGTTCGAGCGTCACGCGCACTTGGCGTATCGAACTTTGACATCATCCGCCAGGACGTACTTCCAAACGCCATGGTGGCAACGCTGACTTTCCTTCCTTTTTTGTTGAATGGTTCAATCACCACTTTGACGGCTCTCGATTTTCTCGGCTTTGGATTGCCCGCTGGATCGCCATCGCTGGGAGAATTACTGGCCCAGGGGAAAGCCAACTTGCATTCACCCTGGCTCGGCCTATCGGGATTCTTTACGTTGTTGTTGTTGTTGACGCTGCTTATTTTTGTCGGCGAAGCGGTCCGTGATGCATTCGACCCTCGCCGATCGGCAACGGGATTAGATACGCCATGAGTGAGCGGATCCTCAACGTATCCAATTTGTCCGTTGCGTTTTACGGTACCAAAGTGGTGGACGATGTCGGCTTCCATCTCGATCGTGGTGAAACCCTAGCCATCGTTGGCGAATCAGGCTCCGGAAAAACGGTGACGGCACTATCGATCCCGCAATTATTGCCTTACCCGCAAGCAAGCCATCCTTCGGGATCCGTGGTTATGGACGGAATTGAGATGATCGGTGCTAGCAAAAGTCAGCTTTTGGAAATGCGGGGGGCTCGCATCGGCATGATATTCCAAGAGCCCATGACCTCACTCAATCCACTGCATACCGTGGGCAGGCAGGTAGGAGAAGTACTCTTTGTTCATCAAAGGCTAAACCGTGAAGCCGCGCGTCGGCGCATCATTGAACTATTGCAAATGGTGGGCCTTCAGAGGCCTTCGGAACGCCTTAACGCGTATCCACACGAACTGTCGGGCGGTCAACGTCAGCGCGTCATGATTGCCATTGCGTTGGCTAATCAACCGGATCTTTTGATCGCAGACGAACCAACCACCGCACTCGACGTCACCATTCAGGCGCAGATATTGAAGCTACTGAAGGAACTGCAAAGTCGGCTAGACATGGCACTTCTGCTCATCACCCATGATCTCGGTATTGTGCGAAAAATGGCGGATCGAATCTGCGTTATGCAAGCGGGCCGAATTCTAGAAGCCGGTCCGAGCAATCAGATTTTTGACGCGCCATCTCACCCGTACACCAAAATGCTCATCGAGGCTGAACCAAAAGGAATGCCGGTAAGTTCTAAAAGTAACGGTAAAACAATCATTAAAGGGACTAATTTAAAAGTACACTTTAATCTATCTCGAGGCTTATTTTCGTCAAAGAAGACACTAAAAGCGGTCGATGATGTCTCGTTGAATATCAGGCAGGGACATACGTTAGGAGTTGTCGGCGAGTCGGGCTCCGGCAAAACCACCTTGGGACTCGCGCTATTACGGTTAATTCCCAGTTCCGGACGTATTAGCCTGGACGGCGTAGATATCCACCGGCTAACTCCCAAAACGCTCAAGCCTCTCCGACGCGAAATGCAGATCGTTTTTCAGGACCCGTATGGCTCGCTATCGCCAAGACGAACCGTCAGCCAAATTATCGAGCAGGGGGTTCGCGTCCACGATCCCGAGATAGATCTATCGACAAGAATGGAAAGGGTTGACCAGGCACTAGCCGATGTCGGCTTAAGCCCGGTCGATAAGGACCGCTACCCACACGAGTTTTCAGGCGGACAACGCCAACGCATTGCCATCGCCCGTGCACTGATCTTGAGACCGCGACTCATTATCCTCGACGAACCGACATCGGCACTGGACATGTCAGTGCAGGCTCAAGTGGTGGATCTTTTGCGCGACTTACAGGCGGAATATCAACTCTCGTATCTTTTTATCAGTCACGACCTCAAGGTCGTTAAAGCGCTCGCCGAGTACCTTATCGTGATGAAAGACGGGCGAATCGTCGAACAAGGGAAAGCCGAAGACATCTTTACAAACCCGACAACGGAATACACGAAAACGTTATTGGCGGCTGCCTTCGATGTGGCGACGGTCGATGCAGCGCTTTAAGCTCATCATCGTTTGCCTGGTTACCGGCGTAAGCGGCGCTTCCGAACCCCAATGGGAACACGGGCTGTCGTTCTTTGGCGGGTTCAAATACTCCGAAGGGTTCACCCACACAGATTATGTGAACCCCAACGCGCCCAAAGGCGGCAAAGTGGTTCGCGCTACCGGGACATTCAACCAATTCACGCCTTTCATTGCTAAAGGCGTCGGCGCGCCCGGGGGTTCCGTGATCGGCAGCATGACGCTGTACGATTCTCTAATGTGGCCATCGGGAGACGAAGTAGGCGTCTATTACGGCAACCTTGCAGAGCACATTGCGGTTTCCGATGGTGCAACCCAGGTCCGCATGAAGCTTCGACCCGAAGCCCACTGGCACGATGGTGTGCGAGTTACAGCAACCGACATCAAGTTCACCTTTGAGCACATCAAGGCCAATGCCTTTCCCGGTGTAAAAGCCGCGTACGCGTCGCTCGAAAAGATCGAAGCGCTCAACGAGCGCGAGGTTCTATTTACCTACCATTACCCTGTCAATCTCAATGCCATGATGGCACTCGGCAAAGTCGCGATGATGCCCGAACACTACTGGCGTGATCGGGATTCTTCGAAAACGTCCATCGAACCGCCCTTATCAAGTGGCCCTTATCGCGTTGGGAAATTCGAGATGGGCAAGTACATTGAATTTGAACGCGTCCCCGACTACTGGGGTCGACATATCGGCTTACACCGTGGTCGCCATAACCTCGACATTATCCGCTACGAGGTCTATCGAGATGCCACCGTCCAGCGTGAAGCACTACTTAAGGGCTTGTTGGACGTGTTTTTCGAACCAAGCGCCGCACAGTGGGCAAAAGGTTACGACCTTGCTCGAGAGCGCTCTAGCACGCTTATCAAACGAAAGCAGGAATTTTCTCAATACGTCGGCATAGTCTCAGCGCTCGCGTTCAACTTAACCAAAGCTCGATTTCAGGATGTCCGGGTCCGCGAGGCGCTGACGCTGGCGTTCGATTTCGACTGGATGAATCGAGTGTTGGATTACAACGTCTACGAGAAACCGGAGAGTTACTTCCATGGATCGTTCCTGGCGGCCGCTGGGCTGCCATCCGTTGACGAGCTCGAGTTACTCGAGCCATTTCGGCACCGTTTACCGCCAAGGGTGTTTTTGGAACCGCCTTTCAACGAGAGTCCCGTCGAACGATTGAATAGTCGAGAATCATTGATTAGGGCACAAGCGTTATTGGAAGACGCAGGATGGTTATTACGTGATACCCGCTTGGTCAACGCAGCAGGTGATGGTTTTGCCATCGAGTTCTTAGTCAACACGCCGTCACATCAGCGCTTGTTACTTCCATACGTGGATCGTTTAGAGCGTCTCGGCATCACAACCAAGATTCGATTGGTGGAAAGTGCCCAGTACATTAACTTAAGACGTAAAAACAGAGGAGACGGTGTGTTCGGTAGCTTGGCAATTAGCTTTCCACCCAACCAAGAGGTCCCCGCGTACTTTAGTTCTCGAAGTTTCGGCGTCGCCAATTTTGCAAAATTGAGCTCGCCCGTCATCGACGTGCTATTGGAAAAAGTCGTGGGCGCGACAACGCGACGCGATTTAATGGCGGCGAGCCGTGCATTGGATCGGGTCCTTTATTGGCAGTTTTATTATGTTCCCGTACGAGCTCTCGAAGGTGGTCGGATGGTCCTTTGGGACAAATATGGACGGCCGGAGAAGCAATCTAGGTCGTCCTGGGGATTTCCCGACAGTTGGTGGTGGGATCCCGAGAAAGCCGATCGGGCCGCGATGGAGCCAGAGCCCTTATGAGAGCTCAACGTTCTGCCAACAACTGACTCCGTACGGGCTCGCCACCCGAATCCGATATATACCCCAGCCGAATTAGCTCATCTAAATCGAGGCTTTACAAGAAACGTCCCGATTTCAAAATCGTGATATTGTCTTGTAAAGGTACGGCGAATAACTCATGGATTCGCCTCACGATATTTCTGGGGGGAAATATAATGCTACGTAATCTGCAACGAACGACGCTCGTCGGACTGATTTCTTTAAGCGCTTCCTGGATAACTCCGGTTCTTGCGGAAGAGGACGCGGATGCGATAGAAGAAGAAATTATTGTTACGGCCACGTATCGAGACACACGTCTAATGGATACGCCGCTGACCATTTCAGCGGTCAC
>CETS01161807.1_pt1 | contig 13067 bp, 14 predicted proteins | sample 356391 | NCBI WGS metagenome assembly CETS01 (sample SAMEA2622673, study PRJEB7988) | marine metagenome | isolation source: saline water (ENVO:00002010), including
TTGTTCAGAGCGGCGCGATGTAGGCCACTCAGAACATCCAGTCAACCGCCTTTTTCAACCTTTCTGCAAACCATCCGGCGAACCGAAAAACCTGCAATCTGGCGTCAAAAGTGCCCCGCCGCGAAACCGTTAAATGTTTCGCACCCGAGAGCGCTGTGACTGGAGAAGAGGATCGTTTATATGATCCTCAATCCCCTCAGTCAACCACCTATTTCCTTAGGACCGTAAGGACCGAATGACCGGCGCCCCCAGCGAAGGCAACAAGAAGTTCCGCATCGGCCTCATAAGTGGCCGCCCGAAACGCGTCGTTGACTGAAGAAGCGCGCTTATAATCCGTGCGCTCTAAAAAGGGCAAGCTGTTTTTCAGCAAAAAATGCACTTAGTTTTCCACAGCGGTGGATAACTCAGCACCAGCCAAAAGCGTCAGGCGCGAGATTGCCCACCAACAGGGCCGATCCATTACCCGGCGTGGATGTACTGCTTCATGGCTTCGGCTTCAGCCTCAGCTGCTGAAATGCGTCGCTTGACCAGATCACCGATGGAAACAATGCCAATCAGCTCGCCTTCGCTCACGACAGGCAGGTGACGAATCCGGCGATCTGTCATCTGCTCCAGCCCCTGCTGAATGCTCAGATCGGGCGTTGCCGTGATAACTTCCCGTGTCATGGCCTCAGAAACAGACATTTCGAGCGCGTCCTTACCGTGGCGCGCAACACGCCGAACGATATCTCTCTCGGACAGCACGCCAACAAGTCGTCCCGAAGAATCAACCGCAACAGCTGCGCCGATCTTTTTGTCATCGAGAACTTCAGCCGCTTCCAGCAAGGTCGCGCTCGCATCGAGTGTGACGACGTTGCCGCCCTTGTCCTGCAGAATATTGATGAGTTTCATGATGTGGTCCTCCTTCGTTCGGCCTCTTCCGGGCCTTTTCACAGGAGTGTGAAGCCAAATCGCGTTTTGAGCAAGTTTCCTGAAGAATGCGCCGCCTGGGCGAATCCACGCGTTCAGGGCGCAGAACCACCGCCTGCCGATTCTGCCCGGGCCAATAAGGCGCCGCAGGGCGCATCTTTCGCCATGCCCGGCTCAATGAATGGCAGCGCAGCCAGACCTCCACTCACAGAACTGAGCAAAGCCGTGATTCCAAATTGAGCGATCGTCGCCGCACTCATGGCCGAGATTTCAGGATTACGCAGCGATCCACCAATGCTCACATCGCCGATCAGCGTGCCCAATGAGGCATCTTTTGCTTCAGATCGGACACTGAGTTTCAGAGCCTCGGTCCCCAGGTCGACGGTTCCCTCAACGAGAATCAGGCTGTCTTCTGTATCGACCACCGCCGGAGAGAACGTGCCAATGCCGTTTTCGAAGTTGAGCGCCAGCGCTGCGCACCGCGCGGTCGTATATGTGCGCTTCTCAGGATCTTCTCCGAGGACCGTGATTGCTTCGCCGATGTCGAGCGCCGCGCCCTCGACCGCGAGCGCCAGAATTTCTGTGTTCGTCGACCAGACAGCCGCACGTCCTTCCATGGAATGAGCCGCCTGCCTGAAGCCGTCCCCTGTGGTTTTCACATCGAATCGCCCTTCCGCCGTGCCCCTGGCATAGGGCGCCATAGAAAGGTTCTCCCAGCTGACATCCGTCAGCTGACCTTCGGCCGTCGTAACCGCGGGCGATCGGGTCCCGTCAATTGTAGCAAAAGCCATTACGCTTCCCTGCTCGAAAGACGCCTCAAGCCGATTAGCCTGCACAACACGTCCTTCAATTGTGAAGTCGAGCTCCAGGCTGCGTATATCAAAGACAGAATCGGTCACGCTTTCGGCCACGTAAGTTACATCACCATCCACGGCATCTAGGCGAGAGAAGTCGATGACCACATTTGGAATCAGCCGGTCACTTTGAGCATAGAGCTCGCGCGCCCGCTTCTGCGCTTCACCGACTGTCTCATCACTGCCGACGCCGATCGGAATCCCGAATACGATACCAAGGTCATCGGCATCGAGCTCTCTGGAGCGGAGATTCGCATCTATGTTTGGCGTCTGCTGATCGAGGTAAATGGTGACTGGCCCTTCCAGATCACTGTCACCGACACGGGTTTCCGGTAGAATCTCAAAGTGAAGCACCGGGGAATCAAAGTCGATATTCATCAGAAGATCGAATGGCGGGGTGTCAGGAGCGGCCAGCCCGGCCAAATCGGCGATATCCGCAAAATTGTCGCCCGACATGCGCAACTGGCCTCTCAACCCTGAATAAGAAGACGTATTTGCGCGGCCATCAAATTCGAGCTTGGTACCAGCCCCCTCGGCCGAAACCATTACCGTACCATCATGAAGTGAACCGCTAGCCTCTCTTATATATAGAGTATCGTCGCCTTCTTCCCGGCGAAACCTGACCTGGATTTCAGTTAGCGCGATCTCATTGATCAGCTTTCTGTAATCGGAGAGCGTTCGATCCGTTTTTGAGTCGTCGCTCTCCTCACGTCCGACCTGAATAGAGCCGTTCGCCGCCTCCAGTTTTGAGATCCACGCGACAAATGGCAGAAATCCAAAAATGTTGGCGCTGGCTTCGAAGTCATCCGCCTGCATACGGCCCGGCACACTCACATTGCGTGCAGCGACCGTTGTGATCTGAGGAAACTTCAGGTGCGCGGAATCAACACGTGCATCCTCCGGACCCCAGACCTTCAAACTCCAATTCGCGAATGGCGTCCCCCAGCGCGGCTGTGTGAGACACAGAACAAAAACGAGAAACGCCAGAATAATGGCCGCCAGAACCAATACAGCGATTTTGAGAGGACTGGCGGAGCGAAACGTCATTCAGCTCCAACGCGCCCGGTTCACAGCGGTTCTCTCAAAAATGGAGAAAAGTTCAAAGCGCGCGACAGCTTTTCTCTTTCCTCTAATCCCGGCGACCAAAAGCACGATCAAAATTGCCTGGAATGAGCATGGGAGACAGGCCGTATTTCACATCGCAAGCCTGCACACCTTTTATATGCATCAAAAACTCGTCCACAATCACACGACCCTCTTCATCTATAAGCCAGCGTGATCGGTTTGCACTTTCATGATTGATGGTTTCAGCGCCCCTTATCTCAGGGTCAGCCTCGGTGGCGCTGTGAAATGCGTAGATTCGCCGGGCCAGATCCTGGCGCTCATAAAAATTCACCCGCTGAAGAGGTTCAAGCGCCAGTTCGCCAATCGCGCCGTATCGAACCGCGCACTCTATATCTGCAGGCGCCTGAATGGTTGCAATGTCGGGAATAAGCAGTGCGCGGTCGCAGGCACGCGTCCGGGTCTTGAGCGTATTGCGGTAGTCGCTCAGCTTCAGTGTTCCGCCGCCAAGAACCGTTTCGCTCAGCCGTCGCCCCTCATTCTCTGACTGGATCGTCGCACGATCTGGCTCTGAGAGGTCCTGTCCAGACCGGTAAAGCCGCAAAGAGAAGTCCTCTCTCAGAATGGGCTCAGCTTCATCATAGATCTGGAAACAGGCGCGTGGGCTCACCTCAACATCTTCAGCCAAAGCCGCCGGAGAGAGAACCAGGCCCAAAACAGCCAGAATATTCCTTATGAGTGCTCCTGTTCCCATCATGCCTTTTCCAATGTCTCCTTATACACTGCATCAGTCTGATACAGTTGCCTTAAATCTTAAGTCTTTCTGAGGCCTACCGACGCAGTTTTACACTCATCTTAACCTAAAATGCGTCTTTTCCCCGTAAAAGTGATGTCTGAAACGTCTCTTCATTGCCTGAAGCGACATGGAATGCGGGACGCACGGGAGTTTTCCGTGCGATGCGCCTGCAGATGGGGAATACGGAATGAAACAAAGCATCCTTCGATTTCGCACCGGCATTCTGGCGAGCATGGTGACCGCGTTTTGGGTCATTCCGACTGCTTATGGACAGGCGGCCCAGTATTCTGGTCAGTTTGAGCTCCCTTATGGCTCTGGCTTCGGCGACTTCAACCGACCTTATGATGCCAATACGCGCGATTCAGCGGGCAACCGCGTGATCGTTGATGGTCGCATTATTCACGGCGACGACCTTTCGACCCTCAATATGGGCATGAACACACCATGGGGCAGCACAGAAGGTACGGGCATGATTGGTCAGTCCCAGGCCATCGGCAACCAGCTGAACGTCATCACCATGGGCAATTACAACACGATCATTATCGACAACAACCAGGTCAATAATGGCGACCAGACAGCCATTCTCAACGGAGAGCTGGACTTCAATGACTAATCTCGTGAAATCGCAGAAGCGAATGACCGCCAAGCTTGCTGCCCTTGCAACGGCTGGCGCCATGGCTGTTTCAGGATGCGTTAGTCCGGTTGCCGGCCCGAGCGGGAACTATGCGACACCGATTGGTTCAGCCCCTGTCACGGTCAACCCGACCCCGTATTCAGCGAGCCTGAACTGTCTTGCGACATTCGCCTTCTCGAACAACATCAAGGCGCCCCGCATCGCCGTTGGTCGTATCCTCGACTATACCGGTAAAGCTGACCTTGAAGGTGGCCGAAAGGTGACACAGGGTGCATCGCTGATGGCGATGTCTGCCTTTGCCAAAGCAGGCGTCAAATTGGTCGAGCGTTTCGATACATCCGTCTCTGAGCTTGAGCTGAAATATGCCAATAACAAGCTGATTGGTGACAGTGCGCCCGAGGGCGGTCAGTTCAGGGAAATCCTGGCCGGGTCTGTACCCGGTTCTGACTTCACGCTTTTGGGCGGCATCACCGAGCTGAACTACAATATCCGGTCTGTCGGCGCCGAAGCATTTGCGGGCGATCAGGACGCATATGACCTGAAGGGCACGGCTGGTGGCAAAATGTTCGTCATCAATGTCGGCATGGATTTGCGTCTTGTCGAAACGCGTTCGCTCGAAGTCGTCGATGTGATCTCATATCAGAAGCAGATTATCGGCCGCGAGATTTCACTCGGCGTGTTTGACTTCCTGAATGGCAATGTTTTCGACGTCGGTATTGGCGGTCGCTCTCAGGAGCCTATCCAGCTCGCCATCCGTTCGGTGATTGAACGCGCTGTCGTCGAAATGACCGCAAACCTCTACGGTGTGCCGGGTCCGACCTCATGCCTCGGCGAAGACCCTCTGTCTTCTGCTGGTGAAACAGGCAATTTCACGCTGATCCCACCAACGATCGAAGCCAATAACGCCGCAACGCGTGAAGAGCCGAGCCGCTGGAATGACAATCGCGACCGTGCGCTCAAAGCTGCGCTGCGCGGCCGTCAGTAATCTGACCGGCCGGGCCTGATCGCCCGGCTCAGAAGTGCATTATATTACAGGAGCGTCTCATGCGCAGAATGACCCTTCGTCTGCTTTCCAGCACTGCATTTATTGCGGGTTTTGCGGCGCCGGCTTTCGCACAGGAAACGTTCCCATCGCCCTCTCCTGACGCCGATGTGGTCATCATCGATCAGGTTCAGCTTGGCGATGTCTTTGCCAATATGGATGTTGTTGTCAGTGGCACAGCGACCGGTGCATCCGCCGCTGCGACAGCGACCGGCAACATCACAACGGCCAACTCGCTCGACAACGATCTCGATTTCGATGCCGCCCAGCAGCAGAATGGTGAAGTCCGCGCTGCGTCGTCGATCTCTGGCGACAATGTCTTCGGCAGCCCGGCCCGGACAATAACAACGGCTTACGGGAACTCGGCGTCCAGCTCGACGACAAACGGCACCGACTTCTCTACCGTTACCCAGACAAGCAATAGCGACGTGGATGCCTCTTCTGTCATCACACTTCTGGAAGTGGGCGACGTCGAAATGACGACGACCTCCTCTGCCAATGTGAATCAGTATCAGACGGAAAACGGCACAAATCGTGGCTATCAGGTTCAGACGGGCAATGCGAACGTTACCGCGTCCAATGAAGCTCAAATCGGTTTCGTCGCAAACAGCGGCGCGATTGGCGCAACGGCCACTGGCAACTCGGTGGCGTCCTATGGATCAACGACAACAAGTTATAATGGCGCCCAGCAGATCATGGCTGATGGAACGCGGGTCGCTGCGGTGTCAAACGCCGAAATCTCTGACGGGACCAATGTCGCGGTATCTGCGACATCTGCCGGCAATAACATGAAAGTCGAGAACGAGTTCGGTTATGCCACGCTCGGCCGCGATGTTTCGAATCTTTATCAGGAAAACAGCGCAGACATTGATGCGGACTCTTCCCTGAGGCTCACGGAATGGGCCGGCGTATCTGGCTCGACGTCCTACGGTGTCGGGAACTCTGCTCTGATCTCCAATGTCGGTTCAGATACCGGCATGTATGCCATTCAGCAGAACAATGGAGACGTCGCGACACTCGCAACCTTTGAAGGCGGCTCGAATGGCGGCGTGGGCTATGCAAGCTCGACCTCCATCGGCAACGCAGCGACGGCCTCTCTCTGCCATAGCTGCGGATCGAATCCGATTCTTTCGGGCAAAACCGCCCAGCTGAATAATGCCAATGTCACATCGAGTGCTTATGCCTCTACCGGTCACGATGGCTATATTTCTGGGTCGGCGACCGCGATTGGAAATTCAGCGACTTATCAATCATTCTCGACTGACTAAGCCTTGTGGGGCCATCGGAAAATGGGGGGATGCGCTCCGGCTTCGGCCGGGGCGTTTTCATTTGTGGCATTCAGCTCAACGTTTTCTCCATAAGGAATCGTTTCAGACGCTGATCGCCTATCGGGACCTCTTCAGGTGTCACGATTTTAAATCCCATTGCACCAAAGGCTGGCTCGGCCATAAGGCTCGCATGTACCTGTAAACGCTCCGTTTCAGCGTCACGTGCTCGGTTTTCAATCTGTTGATACAGCTTGCGGAACAGCCCCTGTCCCCTGGCTTGCGGAAGAACATAAGCGAAGTCGATATAGCCTGCGCTCTCTACCAAGCTCATAAAGCCGGTCGCGCCAGTCGCGCTTTCTCCCAGTATAATGAATTGCCCCGTCAGTCTTTCTGCCCAGTCCGGACCGGTCCGTGGTGCCGGGACCCATGCCTGACGTTGAGCTTCGGTGTATGGACTATCTCCCGTGCGGACACAGTTAAACATCAATTGTCCAAGCCCATCAAAATCTGAGGGCGTGGCTGACCTTAGAGTCCACGACGAACTGATCATAACATTGTCCTCTCTTCAGGCGCCGCCAATGGCCATAAAAAAGCCCTTACGGATAGTCCGAAAGGGCTTCTGAATTCTGAAGTGGAAAAAGATCTGTCAATCGATGATCATACCAACGCCACCATCGAGCCGGATCGTGGACGCCGCGAACGGCTTGTCGACAATGACTTCTCGTTCAACAGTCTCATAACGCGTCTGAATGGTTGGCGCGCAGACTTCGCGTTGGACGGCGGTTTCGATCAGTTTGATGCCTGGTCCATAACGCCGCAGCAAAGAACGCTCATTACAATTGCGTTGTGGAACCTGCGGTGCACAGGCCAGCTCGCCCCCGGGTTTGTGAACGAGAGCTTCGCCCTTGGCACAGCTGAAACCAGATGCGTTTGCAAAGCTGACTTCACCATTTACCAGTTCACCGATTGTGACCTGCATGTTTGTGCCGGCCATGCAGCGAAAAACCTCTCCCGCATAGTTACCAGAGACGCGCTCGGCATCATCCACGCGAGAGGCCGGATGCGGCGTTCCCGTATCATCAAGACACACCGCCTGAACTGGAAAGACAGCGAATGAAGAAACGATCTGCGGTGCGCAGACTTCTTCCTGAATCGGCACCTGTTCCTGAACAATCTGGCGCTCTTTGACAGAACCTTTGACATTCAGATCAATGACGGATGGAGCAATCGGCTCGGCCATCGGAATATAGCTGCCATTGGAGAGAAACGTCGTCCGGGTATCGACACCCGCCCAGGCGCTCGCCTGTGCTTCGACTTCAACGGAAAACTCGCCACCAATAATATATTGGCTGCCAACTTTCGCCCCGCCCGGCGTGTAGACCAGATTTGGTCCGGGAACACTGACGCCCGGAGGTGTAATCGTATGAGACCCGCCACCATTACAGCATGCAGACCCTGAATGCGCCGGTGGCGAACCGATCGTTGCTCCCGGAACTTTTACGCCTGGCGCGCTCGAACCACCTGCAAAGGCAATTCCGATTGTAGAAGCTGCGATAATCGCGCTTCCGGCTACCAGTGTGTTTCGCCATGAGACAATCATGCCGCGTCTCCCTCAAAAGTCGTTTCTGGAGCATCAAACAGGTTGCGAACTCCCCCACGACACGAAGCTTGGTTCGAATTCATACCCTTTACCCGTGGATAAAGCGTTTACAGACTGGCCCGGACTTTGCCTTTCCAGACCACACGTTCGAAACGGAAGCCAAAGAGAAACAAAAAATGATGGACAGGGCAGTTCACCCCCACACCCGCGCTATCCTTAATGCATGGCGTCGACTGTCATCCGATGAAGGCGCGCCGGGCATAGATCCGCGTGTTGAGGATTTTCCCAATCTTCTGGGAAGCCTCTTCGTCCTGAAACGGACCGAAGACGGTATCTGGCTTTTTGCGAATGCTGGAAAAGATCTGAACATTCACATGGGACGGGAACTGGTTGACCATGACTTTCTCTCTCTGTGGAGAGGGAGAGACCTCTCTCTGGTCAGCGCTCAGCTCGACGCCGTCCGCTTCGGCTCAGCTCCTGGCATTCTGCGCGGCCGTGGCGAGACACTGACGGGCCAGAAAGTCGAACTTGAGATTGCTCTGGCGCCGCTGCGTTCGAAATCTTCCGGCTCAGACCGTATCCTCGGGCTCTATCAGATGCTTGGCGGAGAAGGCCTGCTTTGCGGTCGTCCGATCTGGCGGCATGGCATCAGTGCGATTTATCCACCCGATACACGGGTCGAAGAACGTCATCTCCGTCTGGTTGCCAGCAACGAGTAGGTCTCCGTTTCACCGGCCAGTTAGAAACATAGCGCGCCTTCAGTCGGAGGCGCGCTTTTTATATACACGTTCAGAACTTAAGAATTGCAGGAACTCCGGTAACTTTATTTGAAACTCCCTGGTTTACTCTGCTCTCAGGAAACCTGTGGGAGGACGCAGAATGCGCGCAGTTGAACTCGATCGGCCAGAAGATAGACTGGCAGATATCCGACAGCGCGACCGCCGTTGCTGGATCAGGGTGAGACATCGTCTGGCGCTTCGCTTCATTACAGAAGATCGCAGAGAAGGCGCAGGTCGGACGTTAAATGTTTCCAGCTCTGGCGTATTCTTCCGCTCCACCATTCCGCTGCGCAAGGACGAGCGCGTGGTTTGTTACATCGAAGGTCTGGGTCGCCTGTCTGGCCGGGTCGTCCGCTTTGAAGACAATCGCGCTGCGGTTCATTTCGAGATCAGTGCAACCAAGCGCGACCGTATGGCCGATCAGCTGACCTGGCTCATCAATGCGGAAAAACTGAACCTTCACGAAGAACGTCGGGCTGATCGCTATGTGCCATCCGAAACCGAAGGTAAGCTCGAGGTGGTCGGCACCAGAGGGCAGACTATTTTATGTACTGTCACCGATATTTCTCTGGTGGGCGTCGCTGTCCGGACCAGTGACGCGCGCCCCGAAATTGGCGAACGAGTGAAGGTTGGGAAAAAATACGGCGTTGTCGCACGTTATGTCGATGGTGGATTTGCAATCGACTTCCGGGCGTAACATCGCGAACATCTGGTTGCTAAGCTTCGGATTCTGAGTTTCAGTTGCTCATCAGCTCATGGAGGGATTGATGAGCAATTTCGAAGTGTCGCCAGAGATGGGCAATAAGGGTAATGCCAATCTCGTCTATATTCTTTATCTCGTCGCGCTTGTCGTCGGCATCACATCCATCATTGGTGTGATCATGGCCTATATTGGCAAAGACGACGCCGATGAACTCACGCGTTCGCACTATCGCAACCAGATCCACATCTTCTGGAAGGGCCTGCTCTACAGTATTGTAGGCGGTATTCTGTGCATTGTGGTGATTGGCTTTTTCATTCTGCTTGTCGCGTTCATCTGGTACATTGTCCGCGTCATCAAAGGCATGGACATGCTCAGCAAAGGCAAGCCTTATCCCAATCCAGAGAGCTGGGGTTTCTGAGCCTTTTCCGGGTATTCTGGAACGGCCAGCCCCTGGAACATCGGACGTGCAAACAGATAGCCCTGCATCAGATCGACCTCGAGACCGCGTAGCACGTCGTACTCGCCCAGGGTTTCTATCCCCTCGCAGATGGGGCGTATGCCAAGATCGCGCAACATAGCGAGTGTATGCTTTAATATGATCTGTTTTGTGCTGTTTGTGTCGATGTCACGGATCATTTCCATGTCCAGCTTCACAAAGTCTGGCTGAAAGCGCGTCAAAAGATCGAGCCCGGCAAATGCAGCGCCGAAGTCATCGATCGCGGTTTTAAAGCCCATCGCTCTGTAGGACCGCAAAATGTTCAGCACGTGCTGGGTATCCAGCCGCTCAGTTTCGGTGAACTCAAACAGGATCTGACTGGTTGGAAAATTATACGTCATTGCGGCAGCGAGCGTCGCGCGGATACAGGCGCGCGGCTCATAAACTGCGTTTGGCAAAAAATTGATCGACAGAAGACTCGCATCGCCGGAGAGGCCGTGCCGGGTCGCCTCTTCAATTGCGGTAACACGACACTTTTGATCGAAAGCGTAGCGATTATTATCGTCAACCTGTGACAGGATCGCGCCCGCGCCCTCGCCGTTCGTTCCTCGGACCAGCGCCTCATGTGCGAAGACGGTTTTATCTTCCACATCAATAATCGGCTGAAACGCCATGCTAATTGGAGGATTGAATGTTTCGCCATTACGGCACGCTTTACACGTCATCTGAGCCACCCTGAAAGACGAGCCGCCATTTGACATTGAAGGGATTAAAAAAAAGCTTCCTAATATTCATCAACTCAAAAAAAAGGCGCGGAAATCCGCGCCTTTTATTCAATTCACTGCCGTTGCAAGACTAACCGAAAAGCTTCTCGACCGCAGTACGCTCTTCGCGGAGTTCCTTGTCAGTGGCATCCATTTTCGCGCGAGAGAACTCGTTGATGTCCAGGCCCTGAACGATCTCATACTTGCCGTCCTTACATGTGCACGGATAGCCATAAATCACGCCAGGCTCGATGCCGTAAGAACCATCAGCCGGAATGCCCATGGACACCCACTCACCTTCAGCAGTGCCAAGCGCCCAAGAGCGCATGTGATCCACGGCTGCAGAGGCCGCAGATGCTGCAGACGATGCACCGCGTGCCTTAATAATAGCAGCGCCGCGCTGCTGAACTTCAGGAATGTAGGTGTTGTCGTACCAGTCCATATCCACCAGATCGAGCGCTGGCTTGCCGTCAACAGTGCAGTGGTGAAGGTCTGGATACTGGGTCGCAGAGTGGTTGCCCCAGATGATCATGCCATTCACGTCGGTATTGTGCTTACCGGTCTTCTCGGCGAGCTGGCTCATGCCGCGATTGTGGTCAAGGCGAACCATCGCTGTGAAGCATTTTGGATCAAGGTCAGGTGCGTTTTGTTGAGCGATCAGCGCGTTCGTGTTCGCCGGGTTGCCGACAACAAGCACCTTCACATCACGTTTGGCGTGGTCGTTCAGGGCTTTGCCCTGCGGCCCGAAGATACCACCATTGGCTTCAAGAAGGTCTTTGCGTTCCATTCCAGCCTTACGTGGCATTGCACCAACGAGAAGTGCGAAGTCTGCATCCTTGAAAGCAACATTCGGGTCATCGGTCTGAACAATGCCTGCAAGCGTTGGGAATGCGCAGTCATTCAGCTCCATGCAAACGCCTTCAAGCGCGCCAAGCGCAGGCGTGATTTCGAGGAGCTGCAGGATAACAGGCTGATCAGGGCCGAGCATGCTGCCTGATGCGATGCGGAAAAGCAGTGCATAGCCGATCTGGCCAGCAGCACCTGTTACGGCGACGCGAACGGGTTCTTTCATAGTGTACATCCTCGCTTGGCTGACAGTCAGAATGAAGCGGGTTTCAAAAACCGGAGACCGGAAACAGTGCTCGATTTTATACTCTCATCTGCTCTGTCTTATTAGACAGCGATGACATGAACCACAGCGAAGGAAATTACAACTACTCGCCTGAAGCTTTCGGCGATTTATCGAGCATGATCAGCCAGGTTTTGTCGGCTGGGAGGCGGGCTGCAACTGGCTCATCCCGGTGTATTCCCGCTTCCCACGTGGCGCATCATCGTCGTCATCATCGCTGTAAGGCAACAGCATGACAGCTTTGCCCATGACGACAGAGCCAAACGTAATTGTCATGAGAAAGACAAGTGCCACGGTGGCCAACCATTTGAGGTCGGACGCCATGATCAGGGTACGAAGCCCCACAACATTCAGCGTCAGAAGAAGCGTCACGACAGTGAGTGCCAAAGCAAAGCCAATAGCTGCGTAAAAAGCGAGAAATCTGATCAGCTTTGTCATGAAAACCTCCGGCAGCTGTCGCCTGAATAACACGCTCAGCTGCCGAAGTCTGTGGGCCAAATTGCCCCGATTTTTAGTCGTCGGATACCGGCCGGAAAGCCAGCATCACATTGCCAGCACCAAAGCCAAACAAACCATAGCCTGAATTCACGAACACCAAGCCGTTGCTCGCCACGATTGATGCGTTGTCGATCGCACCACCATTGGCCTCAACACCGTTGAGCGTATCGAAAGCGCGGGCTGTCTGATACTTCCAGACAAGTTCGCCATCCGTTTTGTCCAGGACATAGAGCCAGCCATCCAGGCCACCGACGACCACATGATCACCAATCACGGTTGGCGCGCCCGAGAGCCCGTAGCCTTGATTACAGCGAGGCGTGAACTTCTTGCTCGCCTCGTCGCAACTTGCTTCGATATTGAAAGCCCAGTCGATTTCGCCGGTTTCCAGATTTACGGCATAGATGCCCTCAGTGATGTGCTCAGGCACTTTCTGTTCTGGAATATCTTTGCCGGGGAAAGAAATCGGCGCGTAAACATGGGTCTCGTCTGCTGCGATACCCCAGTGGATACCGCCTGTCGGACCACCTGTTCCGATGTCCCGACGCCAGACAACTTCTCCATTTTCGGGATCAACCGCCCAGACCGTTCCCGAT
>CETS01160958.1_pt1 | contig 13030 bp, 9 predicted proteins | sample 356391 | NCBI WGS metagenome assembly CETS01 (sample SAMEA2622673, study PRJEB7988) | marine metagenome | isolation source: saline water (ENVO:00002010), including
CACCTGAGCCTGTTTCCTCTGAGACGGCTACGCCCGCACCGGACGTCGAACCGACAGCTGAGCCAACACCACACATGGCCAGTCGCAGTGGGGGCTGCGGCGTGGTCACCACACAGGGCTTTTGCGGCGCCGACTATGGCATGACGAAAGACGAAACACTTAATGCCCTGAGTATCGACTTGGAGGGCTCTGAGACAGAGGCGGACGAACCAGAGAGCTGCACTTACCTTTCGGGCACTGTGCCTGCTGGCGATGTCTACTTCATGTTTGTTGATGACATATTCAATCGCGTGGACATTCGCATGCCGGGCGTACGAACCGATGGAGGCGGCGAGGTTGGTCTGACGATTGACGCGATGGTGAGGCTCTACCCTGACCTCGAACAGCAGCCGAACAAATACGTTCCTGATCAGCCGGACCTCCTTGTTGAGGAAAGTGGCGGCAAATTCATTTTCGAAACGAATGAGGCAGGCAGGGTTTCAAGCTACCACGCCGGAATTGCGCCCGGCGTGGATTATGTTGAAGGCTGCTCTTAAGCCCTTACTCTACCAGGCCGAGTGATTGGGCCATTACGAAGAAAATTTCGTTCTGCTCCATCACGCCGCCCACACGTTCAGCGCCGGCCCCCGTCGCAAAGATGGCGACATCTTCACCCGCATGGGTTTCCGATCCGCTTGGCACCAGCGACTGCTGAAGGAAGTTGTCCGCCGTGGTATCGACGTCTGACAGGTCTTCACGCTGACAGTCTTCGCCTTTGCACACACCGCCCGGGCCGTTGGCATAGTTGAGGGTGGTATAAGGCTTACCATCTGCGCCGCGCAGATAAGCGCCAACTCCGGATGCAGCCTTGCCAAGGATCGGATTGCCGCGCGCCGGATATCCGGCAATCGTCATGGTGTGGCTGTGGTCCGCGGTGACGACAATCAGCGTTTCCGAGAGATCCACCGTCGAAGCAGCTGCGCGGATCGCCTCGTCAAAAGCGTAAGTGTCCTCCAGCGCGCGCTTGGCATTCCCCGCATGGTGCGCGTGGTCAATGCGCCCGCCTTCGATCAGCAGTACATATCCGTCCTTATTTTGCGATAAGCGCTCGATCGCGGCGAGCGTGAGGTCTTTCAGAGCGGGTTCGCCCGCCTCATCGCCGGGACGATCCAGCTCAAACTGCATATGGGATGGCTCGAACAGACCCAGCACTTTTGATGGCCCTGAAAAATCGATGGCGTCAAAACCAGCCTGATCAAAAATCACTTTATGGTCGGCAGACTTCGCGAGCCAGTCAGCGGTCAGGTCACGCCCATCACCACGACGCCCGCTCCGGTCTGAGAGTTCAGGGTCGGCCTGGTCTGAGGTCATGAAGTTGGAGCGTCCGCCGCCCATTGCGATCTCAAATCCATCGCCCGCCTGCCAGTCCACCATCTGCGATGCGATGTCCTTACAGCCCGCTTCAGCCTGAGCCCCCAGATCCTCATCATTCTCCCAGTTACGGGAGGCCGAGTGTGAATAGGTTGCAGCAGGTGTGGCGTGGGTGAGCCGGGCGGTGGAAACGATACCAGTCGCGAGGCCCGCGTTTTCAGCAATATCAAATACTGTTTCAACCTCGTGACCGATTGAACCGGCGCAATTGTCTGGACGGGCGTCCTTAGTGAGGCCGAGTGTTGCCACATTGGTTTTCACGCCGGACATAATAGCCACAGCAGTTGAAGCACTGTCTGAGACCTGTCCGTCATGAGCATAGGTCTTTGAAAGCGCTGCATTTGGAAATGTTTCCATGGTGAGCTGATAGCTCTCGCCATCAAGGCCCTGCTTCTGGCCCGCATAAATACGGCCCGCTGTAATCGTCGAAATCCCCATGCCGTCGCCGATGAAGATAATCACGTTCTTGGCTGACTTAGCTGATCGCATCTCGGCGCGCGCCGCGACGCGCTCCCGGGCCGTCATATAGTACGGGTCGGCGGCCTGTTTCGGCGTATGTACCGCCCGGCCATAGTCTGCGTTCTGCGTCATTGCGGCAGGGCCGGTGGACGTAGCGCAGCCCGCCAGAACTGTACTGGCAAGCAGGCCCGTAAGGAAAAATGCGGCTTTCATGGAATCATCCCGAGGCTGGTTTGTGAGTTAATGCTCATCAAACATGTGTTCATGACAGTTTTGTAGTCGCCCTTTATCGGGCTTGGAAGTCTCCGAACGCCAAAGCCGACAGTGGATCAGCTTTCCACTCGTCCTGCCAGAATGTCTTCAGGCCTTGCGCCCGCTGCGCGAAGGTCACGTATGGATCTGGAATTACGCGTCTTGGCGAGCTTTTTTTCTGCGTTATCCAGCACAAGCGAATGGTGATGATAGATAGGCGTGTGCCATCCCATCAGGGTCTGTAAGAGAACGTGAATGTGGGTGGCATGATAAAGATCGGCCCCGCGCACCACATGCGTGATGCTCTGTAACGCATCGTCATGGCAGACAGCGAGATGATAGCTTGTTGGCGCATCTTTGCGCGCCAGAACAACATCGCCGAGCCATTCGGGATGCGCCTGCGTAACTCCATTCTCAATCGCCTCGTCGGCGCCGTCCTCTTTGAACTCCAGCGTCTGAAAGCTGTTGCCCAGATAGTCACGGCAGGCGGCGAGTGAGAGGCGCCAGGCGAACGGCTCACCGGCAGCAATCCGCTCTGCCTCTTCCTCCGCCGACAGGATCGGTTCTGGCCTGAGGAAAGGCCGTTCACCGGCCGGGGAAACAGCTACTTCGGCTGCATCAAGGCGTCGGGCGATCTCCTTACGCGTCAGGAAGCATCGATAGGTCAGGCCCAGATCTGTCAGTTTTTTTAGCGCTGCGGCATAGTCATCAAAATGCTCTGACTGACGCCGGACGGGCTCTGGCCAGTCAAGGCCGAGCCAGCCCAGGTCCTCATAAATCGCCTGCTCGAATTCGGGTCGACAGCGCGTCTGATCAATGTCTTCGATCCGGAGAAGGCAGGTGCCACCGGCCTCTTCTGCAGCGCCAAAGGCCTGGGCGGCAGCAAAGGCATGGCCCGCATGTAGATAGCCCGTTGGGCTGGGTGCAAAGCGTGTCCGATAGTCAGATGCGGACATGTGGTCTATTGCACTCCGTCTGCAAACCAGGTTCAGGCCAATAGCCGACCAAAGGTCTGACGCCTTCGAAAGGAAGAGGCAAGTCTGCTATGTCGGCTCTGTCAGTAACCCAGATGCACGCCGCCTGCGAAGCGTTATGTGCGAGCGATGCAGATCTGGCAAAAGCCTATGGCGTGACCGGCCTGCCCGTCTGGCGACATGCAGAGCCAGTCTATGCGACGCTCGCGCGGACCATCGTTTACCAGCAGATCTCGACGAAAGCCGCGGCCAGCATTTGGGCACGGCTCCTCGACTGGAGTGATGGCCGCCTGAACGCCTCCAACGTTCTATCCGCGAGTGAAGAAGAGCTTCGCGCTTGCGGTCTGTCTGGTCCCAAAATCCGCCATCTGACCTCCATCGCCGAGGCGGTTCAATCCGGCGCGCTTCCGCTGTCCGAGCTACACACCCATTCCGACGCTGAAGCCCGGCGAAGGCTGGTGGCGGTGCGCGGCATCGGCCCCTGGACGGCTGATATTTTCCTGATGGGCGCCCTCGGCCGGATGGATGCATTTCCGGAAGCCGATCTGGGTCTGATGGAAGCCCTGCGGATTCTGCAGGGGGCTGAGGTGAGGCTGTCTCCGCGCGACTTTCGTACCCATGCCGAACGCTGGCGTCCCTATCGTGGCATGGCCGCTCATCTTCTCTGGGGATACCTCAATCACCTCAGAGACCAGCGCGCGTGACTGCCCTCTCCCGCAGCAAACTGAAAAAATTTCAAGACTTTTATCAGTTGTCACATTGGTGTCGCAGGGAATCACTTAAACATGAAACTGGAAATGACATGGGAGTCAGGATACTTCTGTCATGACTGGTTGATTCGAGGATGAGTATGGCAGCTTCCATATCCACATCCCTTCCAAATGGATGGCCTGCGCTGGTGCTGAACGCGGACTACCGGCCTTTAAGCTATTATCCCCTTTCAATCTGGCCCTGGCAGGACGTCGTCAAAGCCGTTTTTCTGGAACGCGTCGACGTTGTGGCTGAGTATGATCATGTGGTCAGATCGCCCTCTTTCGAGATGCGACTGCCAAGCGTGATCTGCCTTCGCGAATTCATTCGCCAGGACCGGTCGCCCGCCTTCACGCGGTTTAACGTGTTCCTCAGGGATGCATTCGAGTGCGTGTATTGCGGCTCGCCCTATGATCTGACTTTCGATCATCTCATTCCGCGGTCACGCGGCGGCAAAACGAGCTGGGACAATATCGTCACGGCCTGTAGTCCCTGCAATTTACGCAAGGGCGGACGGATGCCAGACGATATCGACATGCATCCAAACCGGAAGCCAGCCCAGCCCAGCAATCACCAGCTGCAGCAGATGGGACGCCGGTTTCCGCCAAACCATCTGCACGAAACCTGGATGGACTATTTATACTGGGATGTTGAACTGGAAGCCTGATCGGCTTCTTTTTTTTTGCGTTCTGACCGCTCACAGCCCGTCTTCAGATCCACGGATTATACTTATACGCCGGTCGCTTGGCTGGTTCTGGTTCGGCCTCATCTGGCTTTGAAAACCTCTCTTCAGCCGTCTCACGCTCTGGCTCTGGTTCAGACATTGACCGGAAGAAATCCGATGGCGTGACAACCATCGCGTCAATCACGCCGCTGGCGCGCCAATGCGGCGAAACATGGATGACTGGTTTGACGTCCGTAACAGATACCGCGGCTTTCGGCTGAGGCGAGCTCAGCTCCTCGTCTGCTTCTGTCTCGGGCTCATAAGATACCGTGTGATCGCCCAGAAATTCATCATCGTCCGGACCTTCAGAGTCAGACGGGGAGTAGCCCCCTTCAGATCCGTTATAGGTTTTCTGATAGTCAGCGGCCGTATCCTCAGGCGGGCTGGAGGCATGCTCCGGTACGTTCCATCCATCAGGCTCTGGCGGCGCAATAGCTGCCTTGGCGTTCACACGCTCGGCCAGCTGCCTGACTTTGAACGCCATTTCAGAGTGGTCGGGATATGAGGTCTGCGGCCGGTTGGGAGCCACAACCATCTCCTCGTCTTCATCCCCATCATCTTCATCATCTTCGTCAAAATCGCGAAGGTTGCCCGGGTCGTCATCTGCAATGTCGTCATTGGCGCTTTGCGGCGTTTCATTGCCTTGGTCGAGCACAGAGACGAGCCGATCAATCACCGCGACAGCACCGGTAATTTCACGACGGGCGTCCGAGACCAGCTGGTCCACTTTGACGGCATAGCTCGTGCCAGACTCATCGCGCGTGTTCGACAACAGCCCATCGCTGACAGTTTCCAGCACGCGGCCAGCCGCATCAAGGATCACAACACGGCTGGGCGATTGGCCGATCGTCACGCGGTAGCCTTCGGTGTCATATGTGCAGGTGTTATCGCCCCCGTCGCTCCAGGAGATCTTGGATGAACGGGTCATCTCGATCAGCTTGTCGATCAGTTTTTTCGTGGACGGATGCAGCACGGACGAACTCCCAACCATTGCCAGCAGGCGCATTTTAAGCACCTAACCAATAATGCTGAAAGAGTCTCGCCCTCTTTGACGCGTCAGCCCTGGACTGGCCGGACTGACTGCCGGGTGTTCAAATTCTGTCAAACATGTCCCCAGGGAAGACACGCACGGAATTCAGGTATCAAAACTGAAAAGGCCGATCTCACGACCGGCCCTTGGGATGAGTAGTGCACCTGCCAATCAGCAAATAGCCTAGCCAAGTTCTGCCTTTACCGCAGCGACAAGCTCGTCGCTCTGAGGCTCAACGCGGCTGTTAAATGCCTTGACCGGCACGCCCTCGCGATTGAGCAGGATCTTATGGAAGTTCCACTTCGGAACCGCATCCTCGCCCAGATGCTTTTGAGCGTAATCATAGAACGGGTGCGCCTCGGTGCCGACGACATGCGTTTTTTCGGTCAGCGGGAAATTCACGCCATAGTTCAGCTTGCAGAATTTTTTGACCTCGGAATTGTCGTCAAACTCCTGGTCCGCGAAATCTCCAGAAGGGACACCAACAACAACGAGCCCCTGATCCTGATATTCAGACCACAGCGCCTGCAGCCCTTCATATTGAGGAGTGAAGCCGCATTTGGACGCCGTGTTGACGACCAGAACGACATTGCCAGCATAGGCGTCGAGCGACATAGGCTCGCCATCAATGCTGACAAACCGTGTAGCTGCTGTGTCCACCATCTCTGTGGCCTCTGCCGTCTTTGCTGGCTCGGCCATTGCGGCGGTGCCTGCCATTGTCAGGCCAGCCATACCCATAGCCGCCATCACGGCTCCGTATCGGAAATTCTTGCGTGTCATGAATGTCTCCTCACCTCTTCGCGGTCCCTGCACTCTCCTGAATTCATTATGAGGCAAGACACGCCTGGCGCGAATAGCTGTCGCGCCGGATAACCTCAATGTGAAGCAATCGCGCAGCGAAGCAAGGGGTGTGTACGCCCCACCTGGCCGGCCCCAGCTGAATTATCTCACCCTCAAAGGATAGCCATGAGGCCACATATTGTTTAAGGGGCACATCCTGACAGAGCATAACCTCCGGATCTGATCACATGTCCCGTCAATCTCCTCTCATCACCGTTATGGTGAAAGCTGCGCGTGCTGCCGGTCGGGGTCTTGCCCGCGATTTCGGCGAAGTCGAAAACCTTCAGGTCTCCAAGAAGGGACCCGGCGACTTTGTCACCGCCGCTGACCACCGCGCCGAAGAGGTCATCTATAACGAACTTTCGCGCTCACGTCCGGGCTATGGCTTTGTGATGGAAGAGCGCGGCATTGTCGAAGGCACCGACAAAACCAACCGTTTCATCGTTGATCCTCTGGATGGCACGCTGAACTTCATGCATGGCATTCCGCATTTTGCCGTCTCCATCGGTCATGAGCGCGAAGGCGTTCTGCACGCTGGGGTGATCTACGACGTCATTCGCGGCGACATTTATTGGGCGGAAAAAGGTCGTGGTGCATGGCTTGAGAACTGGCGCCTGAAAGTGGCCAGCCGCATCAAGCTTTCGGATGCGGTGCTTGCTACCGGCACGCCGTTCATCGGTCACTCGGCTGAGCGCCACCAGCTGTTCTGGCAAGAACTGGCACACCTGACGCAGGAAACAACCGGCATTCGCCGTTTCGGGTCTGCAGCACTGGATCTGGTCTATGTTGCCGCCGGCAAGTTCGACGGTTTCTGGGAGCGAAATCTCAAGCCCTGGGATATTGCGGCGGGCATTGTGATGGTGCGCGAAGCGGGCGGTGTGGTCGAAGAGATTGATGGTGGCGACGTTATGAAGACCGGCAATATTCTCGCCGCAAACGCCAGCCTGGCACCCAAGGTGAAATCCAGACTCGTTCAGGCCCGAAAAAAGGCAGACGAATAGGGATAGGTCACACACCCGCTCCGGGTGTCACGCATGTGTTAGCCTGGGCTGTGCGGCGTTAAAGCGTCTATTGATCCGGCCAAGGGTTTGCCCAGAGTTCAGAACGGCCATCAGTTCTTTCTGATCAAGGCTGGCAAGATAATTCTCAAGTGTTTCAGCCCGAGGGATCTTTGCTTCCGCCGTTGCGAGCGGTACGTGCACCTGACTCCCCACCAGTGGCCAGTATCCATCGACAAGGTCACGGTGCGTGCGGCGCGCGGCATTATCGACAATCACCTGAGATGGCGCCGAGACTTTAAGGTCTGAATAGTGCGCCCGCGCAGCCTGTGCGCTGGTGAAGCAGGCTGGCGGCTCATGATCTTCAGTGATGGCAAGCAGCTTTGTGAGAAGACCATTGGGCGCTGAGTCTTTTCCGAGCCAGTAAGACAAAGGAATTGCCAGGACCATGCCAAGCGTTGCCGGCGCAAGCCAGGCCGCGAAGATCGGAGAGATCACCCATGCAGTGATGGTCAGCACCAGGCCGAGCAGCGTTGTGAGCGCATGGCGACGCGCGACATCCCGAAACCGATAGCCATCGCTTCCACGTTGCTGCGGTGACCAGCCGCTATCCTGTCCGGTAATGATCGACAGAAAGGAGGAGGTTTGCGCGGCCATCAGTATGGGCGCGACCAGCGCAGAAAACAGCGTCTCGACCAGAGAGCCCACAATCACGGAAACAGGCCTGCGCCGTTTTCGCCGACGCGGACGTAGTACGGCCACCATCACGCCGAACAGTTTTGGCAGAAGGAGAATGGCCATGGTAACGCCGAACACGCTCAAAGCCAGCGCGGGGTCAATCACAGGCCATTGCGGGGTCAGTGACGGGTCAGAAGAGAAATATTCCGGTCTGAGGAAACGGTTTTGCAGAGACAGCGCCATACCGACCAGAATCAGGACCAGCCAGAGCGGTGAGGCCAGATAGGAAAAAATCCCGATCATGAAATGAAGTCTGTTTGTGCCGGTGATGCCGCGCGCACGGGCGAGAACGCCAGTGTGTTGCAGATTGCCCTGACACCAGCGCCGGTCGCGAACCGTGAGGTCGATGATTGTCTGCGGCCCTTCCTCATATGACCCGGGCAATTCAGCAGCGATCTGAACTTTCCAGCCGGCGCGACGAAGCAATGCGGCTTCGACAAAATCGTGGCTCATTATGTGGCCACCAAACGGTGCACGTCCGGGCATGACGGGCAGCCCTGCGGCCTCGGCAAAGGCCTTCGTCCGAATAATCGCGTTATGTCCCCAGTAATTGCCCTCATTCTGAGACCACCAGGCAATGCCACGCCCAAGAACGGGGCCATATATCGCCGCTGCGAACTGCTGGGCACGCGCGAACAGGCTCGTGCCGCCGATCAGTTTTGGCACTGTCTGAATAAGGCCGACACTTGGGTTTTCTTCCATACGGCGCGCCAGTTCGACCAGGGTTTCGGCGGCCATATAGCTATCCGCGTCATAGATCAGCACATGGTCATACCGCCCACCCCATCGGGAGACGAAGTCGTGAACATTGCCGGACTTGCGGGCGATGTTGATTGTGCGGCGGCGGTAATAGACCGGGCAGTCATCGCTGACATGCTTTTGCATTTCGAGAAAACCGGCTTCTTCCTGAAGTGCGATCGCAGGTGATACCGTGTCGCTGAGAATGAAGCATTCGAACTTTCCCGGAGCGGCTTCTGCGAGCGCTCTGGCCGTCGTTTCAACCGTCGCGAACACATCGCGGACGGATTCATTGTAGATGGGAAACAGGATGGCCGTACGAGAATTGAGATCAGAGCCATCCGCCTGAAGCACGGCCCGCCGCCCCGTGAGTGCCACGATCAGCCCTGCGACCGCACTGATAAAGGCAAAGCCAATCCAGGCGATGTTGATGGTGAAGAGCGCCAGAAGCGCCCACTCAAGCGAGGTCATGCCCATCACATTGAGCACTCGGAACATGAGCCAGCCAAGCCATGCCGTCAGCGCCAGCGCGCCAACCACCAGAACAATCTTTCGCCAGTAACGTGACCGGGTCGCCCCCAGAGGCAACCGCCGTTTCCACGATAGCGGCTGCTCGGGCATTTCAAGAGGCGACTCTACTGGGCGCGCCTGCGCCATGGTCAGCTCGCGCTCCAGCGATAAAGCCAGGTTTCTGACGCTGGTTGTTCGCCGCGCAGGAGGACAGCGCGTAGCTCCGTCTCGCTGACGCCGCTCTGGTCGAGCTCGAATGTCAGACGAAGGCGCCCATGATCGAGGTCAAACTTCAGAGACCGGACCTGCACGGCACCTGACGATGAAGTAACTTCGGCCTCAACATTCTCGGCCGTTTCAACGTCGTCGATATCGAAGTCCACAATAAAGAGACGTTTGCCATTTGCCTCTGACAGACCCGTGCGAGTAGAATGAACTTCAGCAAGCGGCGCACGCGCTGGCGTCTCCATACCCCAGTCGAGCTGGTAAGAGAATTCCAGCGCTTCGCCCTTCTTGAGCGGTTCAGCGAGCTGCCAATAGCTGATGATATTGTCGTGATACTCATTCGGCGTCGGAATTTCGACAAGCACCATACGGCCCTCGCGCCAGCCCTCGCCCGGGGTAACCCAGACGCTTGGGCGGGTCTCATAAGAAGCTTCGAGATCTTCGTAGTTGTCAAAACCACGCGTGCGCTGAACCAGACCAAAACCTTGCGGCTTTTGGGTTGCGAAAGTCGAAATCTGAAGGGTTTTCGGATTGGAGAGCGGGCGCCAGATCCATTCACCATTTGCGAGCACGGCTGAGAGGCCTTCTGAATCGTGGACGCGGGGGCGGAAGTCTGTGGCCGATTGGTCAGGGTCATGCGGCGCAAACTCAAACATACTCGTCAGGGGCGCCAGACCGACCTGGCTTGTTTCCTTGCGGGCATAGAGTACCGCTTTTACATCCATACGCGTCTGAACGCCCGGCTGAACGCGAAACTGATAGGCGCCCGTAACGCTCGGTCCATCGAGCAGAGCGTGAAACACAAAGCTCTCATCGCCCATATTCGGTTGCTGCAGCCAGAATTCACGAAACTCCGGAAACTCTTCGCCATCAGGGGACGCCGTACGGATCGAAACCCCCCGCGCCGATGCGCCATAGTGATTATCGGTGCCGAGCGCACGGAAGAAGCTCGCCCCTTTCACGCTCAGCACTTCGTCGTATTTGCCGGCCTTGTTGAAGGGCGCAAGAAGGCGAAACCCGGCAAAGCCGAGCGCCGCTTTTTCTTCTCCGGTGAGCTCCAGCGGTTCAAAATCAAACTGACCCGGATCGTAAGGCACAGGACGTGCGCCCTCCTCACCGACCACATTCAGCTTGATCGGCGTATGAAACAGCGAGCCGCGTGTATCCATCATGACGCGATAAGGCTGCTGAACATCCTTGAACAGCGCAGCCTCTGGCAGGAAGTCGATCATACGATAATCGTCGTAAGACAGTTTCTTGATAAAATTCGCCGGCGCTGGTGTCGGTTTATACGCGTCTTCTGCAAGCGTCCGCGCCTGGTCCTGCACATAGGAGAACAGCTCCATCTGCTCCTCACCACCGTCGGGCAATGCGCGGCGCACAAGCATTGGCGCGCTGTCCATCTCAGCAGAAGCCAGCTTGAAGAGTTCACGTGCAGGCGGCTCTGGGTCTTCGCCAACGGTCTGAATAAAGGTCGGCTGGCGCTGCGTGTGAACTGAATTGGCGAAGCCTGACCGGGCCTCAGAGGCACCGGGCGTTGGCTCAACACGCGCAACATCGGTTGTCGGCGCACGTTGCGCAGAATCACACGAAGCCAACAGGCCTGAGGCCGCAAACGCAACTGCACAAAAGAGGGAATGCTTCATAGACTGATCCTGACCCTTGGGTCGTGATTTATTATCGTTTTATCTGAAGCCCTATGACTTTTTTCGCTCTGGAAACGTTAGAGGAAGTATTCAGTTCCCTGAGCGTGTTTATTATTCTAGTCGTCGCGCATATTCGCTTCACATTGCAGCAGAATTGCGACAGCTGTACCGCCGATTACCAAATTTTCGACAGAATTCACAATCCCTGCCTCCTAATACGCCGCTAGCTGTCTGATCGATATCCAGACACTAGATATAGTGTCCGCCTGAGAATCGAATTTTCCGATTATCGACTAAATTTTCTATCCGGCCTGTCGTGATTCAAAAATTTTGTGCCTCAAATCTGAGCGCGGGTGGAGCAGGCTGCAAAAACCTGGAATTTACCTGTGGAATTTGCATGCCAGATGAGGTGACGAGCCGAACGGCCTGTCATTGCGGGCGTTTCCAAAAATCAGGCCTGTGAACAAGTGTGTCTGCTCTATGAGTTTCAGCCCGGTTCTTAACAGGCATTAACTTTTTTTACACCAAAAACGGCCGACTGCGACGTTCAGCATGTTGACCAAGGATTAACCTTAGACCCACTATATCTAGCGTTGGGTGGAGCAAGATACGCCAGATATGGCAAAATCGGGCAAAACACCCATATATGGTTAGGCTTCATTCAGCAGGGAATTCCCATGTCCGCTATGTCGACTGCAGAACAGATCAGAGAGTCAGAAAACGCGAAAGTCCGTCGCGGTAAGCCAAAGCGTCAGGCTGATCTGCGTGTGGTGGAAGGTATTCACGTTGATCATTCGCGCGATGCCTTGCTGACAGAATTCGGCAAGAAAACGCTGGAAGACCGTTATTTGCTTCCGGGCGAGACCTTCCAGGGCATGTTTGCGCGTGTTGCGACGGCTTATGCTGACGACCCTGATCACGCTCAACGAATCTACGACTATATTTCCCGTCTCTGGTTCATGCCGGCGACCCCTGTTCTGTCGAATGGTGGCGCAGAGCGTGGCTTGCCAATCTCCTGCTTCCTCAACACCGTTGATGATTCGCTTGATGGCATCGTTGAGACCTGGAACGAGAATGTCTGGCTCGCTTCTAATGGCGGCGGTATTGGCACTTATTGGGGCTCAGTCCGCTCTATCGGCGAGAAAGTCGGTCAGAATGGGCAAACTTCAGGCATCATCCCATTTATCCGCGTGATGGATTCACTCACGCTGGCCATCAGCCAGGGCTCCCTGCGTCGCGGCTCTGCGGCTTGCTATCTCGACATCCACCACCCGGAAATCGAAGAATTTCTTGAGATCCGCAAGGCTTCAGGCGACTTCAACCGGAAAGCGCTGAACCTCCACCATGGTCTCAATATTACCGACGCTTTCATGGAAGCGGTTCGCAATGATGAGGAATTTGAGCTTCTCAGCCCGAAATCCGGTGAGGTCATCAAGACACTCAATGCGCGGAAGCTGTGGCAGAAAATCCTTGAGCTTCGTATCCAGACGGGCGAGCCATACCTTCTGTTCACGGATACCGTGAACAACGCGATGCCAGCGCACCAGCGCAAGCTCGGCCTGTCTGTGAAACAGTCAAATCTGTGCTCTGAAATCGTTCTGCCAACCGGCACAGACCACCTTGGCAATGAGCGGACAGCTGTCTGCTGCCTGTCATCTCTGAACGCTGAGAAGTTCCTCGAGTGGAAGAGTGATCCTCAATTCCTCGAAGACGTTTTCCGTTTCCTCGACAACGTT
>CETS01296108.1_pt1 | contig 13007 bp, 3 predicted proteins | sample 356391 | NCBI WGS metagenome assembly CETS01 (sample SAMEA2622673, study PRJEB7988) | marine metagenome | isolation source: saline water (ENVO:00002010), including
CCGTTCGCCCTGAGGAGCAGGCGCAGCAGGCGTCTCGAAGGGCTTTATAGTCGGCTAGGTTCAATCACCATTTAATTACGCCCAAATGACGTCAACAAAATCAAGAGTTTACTGCTTTCAACATGGGCGACTCTTCTAATCGATTGATAGCTGAAAATTCAAGAATATTTTTGATTAAATAAGTAAGATGTTTGGGTACGGCATTCGTTGAATTTGAAAAGTATTGGCGCAAATTTTTTATTGGCTCAACATTTTTTATATCATCACCCTGAAATTGATTGAGTATCTCTATAAGCGGCTGATTGGCTTGCGGCAAGCGCTCCTTAAGGATTCTAACGTGTTCTGTGATAAGATGATTGATTTTTTCTTCTAGGAATTTGGCATGGGTATAATCATATGTCATAACATTTACGGCGATATCGACAAATGTATTTTTAAGGTGTTCAACTAAATTACTATGACCTTTTTTATGCCAACAATGCTTTTTATCCTCGATAATAATCTCAATAAGTGACTCACTAATTTTTTCAATTTTATCTTGATCAGATTCGGCTTCTTTAAGTTTTGAAATAACTGAATGCGCTTGAGAGATTCGTGTTGAATTAACCCGTGAGAAAAAACCAGAACTTGCATATTTTTCTAGTTGGCTAAAATGTTGCAATTCATTAAGTGGCGTATTATGTTCAGGTTCTTCTCTTAATGACAGCTCTATATTTTGACCAAATGACAATATTTCACGACAAAAAAAGTTTACAACGGCTATTTTAAATTGAAAGTCACCCTCCACTTGACTTTCCAAAATTTTTTTTATGAATGCCATATAGTGTGTTTGTATTGCGGATGAGTGTTCATATTCGGTAAGGTGCGTTTCCCTAAGAACAGATGGTCGACTTTTTGTATTAGCTAAAATTGTTAGTGCTCTTTCACTTGTACCTATTTTTTGCATTTTTTTAACATTTTTTAGTATCTTTTCTAAGCTTTGTTCTAAGTTTTCAATCTCAATATCAGTAGCTTTGTTCCATAAAAGCGAAAATAAATCTGAGTTTTTCTCATGTTTACTTATCAATGTATAAAACGCTTTATAGAATGGTGCTTTTTTCGCGGTTATATTAAACAAATTGTAAGGCAAATCATGGTTTGTGCTAAGGTTTTTGATTGAGGCTGGAAGCTGCTTATAAATTTCATTAAAATATTTATATTCTTGATAACCTTGTAAATTTTCTTGTAAATCAAATTTTAAGTATTGTTGATAATCATCCAAATTATAGTCATCGTTTTTAGCATGCTGACGATGATAAACCCATAAGCTCGCTAAATCTTCGTTACTGCCTATATCGTAATTTAAGAATGATCCTAATAACTCATAATCAAATGCATCAGTTGATAATACGTTGTTAAAATAAGTTTTAATATTCTGATTTTGTTTGGATAAAACATCGATAACTTTTCTTTGTTCTTTATCTAAACGAAGGTAACGTTTGATATATCCATCTAAAGTTAAATCAAAAGTTAAATCAGTAGCGAGCTTAGGTAATTTAGCGCCAACAGCTAAATCTTCTATTGATTGTGCATATTCTAAGACACCTTCTAACAATGAATGATGTTCTTTGTCCGTAAAATTTTCAATAAACTCAAATAGAGTTTGTGCATTTAAATCGTCACTCTGATATTTCAAATAAAATCTTAAAACAGATGTTTTTAATGTTGTATCAAAGTTTTTAATCGATAATTTTTCAATTAAGTTTGAGAGGTCATCATAAGATTTGATGATGCGCTCTTTAAGTTGAATTTTGTCATTTTGATCTGATAACTCAGATGATAAGAGCGCGTCAAAATAAAGTTTGACTTGTTTAAAGTTTAATCCGTTAACTTCTTGCCATTCAAAATTAAGTTTTTTTCGTTGTATTATTGCAATTTTTTGAGCTAGCTCGTGTAAAATAGTAACTGCCTCAGCCAAATTGGTCGAATCATCTATCAACACAAGTGCAGCTGCCAAATCAACTAGAGAAATATAGGATAATAGCCTTAAAACAGAGCTGCGGTGTATTTCGGGTATTAATCGCATAAATTGCTCTAATTTGTTCACTAATTGTTTATCAATTGAGGCGTCAGCTTGCTTTTGCATACATTCTATTAATGCAGAAATGGTAGGTTCAGGAAACACTTCAGCGGAACATGTTTCGATGGCTTGACCATTTTTTATCGTTTCAACCACCGCCGACCCAAAATTATTCATAATATCTATTCCAAATTTGTTGATAAAAATACAAGCTTTTTCTTGCTGTTGTTGATTTAATTGTAAAAAAGAAATAAACCAATTTGCATTTTGTATTTGCTCATAAGGTATTTCATGCTCAATATTCCAATCTAAAAATTGTTTTAAACGCTCAGGCGCTACTTTTTTAATGGAATAAATCTTGGGTAATAAAGATTCTAAAAATGCTTGGTGCTGAAAATATTCCTTATAAATAGCAAAAAAAGTCTGATGTCGTTGTTGATGTTGCTTAAAACAAAATAGCGCATAATCATTTTGAATTAGATTCAAAAGCGTAAAGCTTTCTAGTCGTTCACATTTTTCCTCCCACTGCTGCTGCGAAAAAAAATAAACAGTGGGCGTTTGTAATTGCTTTAAAGAAGGTAATTGTTGTCTATCACCTATAGTAAAACGCTCTATTACCCATAATAAATTTGAATACCCTAGATTTTGATGCATCTGCAAAACCATAAAGACAGGCTTGACCATGTCAATGGCTTTTTCCTCAATATGATTATTTAATTGCTTTTTTATAGCATCAAAGGTGGCCTGTGAGTTCGAACTAAAATTCGTATAATTAGACTGTATTTGTTTTATAAAATAAGTATCAAAACTATAGTTTTGATACTCAAAACAAAAATTACTCCACAGTGAAACGATTTTTTCATAAAAATTGTGCCACTGTTCTTCTTTTGATTGCGCATCATCTTTTAAATTCCAGGCAGCACTGTATGATTGCACGAACAGCGCCCATTGTTTTAAGACTTCTACACTGTAATTTTTCGAACTAAGTTTTAAATCTATTTTTTCTTTTACATGAAGACACAATTGAGCCAACATATCTTCGCTGTAATTATTTAATTGTGAGTCCATTCGGTTTGTACATTGACGGATTAATATTTGTTGTTCAGCCCAATGTTTAATTTTAGACTTATTGTTAGAACAGGATACCTCTTCATGAAAACTTTCTCTTTCATAAATCATCCAAGTGTCTTTAGGGTTGTCTTTTCTTCCTGTTCTACCCGCCATTTGCTTTATATCGCGTTTTGGCGCAATAAAAGTTTGTATCACCAACAATTTACCTAATGGCTTGAAATCAATACCGCGACTAAGACTTGGGTTAACAATCGTTATTGTGTTTTTTTCAACTGCATCACTAACAAGTTGGTTTATATATTCTAAATCACTACCACTTTGCTTTAGTATTTTACGTGAGCTATTTTGATAATGACTTCTTATTTTTTCGTAAAAAAACTTAACAGCATTATTATCGCGACAAAATATAAGAATGGGATCGGAGCCAAAATTTTCAATTTTTACGTAAAGTTTATCGAAATAAGATGTTTTATCAACAATACATCGTTCAGAAATTCGTGCATTATTTTTATGGTCTACAGGAAAATAAGTGTATCGAGCTATGGCATAGTCGGCATGATAATCTTCTCGTCTACCAAGCGTTCCTGTAAACCCAATTAATCTAAGTTGCCCATTATCGGTGTAATTCTTTTTCAACCATGCTTGTCTTTTTATTGAGAAAAGCAATGAAGAGACAGGATAAATTTTGAAATCAGGCGTTTTACCTTCGTTTATAGCTTTGTAATTTAGAAATGTATGCAAGCTATTGGTACATCGATAGCTTATCTCACGGCGCGGCTCAGAGTTAATTAGTGGCACCACTCGCCGATAGGTTTGTCGAACTCCAGCAACTATTTCTGAATGTCTTTCACAAATATAGTGCACACCTTCTTGTAATACTTGAGCTAAACGCGCGTTATCGAGCAAATCTTTTAATGCACACGTTTGCTTCTCAGAATCATGACATAATATGACGTCATGATAAAAGGGTCGTTTTTTGATATCAGGTAGCTGTAGAATGTCATCTAATAAACTCTGTAAATCAGTTGTATGAAATTGTTCAGATTTTACTGAAAACCTCTTTCTATAAAAATGATAAGCTGCTTGATATATTGCTGTATCATCAAAATTATTGCTTGAATTATAACCAGTTTCAGTTAAATTAAAGGCATAATCTTGGTCTAATAACTCCCCATCAACCTCATCATAGATAATGTATTCATTCGCATTACGAGTAATCGGTTGTCCTTTGCTCGTCATGCTCAAACTATTTAAGCAATGATTAGCATCAACCCCATAATTTATCGCACCCAGTCTATTATTTGCTAACTTATAGGCTTCAGGGGGAGATTGCTCTTCTATGTAGCCTTGTGGAATGGTAAGAAATTCCATCAAACGGCTAGCATATTCAAAATCTCGTCTAGATAATATCTTGTTTGAAGTAGCAAAAATAAGGCTAATACCCTGCCTGGCTAGATAAATATTCAACGCCAGCAATATAATGGTTTTACCTTGACCTGTTGGGATTTCATTTATACCGGCAAATGTTTCATAATTAATTATTTGTAATAATGTAACGATTTGCATCTGATTGAGTAAAATTTGCTTATCAATATATATAAGTATAAGAATGACTGCCAACTGCTCTTCAACACTCATTGGTTGTCTTGATAAATAAAGGTCTTTTAATTGACTTCCTGTGAAACCTTTCATCTTTAACAGATACTCATGCAGTTTTGCGTATCTTTTCACCATTTCGTGAACATCATCATCATTAAAAGAATGTAAGTCACCTGGATCAAAGACAATATTTTCAAGCAAACGACTCATATCGATAGCCCGAGATTCGGAAGTATTTATCTCCAGATTGCTAGCTGTTGCTTCGTTAAGATTAATTTGCGCAAAATAATTTTTTGGATCAATAAATTTTTCGGCACTTAGTAAAACACTGTAATATTTTTCAAGCTCAAATTGAGTAACATAGCAGCGCTTCACATAATTTTTAAATATATGGAGTGCTTTTGGATCATATTGATTTAAAAGAATGAGAATAAGATTCACATAAAAATCATGTTTACTGTTGATTTCGATTAAAATATCTAAAATTTGAGTACATGAAGAATAAGTTTTAATTATCTCAAGAGCTTTGCCTGCTTCAATCTCATAATCTGGATTAAAGTAAAATAATATTTCAATTTCTTGAACATAATTATCAGATTGAATCAAGTGTTCTAAAATAGCAGGTGTTACTTGGATTGCTTTTTTAAAAAGTAGATTAATTAAATGATAAGATTTGTCGCATGGTTGCTTTGGCACAGAAAAAAAAGTTAAGAGTTTGGTTTGACATTCCTCTGAAAATTTTGAAGTAATAATGCTTTTGACCAAACTTTGATTTTTAGTTATTTCACCTAATTGACTTAAGCAGTATCGCAATATGTGTGTTAACAAATAATAGGGAAATCGCTGGTTTTTATTGTCAAGTAATAATTTTAGGGCATCATTGATCTTATCCAAAGAACATTCATTAATTTCTTTTTCTAAGATGGTTAGCACAATATAAACAAGATTATTAAAGGGTACTTTTTCTTTATCAAGCACTATCAAATTTGCAATAAAATCATCTATTTGCGCTTGTTCATCTCCTTCAATTTTTAAACGATTACAAAATAATCTCAAATTAAAGTTATTATCTATCTCAAATCGTTTTAACAAATTTTCAAGCAATGATTGATTTTGTTGAGACAACTTTTTAGCCTGTGTATTAGCTACCATAATCCTAGTACCCATTTGCTGCCAGGATTGAATGCATTGTTTAATTAGTGCTATTTTATCATCGCCTTGAGTAATGTAGGCCCAAGTAGTTTTAATCTTCTCATCATCAGGTAAATAAGTGGATTGACCTATATCTATATTCATCAAACAATTTAAAAAATAAGCTTGCTCTGAGCTTTTGCTGCAATCAGCAGGCCATATATCTTCTATCGAACCATCGAGCCAGGGAGCGCTTACTTGTAAAAGTTCAAAAGTCTTTTTCGACTGAATTTTATCTAAAATTGTTGTTGGATTTTCTATATTTTTAAGACGCAAAATTTGTTTGATGCGATACTGCCGTAAATCAAGTGACTCGTGACAAATTAAATTAATTAACTCATCATTCAGATAGTGCTGTAAAAAAATTAACGCATCGACTGAAATTGATAAATTTAATTGAGTACAGTCGCTAGAATCCGGAAATAAGCGGTTAAACTGACTAATAAATGTTGATGTAAACGAATGCGCCAAAATTTCATCGAAATTCTGCTGTAAACAAAGCAACACATTAAAGCGATAAAATGTCGTTAACTCTGTGGAATTAATTTGTTCACATTTTAGATGAGCTTTTTTTATAGAATTTATTTGATTTAGCGTAAAAATATCATGCTGGCTAATAAAACGTAAGGCATGAACAAATGGATTACTAATTACCTCATTATTACTCCAGCTGGCATGATACCCCGATTGAGACATGTGCGTAGATTGCATGCGTTGCAACTGCATTTCTACATCAAAATGATGATAATTATTAAATAGTACTGCATAAACTATGCCATTTTCGGTTTGACTAATAGCACCTAAATTATTAAAAATTGCCGACCGGCTATCAGGGCAGAATTCTAAAACTGTTTTCAATCGACTGTAAAATAGAAAACTATCGAATATCACGCCACTAGAATTTAAATAATTAAGTATTTTCGTATATTCATCGTCACTTAATGTAAAATTTTGGTGAAAAGAAAAAAATACATGACCTAACCTATCAACAAAATCAACGCGTTCAAGATCATTCTGCCTATTTAAGAGGCTCCACCAACATTTTTGACCTATTACAGATAAATTTAGTATTTTTTCATGAATGCTCAAAATTTTATAATCAATAATTGAACACCAATTACTTGATTTATCTAAAACCGCATCACGCCATATTTTATAATTTTGCTCTGATAACGTTTCTTTTATGCTTAATAGTGAATTTAAAAATTTTTTCGTAAACTCAGGGCCATTGATAAAATAAAGCTGCCCTAAGGCTTTTAAATTAGCCGAAGAAAGATTAAGTGGTTCTATATTGCAATCAAAAAAACTAAAAAATGCTTGGTTTAAATGATTCTTATTTGGTTCCTCATCATAAAACTGTGTATTGTAGAGGCTTGGCATGCCTAAAAAATACCAAAGCATTTTAGCTAATTCATCTTTAGTCTCCACATCTTGTTTTTCATTTGCATCAATTAACTGTCTGTAATCGCCATATATCTGCCTTAAACCATATGCCGCTCGTAACTCAATTTTGTAACATGATTCTCTATGTTTTGTGCCCCTATCAATACAAAGAATGAACTTTTCATCATAAGAAGAAAGGTAGAAACCATCTGGCAAATACGCAATGCTTATGCCTGCTTCAAACTGAGAACGAAATTTTTTTAGTTGTTCAAAGCACTCTTTCTCAATAGCCCAAATGACAAGCTCCTGTTCTCTTGGGTTATTACCGCTGGCACCACACAATCTTATGAACCAGGCTTTGTATTCCGAAGCTACCGTTTCTAATTGAATTAAATTATCTAAATTACCCTCAAAAGGGCGAATTTTTGGTTTTTCATTTTGACTTTCTTTAGCAGTTACTTCTTCAAGTTGCTGATCTATAGCAACTTCTACATCCTTATCTAAAGCAACTTGTACTTCGTATTGTCTTTGTGTTTGTTTAGAAAAATAATAAGTATGGGTGGCTTCATCGCGTACAAGATTTATTGCTAGATGATTGGTGTTATTCGTAGACTGATAATCCTGTACTTCACAACTTTTCTCATAAAATTTTATTAATACTTTATTTTGAATTTCACTGAGAATATGAGCATAATTTGAGTCGCTCATTTCTTCAATTTCTGGCACACGAATTAAGGCATTATCTATCACCGCATTATTTAATTGAGTTAATAAGGAAGACACGTGCTCTAAACCATAAAAAGTTAACCAAGAACCTTTGGGTAGCACTTGAATAAAGTCAATAAGGCTGTTTGTTTCAGTATTGATTAATTTGTCTGAAAAAAAGATAGTTACTTTTATTTTGGATGCTTTAACCAGTAGTTTTAAATTAGATAAATAAGCTGCCTTATCTTTGATATCAGGTGTGATATCAACGACTAATTTATCAATCGATCTTATATATCTTTCAATCTCTGCGTCTTTTTTATCGATAAGTTGCTTTAGGGTTTCTAACGTTGACTCACTAACTTGTTGCCAATCCTTATAAAGTGTTAGTAACGCTTTATTTTCTCCTGTATTAAAATATCGTGACACACTTAATTGGCTAAATTTTTCTTGATATTTAATAAGGGTAGTAAGCCATGTCCTAGTGATTGCTTCAATTGAGTTGAGGTTATGATTTTTTTCTAAACTTTCGATTAAATTAATATCATCACAGCTAGCAAGCGCTTTACAAAAATTATTCCTTTTAACCTGTTCATTAATACAATGTGTAACAGCATTAGCATCAGAAGACTGCGAAGCACTTAGCGTAAAATGAGTAATATAAAAGCAACGGTGAATGATGGTTTGTGCGAAAAAATCCATATTATCAATGAGTAACTGTACACTTTCTGTATCCAGGTTTAAGTGTAAGCGAGTGATTTTTTTATAATGACCTATGATGTCGATAAAAATAGTCATTAAATTGAAAAAATTATTTGTTGCATCGATGGTAATCAAGTAATCATCGTTATCAAGTGGCGTTATTGTATATCCTGTTGCTATATGCTGTTGGTATTTTTGATAATTGGAAGCAAGCGGTTCCAAATATTTTCTATCAATTTCTGTAACAAAACTTGTAGTTAAATGATCACTATTAGAGCTACTTTCCTCTTCATCTACGGGTGCTACTTTTGTGTAAGCATGAGATGTCCAGGGCTGGGATAATTTTGCGCCAATACGCATTGATTTTACAAATTTTTTAGCACCAGGAAGTCTTTTTGAATCACAAGCTGCTTCTATTAAATTAGGGATGGTTAAATCTGATAGGACAACTTCTTCTTGCTCATAAAAAAGCCCTAGAATACATTGAGGAAGAATACTCTCACATAATAAAACCAGCCATTTGGTTTGTGAATTACAAGATCTTTGTTCAATCAAATGATTTGAAAGTACAAGTTTTTCGTGGTTAATAACCTCGATTTCAATATCATGATTTAACCCTTGGATGCATTTGATTTCTTCACTGTATCTTTCTTTAAAATAAGCTGGAATATATAGAATATGTTTTTCTATGGGGCTTTCCTTATATTTCTTATGAAGTACACTTATTTTTTCTTCAATTTTTTTTTGTATAGTTTCTTTTTCTTGCTCAGATGACTTAGTTTTATAAATCATTTCTTTATATTGACTAATAAGCACATCTAAATTTTTTATATCATTGCTTTCAGGAAGATAATGACTAAGTGTCATTAATAGTTCATATTCTTTTAACTGTAACTTATCTAACTGTAATTGACCGTATGCTCTGCGCACTCTAGTAAATGATTTTCTCGGTAAAATCAATGGCGAACGCAATAAGCACCAATCGTTACCGTATTGACCATTAAAATTAATAAAATAACTGGTATTGGCTTTATAAGTACTAAGTAAAACTTTTAATCCAACTTGTGTTATTCCTGTATGAGAATCAGTAGGATAATAACCACTTCTGCAAAGCATAAGAACCGGATTTCGGCTGCTGTGCATGAATCTTTCCATATCTAAGCGGCCAAATTGAGGATTAACAAATAATGCACTTTTATGCGCATCTTTATCCTGTTGATAACGGCCTTGAAGGTCTTCTTCACAATATGGAGAGCTTTCGATAAGTTTTTTGTAACAGGGAATATTTCCAGACCAAGAACAAAAACTATGTTCTTGTATTAAAGATTGAATATGGTTCAAATGTTCCGTCGTTAACTGCGTAACAGGGTCACTGTATTCTTCAATTTGACGGTAATGAGCCAAAAATTGAATAATAATTGGCTGGCCATAAGTGTCTTTGATATCAAATTTTTTATCTTTTTCGTCATTTATTCGGCCATTTATTTCATCTTTTAGTTCCGGAAATTTTACATAAAAAATAAGCATAAAATGCGCAAGCTGTATGGCTTTAACATCAAGTAAGTCTGCTATAGGATGATTAGCATAAAAATGCAAATTATCTGAAATTTCCTTAATATTTTCTATCTTATTGTTGGATAATAGCTTAGCTAATTGCTCTTTAAAGTTATCTGGCATAAAAATTTTTTATGTATAAAAATTTTTTTATGATAACAATAATTTATTAAGTAAATATTAAGGGCAGGTAATTCCCCCAAAAATCATTGCAACTTCACAAAAAAATAATCGGTACAAAAAAAATTATTCATAAAAATCTGTTAGTTAAGGTTTAGTTAAGGTTCCTTTAGTATCGTAATCAGACGTATTTACAGAGACATCGACGGGTGTTTCACTTTAAAGGTTTTATTATGTCTTTATTACCCCCAGGCTACGAAAAAGAAATGACTCTTCCTAGTAATCTTACCGACGAACAAAGAGCAAGTTTAAGTTTACATGCGAGAAGAGTTCTGCAAGATCAAGATGTACTTACATTGATTGAAAAAGGTTCTATCGACATAGAAACAGTACTGAATTTAAATATAATTCAAAGCCACGCTTTACGGAATGCAGGTGTGCGCCAACTCATTGATGAAGGTAGCATTACCTTACAACAAGTACTTAATTTGACCAACTGCCAAAGCCTAGCTTTACAAGATTCGGGTGTACGCAAATATATTACTAAAAATATAATCACCCTAGCACAATTACTAGAATCAACAGATGCGGCGAGCAATGCTTTATCAAATATATACGTGCGTAAACTCATTGATAAAAATAGTATTACCTTACAACAAGTATTGGAAATAAGTCGTGCAGCAAGCCAAGCTTTATCAAATACATACGTACACGAACTTATAGAGAAAGGTAATATTACCCTACAACAAGTGTTAGAATTAACCTCATTTGCAAACACAGCTTTACAAGGTGAAGATGTGCATACGTTTATTGATAAAAATATAGTCAGTATGCCAGAAATATTAGGATTGACCATCCAGGCAAGCTTTGCTTTACGAGATAAAGGTACGTGTGAGCTCATCCAAAAAGGTATTGTCACCATGGAACAAGTGCTGGAATCCACTCAGGAAGCGAGCTTTGCTTTATCGAATACCTATATACACAAACTTATTGAGCAAGATACTATCACCATCCAATAAGTGCTGGAAATAAGTCACGCAGCAAGCTTTGCTTTACTAAATGCAGGGGTATGTGAGCTTATAGAACAAAATATCGTCACCATAGGACAAGTGTTAGGATTAACTGAAGCAGCGAGTCATTCTTTACAAAATGATGATATTCAACAAAAATTAATCAACAATCAGCTTTCAATTACTGAGGTGTTAAGCGAAGGAAACCCACCCCCTATTAATCAACATCAAAGTACGTCTCAGGTGAACACGCAAATATTACGTCATCCTGGAAGTTTGTTCGGAATCAAATCTGGCGAACATTGTGCTGAACAGCAAGATAATCACTTACCAACATCGAGCTCCTCTTTGTAATATTCTTTTAATATGTTTCCTCAGGTCACCTAAATGTTAGCGATGCACTGTAGCATCTTCTAGTAGGTGGCCTAAATTTATTTTGAAAATATTTTGATAGATAACTTGAGCAACCAAGCACCTAATTCAATCATTGATTTTTTTAATTTTTATTGCTTAACAGGCTGTCTATCAAATTAAAAAAGAGCCTGATCTATGAATTACAAAATCCGTCTTTTTTGATGAGTTTTCCTAAGTTCTGAGGATAAATGACTAATTAAAAATTGAAAATTCGAATAAAGCACTTTATATTGCCGAACGCGCATAAATTATTATTTACGTAAGGATGCACTTTGTTATGGCTTTATTTCTTATGCTGGTTGTTTTTTTTTTAATTAGCTCCATGGTATTTTTTTATATTCATCAGCAACAAAAAAAATATCTAACGCAACGATTCCAAGAACTACAACAGCATATGTTAAACCAAACTGAAATTATGCTCAGTCAAACGCATCAAAAAAACCAATTACATTTATCAGAACAAATGAGTCAAAACCAGTTAAGTATTCAAAAATTAATCGCTGAAAATGTTGGACAGCAGATGCAAGATACTCGCGCACAAATTCAACATAGCTTTAAACAACATGCTGATGCTCTTACCTCGCATCTACAAACGCTAAAAAATGAAGTACATACCCATTTATCTCATCTAACTCAACATGTACACCAGCAACTTGATGCCGGTTTTGAAAAAACTTCAGCCACTTTTAATAATGTATTAACGCGTTTAACCATCATTGATGAAGCGCAAAAAAAAATCACCGAACTTTCTAATAATGTCGTAAGCTTGCAAGATATCTTAATTGATAAGCGCGCCCGTGGTGCTTTTGGTGAAGTCCAATTATCAGCACTCATTGCCAACATGATTCCCAGTAACCACTATCGTTTGCAACATACTTTAAGCAATCAAAAAAGAGCCGATTGCATGTTATTTTTACCAAAACCCACTGGCAATGTTGCCATTGATGCCAAATTCCCCCTGGAAACTTATCAAAAATTAACCAATAACATGCTTGATAACACACAAAAAAAAGGTTTACAGCAGCAGTTTCGACAAGACTTGCTAAAACATATCAAAGATATTGCCAGCAAATACATTATCCCACCAGAAACGGCAGATGGCGCGGTGATGTTTATTCCAGCAGAAGCTATCTTTGCTGAAATCCATGCCAATTACCCAGAGCTTATTACCCTTGCTCAGCGCCTTAAAGTATGGCTTG
>CETS01084586.1_pt1 | contig 13006 bp, 9 predicted proteins | sample 356391 | NCBI WGS metagenome assembly CETS01 (sample SAMEA2622673, study PRJEB7988) | marine metagenome | isolation source: saline water (ENVO:00002010), including
GATTTCAATCAATGAAGACGGCTTATGCTACGTTAAAAGGATTTGAAGTAATGCGTATGTTTAAAAAGGGGCAGTTTAATAAATGGATGTATGGTACGCGTACTGAGATTTCTTTTATCAACGAGCAGTTTGGTTTATACAGCTAATTTGCGTCCAGAATTTGTGTTTTTTAACTCCTAAAAGTTTTTGCAACAGAGCCTTTCAATGTGCTCTTCTCTAATTGGGAAAATTTGATAATTTGACATGTGAGTCACTAATAACTTTGAACAGTATGAATAGTATATTTAAAAAAGAGTAATCCACTCAAAAATATATCTCTTTAAACGCTCTTAGCCGAATTGGTAATTTCATTTTTAGCCCTTTCAATATTTTTTTTAATGCGCTGATCGCTTTGGGCTAATTTACTGATTAATAACTGCGTAGCTGATGCAACAATATCATCTCTCTTTTTTGCCGTTTTATCATCACTCGTATAATAAATTACCATAACAATAGGAGCACACTTAGGCGGCCAGATAATTCCAAGATCATTTGTTGTGCCATAGGCGCCACCTGTACCTGTTTTGTCTGCCACCGCCCATACTTTAGGAAGACCTGCTCTAATACGAAAATCACCTGTTGTATTGGCTTTTAGCCAGGAGACTAACATCTCTCTTTGAGGTTTAGCTAAAGCATCAGTAAAGGCTAATTTTTGTAAACTATCTGCCATATCTTTGGGGGTAGAACTATCGTCTAGATTATCTTTACCACCAGAATACGCCTCTTTGGGCCAATTATTATCTTGTCGAAAGGAAGTATTACCCAGCGTGTGCGCAAAATGTGTCATTTCATTTAAACCACCCATTTGCTTTACCAACAGATTCATTGCGGTATTGTCACTAAAACTAATTGCCGCGGCACATAATTGCTTAATGGTTAAACCGGTTGCAAGATGCTGCTTGGTAATAGGGCTCCAATTGGTTAAATCGTTTGTAGAATAGCTGATTTTTTGTGACAACAAATCATGTTGATTCATGCTTTGATTTAAAATGGCGGCCACACCGATAACCTTAGCCGTACAGCCCATAGGAAAGTGTTCATCGGCGCGATAACCAATATGCGTATTATTTGCAGTATTAATCACATAAATACCTATTCGACCTTTAGAAGAAACTTCAAGCTCAGCCAGTTGCTCTTGAATGGATGCATACAGGCATTTATTTGCCAGCAAAAGGTAACTTATCACAATAAGCGCTAGGAATTGTCTTAATTTGTATAATAGTTTGGTAGTTTTATGGCGCATGATGAATGTTTTAGAACAGATTTAAATTACTCATTTAACGAGTTGGTTGTTGATAAAAATGTATAGTCTAGCATGGTTTATTATCGTTCAATATTTTTTAAGTTTTTTATTAAAACTTAGTGTCAAAAAGTTGCGTTTGACTCAAACGCAACTTTTACAGTAAACGCTAGCTAGAGGGCGCTGCTGGTATAAACTCCTCATGATCATCATTGCTTTTAAAGCAATCAACAATTGACTTAATTAAAAGACTGATAAATGCCCTTAAGTTTGCAAACAATGGCCTATCGCCATTTAAAGTTGCTTTTAAATCTGGGAATAAGACACCTCGGCCATCAAACCACGCACGTGTATTGGCAAACAGTGGGCGTTCTACTGTAAGCATTGCTATGGTTTCTGCAAATGGTATTTGATAAATGCTGGCTTGACCATCATCAGCCTTATCATAAGACCACTTGGTCTTGATTTGATTGTTTTGCTTTTGTTGTTCAGCAAAAAATCCACGGTGAGCTTGCAGACTATTGAAGCAATTTTTGGCAGATGTTGAATTAATAGAAATTGTTATATCTATGACGAACTCTGTGGATATTTGATTAAGCCATTTCTGTGTGAATGCACTAAATTTTTTTTCAAACAATTCCGGGTCTTGTGCTTCTAAAGCTTTTCGAATATCAGTACGGTTGAGTTCCCAGTCTTTTTGCAAGGTGTCTAAAAAAACTTGCCATTTTTGTAACAAATCACTTTGTTTATTAATGGGGGTTTGCGCAAAATGCGTCAAGAATGCTTGGTGTACTTGCTCAAGAAAACCCCTATACATTGATAATTTTTCTTCAATTGATGCTTCTAAAGCCATTTTATTTTGTGCTTTATAAACATTCGCCTCAATATTATAAGTGTTGCCATTAATAGTAGTTTCTTCATCGTTTAAATTAATCAGCATTCGATAGTCACCTGGCTTGCCAAAACGACCAGTACGCCCTTTAATTTGTATCTCATCCTCGAAAGTCGGCACATATGCCGCACAAACTCGTAAATTTTCTGCACGAATATCAACACCACGTGCAAACATACCTACACTCGAAATAGTTACACAACCTGGGTTACCACCGTATTTGACGGCTTCTTTTTCCTGATCATTAGTACTTGAACTATGAATGTGTTGCCAAGTTTTTACGAGTTTTTGGAGTTTGGCATCTTGTTGAAGTGCTCTAATAACTGTCTGGCTTTGTTTATCATCCCGACAAATCAGTAAATATGGTCTGTTGCTTCGACAAGCCTCAGCAATTTCCTCTTTGATAAAAGACAACTGTTGTTGTGCATCTTTAGCAGCTAAAACTCTTTTTTCATCACGGCGCAAAGGTTTTTCTCGCGGGGTTAACATGTATTGCCAATTACCTTGATTAATGTCTGGATTAGCCATTGGCGCATCAGCGCGGGTTGAGCCACTTACGCCATATATTTGTTGATAGTTATCAAGAAATGCATCGGTATAGATGGTACGTTGTGTTTCATTTTCAGGTAAAATCACAAAGGCTTCTTTGCCCGCTTTTTGATTCTCAATAACACATAAGCATTGGTGTACTCCGTCTGAAAAATTACTGCCTTCTAATGGGCGGCCATTGTCTAAGACCAGAACTTGCCGTGTATAGCATGTCAGTCCTTCTATGTTTCGAACAGGTACAAGCTTATCTTCATCGGCCGATGTGACGGTGTAATCCACATCTTTTCTCAGCTGCAAGGCGGTATATGCGGACTTAAGCCATACTTTTAACTGCTCTGGTTTTTTTTCTTTTAAATTAGCAAGGCTTGCTTGATGCAATTGGTCATTATCACAAAGCGCTACATAATTTAAGAAGGCATTTGCTCGATTTTCTTCGGTTTGCTCATCTTCAGTTAAAAGCTCGTTTTTAGCGATTTGCTCTTTTATAAAACGCACCAAGAGAGGATAGACCCAGATGAATCCAGACAGTTTTTTGGACTTAGCCGCATAATTAAAAGCGTGGTTGCTTCTATCGTGAATAAATTTGTCTTCCTCATCCAGCATCAAACAGCGATTAGCAGAGTTTTCATCTCGAAAATCATCAGGAGTTAAATCAATATCACTTTTATTTCTCAAAAGAATCAAATTTGAGTTGTCGGTGAAGTTGACACCATTTTTTCGATAAAGCTGTGGTGGTGTATTTAACCCAATAAGCCCAATTGGGATATTTAACGCATCAAAAAATTGTTGATAGGCAAAGTAATCTCTTTCAGCCAGAGCCATATTGCTGGTCATAAAGTCAACCGTTTTCCCTTGTATAGCCTTGCATGCACTCATAACCATCATTAAGCGTGATTTGCCCTCACCCGTATCAATCTGGTTGATAATTCGGTCATGATGCTGGCCTTTTTGTAACATGGCAAAAGCAGCCATAACTTGGGTGGTGTTTAATTCCTGGGAGCTTTTACCGCTCGGGCTAGCATCGTCGTGTTGATAAGCTGTCCGAGCTAAAACTTCAACGACCGTTGTAAGTAATTGCAGAAGAGCCTCATCATCCCATGATGATTGAGCTTTTAACTCTAAAATTGCTGTAGTTAAATCAGCCATGCTCTTTGACCGATTTTCCTGAAGCAGGTCGTTGAGGCGCTGACCTTTTGAGGGTATAAAAGTATCGTCATCAATACCTTTGAAAAGCTTTTTTTGTTTAACATAATGCTTTGGATTGAACATATGACTTTGATTGCGGTGACCAAAAGGTGATAAGCTGAACGCTTCATATTCTGTAACAAATTTATCACTTTTCAACCAGTTGCATAATTCTTCAATCGTTGCATAAGGAGGCCTTGGGCAATATGTTTGCATCAATGCCATTTTGCTCTTGTCATTTTTACAAAGCTCAACAAGTTCATTGAATTTTTCGGTAGGTTGCTGACTATTTAAAAGCCTTGTCATAAAGAAAACGAAAAAGTGCTGTTCGGATTTTTCTAAACTATCTATAGTTTTTAAAAACTTTAATAATGTTTGAGGCTTGTCTTGATGGTGTGACACCAGAGCATAAAACACATTCATATTATCACGGCTAGCATTATCAAAGCCCGGAGCCAATAAATTAGCAAGTTGAGTTAAACGAGGTAATAAATCCTCTAGCGACTCAAAATAGTTATTTCTACTATGTGCAAGGCTGTTCACCAATTTAATAGTCTGCTGTTGAGCGTGCGGATGAAGAGATGCAATGGTATTGATACTGTCAATTGTATCGGTTAATTGCTTATCTATACCCTCTGAGTCAACCTTATTTTTAGGCAATTTTAAAATCAGTGTAGCGAGAGTTTCTTGAAGATAGATGGGATTCACTTTCCAGTTTTGACTTGTGATATATATTTCTAAATCGATATATTTCCTGATTTTGGCAAACAACGATTGATCATTGGTTTTATCAAAATTGTTTCTTAAAAAGATAACATTAAAAGCTGTGAGTGATTTTTTTTTAAGAATTTGTTCCAAAAGCTCTAATAGATCATCGGTATTTTTGGTAATTTCAGATTTAACAGACACAAGACGTTGCAAAAACTCTGTAAATTCTGAAGGCGCTAATATTTCAGAGAGATATAAGAACTGCAAGTTAATGTGCGAAAGTTTATCATTTTCAATAAAAGGTTGTTTTCGAATCCATTCAGATTCAATTTGGATTAACAATTGAAAATCTTTGTCGGCAAAACCAAAACTTTCTAGAAGGTTTAATTGAGCTTCGTTTAGTCCATCTTTAGCATCTTCAAGTAACTGGCATTTTTTTGCAAAAAAACCTGCTTCAAAATGTGATGAATAATGTCTTTCGAAGTATGCAAGCATGTCAAAGATATCATCTACTTTATAAATATCTTGGCTAATTTCGGTCGTGATTTGCAATAAATCATCAAAATTTAGTTGTTTTTGTACATTTTTAAAAATATTTGAAAAAAAAGATAACTTTTTAATAAGTGTGGTAATTTTTAGAGGATTAGAGTCAGTTCGATGCGGGTCAACAATTTGTTTAATTTGCTCTGCTTTTTGTATACCAAATATACTGATGAGTGGAATTAACGTATTGGCTAGTTCTTTCGAGACTCCTATTGAAACATTATAGATAAGCTCGATATATAATTGTGTCGACATCATATTCCACTTGCCATCAACCAAGTAAAAGCGGCAACCCTCATAAAATAAATTGCCATGCTCACAGACACAGTGATTTAGCTTATTTGATAATTTTTCAAGGTCTGCTAACGGTGAAAATCCAATGGCAGCTTGCAAAAGCGCGTCAGCCCCAAGCCCTGCAATAAAATTTCTTATATGGCTTGAGATGGCACCTAAAAATAACATATTAGGTTGTTTATCAAGCCTGGTTAAATGCTCTAGAAAATCTTTCTTTATAGCTCCGTGATTGTTATTTAAATTCAAGAAGCTTATGATAATGAGCGAGCAGCTTTCAATGGTGTCGATTTGCTTACATACATTACCCCAAATATTATACTCCTGGGCTTCTTGTTCTTTGTTTTGTGCATGATGGTTGTCGCCTGTTGTTGCTCCAGCGAGCATGCTTAATAAATTTTTTGAATCAATATCATCAGGAAAGATTTCTATGGCATGCCGATAAAACTCTATAGAATTACGTTTTGGCATGTAAGATACAAAACGCCAAAATGAACGACTATCACAAACATCTTTATCGGTTACCACATCATGATAGCCAAGGTAATTGTCTTCTTCTAGAGTTTCGTTAAGGTTCATATCCGGGATTAAAAATCCACAAGGTTTTTTACTGTGCATATGATCAGTAATGCCTCGAATGGCACCATAACTTTTTTCAAGTGGCAGCTGGGCTAAAACCTGCCATTGCGATTGAGTATCTTCAGGTTTTAAATGACGATTAAACATCACAGTATGCCAACGTCCCATCAGCGCAATTGGATTAAGTTCTGTAAGTGCTGAAAAATCAGCTTGGTAAAAGGCTAAACCACGATCTTCGACTTTGTTTGCAAAATGTATAAACGCTTCATCAAGTTGCATTTGAGTACAGGGAGTAGGGTTTGTTTGATTAGCCTTTTCCACGAGAAATCGATACCAATCACATTTTGGACTTGCAAACTCCAAATGTGCTACTAATGATTCTTTACATAACTGCTCGTCGGTTAATTGAATAGCAAGTGGGTTTTTAAGATTATGGTTAGATGCCAGAAAATCACTGAAATGCAATACATCACGAACACCGCCTTCTGCGGGATTTTTAACCATGAAAAAACCAGCAGGTAAATTTTGATAATCTAAGCCACTTTGTTTAAATTGATGAATATATTTAAAAATAATCTCACAAGATTCTTCAGTTAAAAAATGAACTTGCGGGTGCTCTCCACTTTGATTTGCTTTAGGAACATGTCCTAGAAGGGTATCCCATAGGCGGGACGCTTCCTCTTTAGGTCTGTTAAACCAGGCTTGATATTTTTGTTGGAATTTATATTTATTAACCAACTTTATAGTATGAGCTTCTGCATTTTGCTCTTGCTGGTTGATATTAATAGCGGTTTCTGTTTCAACAACATAACTAATTTCAACCCGCGTATTCATATAGTCCTCGAAGAATTAAACAAAAAAGTTGACTAATTATACATCAAAAATTCTTAAGGAAATATTAATACCAATTTCGCACTTTAATCTCATAAAGCGCACATAATGTAAAGCCCCCATATTTAAGACTATTTAAAAGTAGCGTTTGATATTTAGTTTGAGGGTTTCCCCTAAAATAAGGCTGCAAGTCTTGCGACATTTTCAGGCGCTTTTGAGGCAAAGTCTTTGATGTTTGTATCAGCTTTACTTCTTCAGTTGTAAAAATGAGTTCCACACCTGAAATTGAAGTACTGCTTAATTTTTGAAGGGTTTCTAAAAATTTTACTAATTCGCCTCTATATCATCTAAATGCTCAGGAAGAAACCCACCCGCTTGCATATGCCACATTTTAGCATAGTGGCCGTTTAACCGAATTAACTCTTCATGCGTCCCATCTTCAATAATCTGTCCCTTATCAAATACTAAAATTCTATCCATTTCAGAAAGAGTAGATAGGCGGTGTGCAATGACGATGGTGGTCTTTCCACGCATCAAATGATGTAAAGCATCTTGAATGTTTTTTTCAGTCACAGAATCTAGCGCTGAAGTTGCCTCATCTAAAATGAGGAGAGGGGCATTTTTTAATATGGCTCGGGCAATAGCGATTCTCTGGCGTTGGCCGCCTGATAATTTTATGCCTCGCTCACCTACCATTGATTGATAGCCCTCACTAAGCTGACTAATAAATTCATGGCAGTGGGCTTTTTTAGAGGCTGCAATAACATTTGCATCACTGGCATTGGCGCAACCATAACGAATATTTTCCATTAGCGTGCGGTGAAATAAGGAAATATCCTGAGGAATTAGAGCAATATTTTCACGTAATGATTCCTGCAATACTTCATTAACATTTTGATGGTCAATCGTTATAGAGCCAGATTCAATCTCAAATAGTCTTAAGATGAGATTCACAAAAGTGCTTTTACCGCTACCTGAAAAACCAACCAGCCCTACTTTTTCACCAGCATGAATGAGAATATTTTTATTTTGAAATAATTTTGCTCCCTCACCATAGTGGAAGCTAACATCTTTAAATTGAATTTCACCTTGTGTAACCACCAAAGGTTTAGCATCTTGTATATCAACGATGTCGTGAGCCGCATTAATAATAGTAAGCGCAAGTTGGCACTTGCCAACTTGCTCTGAAAAAGAAACAAACTGCCCTGCGATAAACCATAAGTTCCACAAGATGCTGATGGAAAGAGTAATGATGAAGCTAAAATCACCTATTGTAACTAAGTTCTGGCCGTACATCTTTCCAAGCATCCAAAGATTAATGCCTAATAAAGCGACAATACTCACATCCCACCATATCCGCATGTGAATAATTTTGGCTAACATGTTTCTGTCTTGTTGCACTGTATAAGCAATAGAGTCGCCAACGTAACTATTTTCATAGCGATGCCTGGCAAATAAACGAATATTCACGATATTGCTGATGCTATCCACCATCTTCCCAACTAAAGAGCTTCGCGCTTGTGCAAACACATGAGAAAGAGTTTGAATTGATTTCAAGAATAAAAAGGTAATGGCAAAAAATACAGCGACCCAAGCAAATAAAATAAATGCAAAAACAGGATGAATTAATAATAAAGTAATAATTGCAATAGTCAGTCCCAGAACTTGGGCATACACATCATCAAGGATAGTCAGAATATCAACAATCCCGCCTTGCATATCCACAACTTTATTAATCAAACTTCCTGCAAAGTTATTTTGAAAATAATGATGAGAATGCTGATTTAAGTAAGCAAACATCTTTGACATAACATCTTGTCTAAGGCTAGGAAACACTTTGAGTTTTGCCCAATCCAACACTCGCATGTCCACGCATAAAATTATCCATAAAATGATGTAGAGAAAAATATACGGTTGAATAGCGATAAAAGCAGAAGCTTTGTCGCCTTGAAATCCAGCTACCTTATCAATAATAATTTTAAGAACATAAGGTTGCAGGGTATTCGTGATGGCCCAAAATAAGCCTGCAAAGGCAAAAATAGCCAGATAACCTTTATAAGGCTTGACGATGTTACAGATAAATTGAGTTACCGACTGATGCTTACTATTTTTCATCGTAATTCCAGCTAAAAACTTTTTCAGTTTCTTTGAATTATAACTTACAAAATGAATAATTAGTGATCAATTATAGTCAGCGACCCACACAACTAGTTAAGAACTTACAGAAAGGAAGAATGTCCTGCTGAATACTAGCTTGCTCAAGTGCATCCATATATTCATTTCGTCTATTCACTGGAATAATCGTCCAAGGATAATGACCAGCAGCCATCATCACGTTCATTAAAAAGCGACCAATTCGACCATTTCCATCAGGGTATGGGTGAATATATACAAAGAAGAAATGGCCAAGCACAGTTCTAACTGCAGAAAGTTCATAAGAATTAGTAATTAATGAGACTTTGCTTTAATCGTAAACATTCTTGCGATGGCCAATATGAATAATCAAGATAATGAATTTTTCATCTTTAATTGTTGCAAGGATTCTGTAATCCCCTACCCGATAACGCCATACACCATTTAAATCACCTGATAGTGGCTTGCCAAATAAGCGAGAATCTTCCGCCGGTCTAATTTTTCCTTAAGATAATTAATAATTCGCTTTTGTGCGGTATGTCCAAGCTTTCTTAGGTCTTTTTCTACATCAATGTCAAATTCAACCTTCCAAACCAAGGCGATCTTCCATTTCTTCAATCGTTATTCTTGGATTTTTTTTCTCTAAACGTGCTAAGACAAGTAAGTGATCTTCATGATCATCTAAAAAATCTTGCAATGCTTTTTTAACATAATAGCTTTTAGAGCGATTAGTTTCGTTGGCTAAATCAGAAAGCCTGTGATCAAGTTGTTCAGGAAGGCGAACGGCTAACATTAATATTCCTAACAAAGAATGGTGTATTACAAGTATATTATGAATTACAAGTTTTACATGATTAATTAAACAATGTATTGATTTAAATTTTGGTAAACCGGTTAAATTTCAATTTATAGCAGGAAATACTGCTGATTGCATTCAAGCCCAATCATGACTGGAAGAGCAACAAGCAGAAGCCGTTCTGGCGGACAAAGGCTATGATACTGACGCTATTGTACGGTACGTAAAGCATTGCATGAAAGCAAAAGCTGTTATTCCTTTAAAAGGTAATCGCATCATACAGCGCCGCTATGACAAACTGATCCTAGGCAGTAATTCTGGACACACAGTTAAGCTATGTTTTTTAGTTCAAAATTAAAAGGGCTTGTATAGCCAATTGCACTATCTCTTCTTTTGCGATTATAGTCAACATCGATATACTCAAATACAGCTTGGCGCATTTTGGCACGAGTCATAACTGGCTCAAACTGTATGGCCTCAACCTTTAGAGAGTGAAAAAAGCTCTCGGCAACGGCATTGTCCCAGCAGTTACCTTTACGACTCATGCTTATTTTAAAATCATGTTCTCTGGCTAAATCTCGGTAAGCAAATGAGCAATATTGGCTGCCTCTATCACGATGAATGATAAGGCCTTTGGGCATTCCCCTACGGAACATTGCCATGGTTAACGCGTCTGTTAAAGGATGCATTCATGCGTTCATTCATCGACCAGCCAACGATTGCGCGTGAATATAAGTCAATGACCACAGCCAGATATAGCCAGCCGTCGCTGGTCCAAAGATAAGTAATATCTTGAACCCACTTTTGATTGGGTGCCTCCGCGCTGAAATCACGCTCTAAAAGGTTGTCCGCGATGGGAAGTTGATGGTTGCTATCAGTAGTCACCTTGAACTTCTTTGCTGCTTTAGGAACAAGCTTTTGTCTGCGCATGCTGTCACTGATGGTTTTTATTGCCGCAGGCCATCCATCTTCAATCAAATCTTTCTGGATTCGAGTAGCGCCATAACGCCCTTTACTATCATCAAATAATTCTCTAATTTTCATATCTCTAGATTGCTGCTTCAATGCCCGATTACTCAGCTTGTAGCCATTTTTATACCAATCATAATACTTACTTCGCGATACTTGAAGCACCATAGCCATACGCTTTACAGAAAAGCAATGCTGATGCTCAAGCATAAACTCAAATCGCTTTATTTTTGATTCTTCGCGAAGTAGGTGGCCACCTTTTTTAGAATGGCTAAATCCTCCGCTTGTTCGGCCAGTTGCCGTTTAAGCTTTACCACTTCTGCTGCAAGCAGCTGCTTCACGTTCGCTGGTGCTGGCTTTCTTAGCTAGTTTGGCTCGCCAATCGTAGATTTGTGATTCATATACACCTAGCTCTTTTGCAGTTTTAGCCACACCTTGCTTAGCAGCCAAATTTACGGTTTCTTGCTTAAACTCTTCAGTGTGAATCTTATGTATTTTTTTCGCTGTCATATCCCACCTCGGTTGGTTATTTTACTAACTTAACCGAGTGTCCGAAACTATTGCTGAGGATCATTTTAGAAATAATACATATCATAGTAACTAGTTATGGCTTTCCTCTCGTTGCTTGGCAGTTGAACTACTCGTTAGATTGATTTAATTGATATATAGGTCCTTACACTGAGTAAGAATACCTAATTTTATCTAATTCAGTACTTTTTAGAAGGATAAAGAGATCACTTTTCTGGAATAGAAAAATAGCTATATGCTTTCGTTTCCGGCAATTGATACCTAATGACAACCTTGTGATCAACTGTATTTATTTGTTCCTCAGGATTTAATTTAATTGAAAAACTGTTGTCCTGATTTTTAATAATTTCTTTATCTAACCATTTATTATTACCAGAGTAAATTTCTATTTTTTTAATGCTTTGCACGGCTGATTTTGGTGAATTAAAATATAAAGCATTAGATGACATCTTCTCACCGATATGGAAATTAATGGTTTTAGTTCTTCTTACAAAACTAGTCTTCTGTTGGACAACATATATACTGGTTTTGCCATATAACTTTTTGTTAGTTTCCAACAAAACTTCGAGTGTAAGATTATAAATACCTTCATAGCTTTCAGGTAGCTTGAAAATTGGTCTTGGTCCTAGAGCTGAATAACTATTTTTGCCACCACTAATTTCCCACTTAACTTTTTGAATTTCAGCGTTTCTAAAGTAACTTGCTTTGTCAAAATCAAGTTGTATGTCTTGCCCTGAAAAAACATTTATATAAGGTTCAACTGAGTTTTTTGGTATTAAGCGAATTTCATAAAATGGCGCGATATTAAAATAACTTAGTAATGACCAAATGAAAATAACTACTCCCCACAGTGCAGTTATTCTACTTAACCACTTCCATATTTTTGAATCATCCATTTCTCTCACCTGAAAATTACCTTTTAATTTTAGCGATGGAATTATAACATCATTTTAGTATTTAAAATAATCCCATCTCGAAGCTAAAAGCTAAGGCTCCGGCCATACATTTCTACCTGCAATCAAAAGCTGTGATCCATGGGCTAGCTTATATTCCTCGCCCAAGCCATGCAAACAAAAATAGCCTCTCACCGACAGAGCATGCGCCAAGGGATTTTGCCTCTCAAATACAAGAAAAATGTTCGTCACTAATCTCCTGTGGATAACTTTCAAAAATTTTTCTAATTTGTTGCCTACATACACATACAAGCTTTTTGAGTTATGAGGTGTGTCGGGGTTTAAGGTTTTGTTTGCGTCGGCATTTTTGAAAAATCCTCTGTATCTTTCTAATTTATATAGCTTTTCAAAGGCCTGGTTTGTGTTGGGTTGCTGTGTCAGGTTTATTTTAAACAAAATAAACCGCATTGATTAAACGGCATTTTAAAACGATGCGCTTGCCAGTACGATTTATTATTTTTTGAAGCGGCTGAAAGCGATCTAATTTCATCAATTTTGATTACTCCCACGAAATAGAAAATGGCAAAAATTAATTTTTATACCATCATTTTTAAGTGCTAAGGGTTAGTAGTCAATAACGATAGGAGTGGTGATAGCAAATGAACGTCAATGAATATAAAAGATCTGGTGTCGAAAGAAAAAATCAGTAAGAGATCTAAACAGAAGGGGCCGTGATGCATCACTCTCTTAGGTGAACCCCAAAGTGTACCCCGAGATTTTTTGAAGAGTGGTTGTTTTTACTAGAAGCCTTGTGGGATATGGCTCCCCGG
>CETS01091661.1_pt1 | contig 12972 bp, 11 predicted proteins | sample 356391 | NCBI WGS metagenome assembly CETS01 (sample SAMEA2622673, study PRJEB7988) | marine metagenome | isolation source: saline water (ENVO:00002010), including
GGGCAGGGCCGGACGTGGTCCGCGTGTCGGTCGGCATCGAGAATATCGAGGATATCGAGGCCGACCTCGATCAGGCGCTCGCGGCTGGGGGCTGAGGGCGGGATGCCAGCCGATTGTGTTCATTGCGACCATCCGAGAAGTACGCACCACACGGGCGGTGATGGCGACCTCGCCTGCGCGGTGAAGGGCTGCGACTGCATCGGCTATGTGGCGAAGGGTGAGGTGCGGAAGTGACGGTCTCTCCTCCCGTCATTGCGAGCGACCGACAGGTCCCACGGCAATCCATGGCCCGGAATCTGGTTTGCTTCGCTCCGCTCGCAATGATGACAACGGCGACGGAGTGATTTTCACCGCTCCCGTCACCCCGGACTTGATCCGGGGGGTATAGTGATAGTCAAGAAACAGGGAAGTTTTGACCACAGAGTGAAGGGAAATTCACGATCTGCACAAACTTCCCAATCGCGTTAACAATCTCAGAAAATCATTCGGCGTTCGCCTTCGGACCTCCGAAAGGCACCCCTTTCTTCGCAACTGTCCTCCAAACCATGTGAGAGCCTCGCTGCGTTTCGCCGTTTGGAAGCGCTACGACATGGGACGCGAATTGCGGAAGAACGGTGCGCACTTTTAGGTCGCATACATAACCGAGCATGGCTTCGAACACCTCCGCGAGGTCTCCAACTTGGGTCTCGAGGAACTGAACCACATCACGCCTTGGCACTGCGCTTGTCTCATGGGAGATTTCGATAGTGGGAGCTAAGAGTGAACCGTCAGCTTGAAGCTCGTAATCGCGTATTACCACGCACTTGTTTTCGTTTGGATGGATCATCGCATGTCGATGATTGGCGACACCCGCTAAGACCTCCCAAGCTGCGTTTTTCCAAGCATCAAGTTCCGCATTCTCGCCATGCTTTTCCATCATTGCTTGCAAAAATTTCGCATCCCACGGTTCATTGTTCGAATCCTTCGGGAAAAATAGCGCGGTCAATTTTTTAATTGCGATCTCAACATCACGCAGCGCCGCAAGGCTCTGGCGTACCTTGCCCGTGAGATTCGGCGTGCGAGGTACGTATGCAGCCGAGAGCTTTTGAGCTTTGCTCGCCTCTCTCATCTGATCCTGATGAGTGCGTAGGTCATTTGCCACCTCAACGACTGACGCCAATGAACTCGATACCTCTAGCGACATACGGAGCACCGCGTCGGGAGAGACAATCTCAGGTAGATACGTGGCATCAGCAAGTTCGAATGCCGCGCCCGCAGTCTTCCGAACAAAGTGATGGTCGGCCCCGAACTCTAATTCCTTCTGTTGAATAATCTGTGGCAGATTTGGATTTGTCCGATCTGGATCAATGTGGTCGGCGAATACACCGGAGGTTAGACACCGCTTCGAAAGCATGAACATCCGGTCGTCGATGACCTTTAAGGCGACGATGGCTCCGCATTCTGGGGGTATGGTTGCACTGCCTGCGGCATTCCGCATCCGGCCAATCGCTGCTTTTGTATTAGATTTCGCGTTGGAGCTCATGCGCGAACTATAGCCTCTCGAACTTGCCAGTCATAGGTCCGTCGCTAGACGCACCTGTGCGCAGGCCTTACGCTCTGACCAGGTTCCCGCTGGTCGGCAAACTCAATGCCCATTCTCCACTTCTAAACTGCCGCATGGCCTTCTGCCTCTGCTGAGTTGTCTGTAACGTTGCCGAATGAGCCACTATGCCGACGACGAAACACTCGGTGACCTTCTAAAGATCGTTCATATTGAGCCTGAAACAGATTTCATTTTCTTCAGATATCCGAACGGGAAGACAGGTCGTGTCCGAGTAAGTGAGCTGCACACCTTCCAAAAGAATGACGTCATCTTGTCCTATGATGGCAAGTGGACGAAAGTCCCGCACGAAGTTTGGCCCGACACGTTTGCAACTTGCGTCATAAGATCGATTCTCGATAATGGCACAATTCTTGGCGAGTCTGGTAGCGCACTGGTCGTCTTGCGTAATCCGAGCAAACTGGATTTAGAAGTCGATTTCACCGTCGAGGTGGACAACACAACCTCAGCGATTGTCCGGGTGATCGCGAATGAGCCGATAAGGGCTCGATTGCACCCCGCAGATGAAGTTCTTTCACCTTCCTCGTTCATGGTAGAGCCAAGAGAGGGCGGCCTAAGCTTTGACGATTTCGGAGGTTACAAAGGCGTAGTCGCGCGAGCAAAGGAACTAATCGAAACCCAGCTCGAACGGCGTGATGAACTCGAAAAAATCGGCGCGCGACCAGTGAAGGGAATCCTATTCACCGGTCCGCCCGGCACAGGCAAGACGCACCTAGCTCGCATTATCGCGAATCAAGCTGGTGCAAGCTTCTACGACATTAGTGGCCCCGCCATCGTGAGCAAATGGCTCGGTGATACCGAGGAATTGCTCCGCAAAATCTTTGAGCATGCCAAGAGCGCCGATAGTGGGAAGGCCATAATCTTCTTCGATGAGATTGATAGCATCGCAGAAAATCGAAGCGGAGATTCTCAGGAATCCTCTCGTCGTCTTGTAGCGCAATTTCTGACGCTTATGGATGGCTTTGATACGAGTAAGAATGCCACGGTGGTAATTGCTGCGACGAACCGAGCGGACGCGCTCGACCCGGCGTTGACCCGTCCCGGACGCTTCGATTGGGAAATTGAATTCGGATTACCGGACCTCATGGATCGGTATGAAATATTAAAAATTGGAACTCGAACAATACAGTGTTCCGATGAACTTCCCATTTTAGAGATTGCCACCAGAACGCATGATTGGTCGGCGGCCCGACTTACCTCCATTTGGACAGAAGCAGCCCTAATAGCTGCGTCGGATAGGCGAGAAAGTATCGCGGGCGAAGATTTGGCTCAAGCATACGAGAGAGTTGCTCGCCGCCCTGAGCGAAAGTCTGAGAGTGGGTCGCACAAATGATCGTATTTAAGCGTCAATTTCCTTGGGTGGGGCGAAGGACTGCAAAACCAGAGCCGCTGCCAATCGGGCAGACTGAACCATTGCGTGAATTTGTCTATTTGGACGAAGTCAGCCTTGCGAGCCTTTTGGCTTCTCAAAAAGGGGAAGCCACCGAAAACGTGACATCTCAGTCGGGAGACGAGAGTACGACGGAAGTTGGTGGGAAAGTATCTAGTAATACCCCAATGATGCCATCCGCCGAGGTGAGTTCACGTTTCCAGACTACTAATAGTAACTCGCTGCAAACTGTTAGCAAAGCGACCGCGCAATCCCGTTTCAGAGAGCTACATAAATTCGAGTATTTGCGAAAAATTAGGCCAGTGAAAGTCGTAAAGAGTGCGACATCGCTTGACAATCTGAAGGATGGTGACTTCAAACATACATGCTATAAGGCGTCCGATCTAAAAAGGGGTGATCTTGTTGAATTTAAGGTGCAGTTATCTGCCTCTTGGATATTTCAGATAAGCACTATGGTCGCAGAATTCTCAGAAATGTTTGATCAGAGTCCGACGATTTTTATGGAGTCCGTCAATTTTCGTGACCTTTATCAAGCAAAGAACGCCAACAAGATAATTAGCAAGCTACTTGCAGGTCTCATTCCGGTCGATGGTGTTGTGTCAGATTATGTTGTAATAGACGACGGGGAAGAAAAGGTTATCGTCCATCGTGACGCTATATCAGACTTACCTATAGAAAACAGCGCGCTTCGCATCGTAGGTGTGACGGAACATTTAGCTTATTGGAAAGATATACGAAGAGTTCTTTTCGCCGACAATGAGTTTACGATGCTTTGCAGGCTATCGAGGTCGGGCGTTCAAAACGATTGGAATCCTATTAAGGTAGCCGATATCTTTCGCGACTTCGCGCCCGATCTTGCGAGGCAAATAGAGACATCAAGTAGGGCCGCAATGACGCAATCTGCGTCGACTAAGCGTGCTGACATCGTTGAACCAATCGCTGCCCAACTCGCCCTTGCTCTCGCGCGATATAAGGATCGTCTGCTTTCAGAAATCGCGCATGATGCTTCGGAAGAGGAGCTTGTTGCACTGGATCGGTCGATAGCGGCGCTCTTACTCGAAAATACGTCCGCTGAAGGTCAGAGAGCCGCATTCGCAAAAGTGAAAGCCCTGATTGAAGCATCGACTCAGCTTGAAATTGATCCTTCTGTCGATTTCGATGCGCGGGAAGCTGTTCGGAGGAATCTCGATTTACCGCTTTTTCCTCGGAGTCAGACCTATAACCATGAAACGAAAATTAGTGAAAGCTCTACATTTGAGGAAGAGCCTAGGAATCTTCTCGATGTAGAGGTAATCGCAATCTACTGGTAGCAGGGTGATCAGCCTTGGTTATGTAAGAGCGACGCTTCAGAATATTGCGGCGAAGGTTTGACGGATCAGTGCACAATTTTCTGGCTGCTTTCCGTAGGCCGGAATCCGCTATGATATTTTCGAGTTTTTCGAGTTGTTCAGATTCGCGCCGTTCCTTTCGGCGAAAGTAGCGCGCTATTTTTTCCAACTCCGATGCTTCTTTGCTCGCCTGCTGACTGGTGCAATCGGCATTCAGAAAATCTGAGAGTTTCTTAGCCGTGATCCCGGCATAAGTGGAAATTTGGTATGTGCTGAACACCTCGCACAGCCGCTTTAGTTCGCCTTGCAATTCGGCTGTCTGGTCGGGGTGCAACCCATAAAGAGGTTGCGCCGATGGATCGAAACCTATGCTTGCCTGTCGCTCCAAATCGTTGGCTTCTTTCCCAATATGGACGGCACTGACTGCACAAATGTGCCTTCTTTCAGTCTCGCCAATGTCGCGAAAATTCCCGTTCAGAAACTTGTTTTCTGGCTGCAAATGATATTGCGCCAATGCCTGCGCGAAGGTCTTGAGCTTTTCGATAGGGACGAAATCTCCAGTGTGCCGGTCAAAGGCCTGATGAGCTGCTTTGGCGGGATCGGTTTCAAAGGGCGAAATCGGAGCGCAAGAAGCCTTTTTCGTTTTCCGCTTTTGGCCCTCGATTTCTAGTTTTGCCCCTACGTCAATCGAAGTTGTAAACAGCGCAGTCAGAAATCCAAATGGCTTCACCTGATCGTTGTAGTTCTTGTCCTCATTAAAGCGCTTGAACCACCGCAGCACGGCAGGGGAGGTCGCCGCGTATCGGCTGATTGCTGGCAATTGCAATGCAGGGTGAAAACCCAAATCGACTAATTCTGGCCGCTCGCTTCTCATCGCCTCGATAATGTTGAACCAAAGATCGTGCTGCCACAGCGAAATGCCCATCTCGGCAAATTTCGCCTTCGGTTTGGGTATCGAACGCGACGGATTTCGCTCGTCATAGGGCGCGCGCAAATGTCCCAAGCCATGCGCCGAGGCTTTGCGAATGATCGGCATTCCATCATCGCCGCGATTGTAGAGAGCATATCGCTTCGCGGAGATCGCTAGGCAGTATAGCTGCTCGTGTCTGCCGCTACTATCCATAGCGAAATTGACGCCTTCGCTCTTCAGGATCGACCCTTCAAAATCGTACGGATTGAGTGCGCCAAACCAATCGACGATTTCTTGTACCGCGCTTTGAAATCGCTCTTCGCCCATGCGCTTAGGCTTTGCCAAAGCCATGCTGTCGGTATCGCAAAAAGCCCAATCCAATCCACGCTCGATTGCTAGCTTCTCTGTGATCGCAAGCATTAGCCGCGCAGCTCCGGTGATGAGTGTCGCTAGGAGCGGGTGAAAGAAGGTGCCAGGTTGCTCGATCTTGGAAGGGAAGCTGGTGAAAGCATGCTCATCCCCGGCCAACACATCGACCCTTTCGCGGGCCTTTGCATTCTCGACATTCATCTCAACGAAAATGCCGTAGCTAGTGGCATTCGCCATGATTTTGAGAGCGTGCTGCCGGATGTCGAGCATCGCTCTTTCATCGGGCTTGGCTTGTTCGAGCTTCGCCTTTGTATCCTGTCTAAGCTCAATCAGGCGTTTGTAGAAATCGTCTCGCTTGGGGTGGATCGAGTAAGCCGCATTGCCACCGACGTCGAAGTCACTGAGCTTTGCTTGCGTGGCGGATTGCCTGAATTCGATTGCCTCAATGACGTTGGGAGGTTTGCCAGAAAGCAAGGTGGAGGCGAGACAGTCGGCAAGCGTGAACCACTGACCGCACCCATTGGTGAGATGGTTCAGGCCGATGGTGGCCTGCTGCGCATCCGCATACTTCGCTCTGACAGGGAAGGTATCGCCTTCGGGAATGACCCGGACAAGGATTGGGAGCCGTCTCCAAAACTGCGTGCACCGAAGCTCGCTGAGAATGTCTCCCAGCAAGATCGCTTTGGCTTTCTCAGTCGCGTCATGAACTTCAATTCCCTCCGAAGTTACGAACGACCAAAGGCCCATGAGGGTGCAAACGGTCGGATACATCGATAGGAAATCGCAGAGCATCACTTGACGCTCTTCGCGTCTAATGCGCACTTCCGAGCGTCCGCCATAATAGGCTGACATAATTTTGCCGATGATCGCCGGATCAAAATCAGGCTGGCATTCGCGCCAAGGTTTTATGCCCATCGCCTTCAAGCAAGCCTTTCCCAGACTCGCTTCGCTATAGATTTTTTCTGGTGATGTGCCCGCTAAAGCAAGCTGATCGAAACGCCCAATCAGCCCGCAATAGCACTCCCAAGTCGCTTGAACATCGCGCAAAGCGTAGCCGATAAAATCATCCGATATCGGCGCTTCGAAATCGGAATATTCGATCTTGCTGTTCTCGACGCCAAGCGCCTCACAAAGCGAGGCGAGCGAAAATGATCTAGCGAGCAAGGCATTCGCCAGTGTTTTGCAATCGATGAAATGACCTCGCTGGATTGGCTCCCTCTTACCAAGCTTGACCCTGCTCCGATTGGTTCGGCTCTTCATGGGGGCCGCAAACTGGATGAAGGCAGCCTTGGCGGAAATGTGTTTGACCTGAAGATTGGGGCGGCGCTTATCCTCGCTTAGCGTGAAAGAGAAGCCGCCCTTCATCTTGCCGCGAGCTGAGCTGGATTTGATCGCTATTCGCGAGATATCGAAAGGTAAATTGAAGCCGACAATCGTCCCGCGATAATCGTATCCAATCGTAAAAAGGATTGCTTCGACAAATTCGGTCTGCGTTAGGCATTCGAGATGATTCTCGTCTGCGTAACGTCTGATTTGCGCAAGCTCGGCTCGTGTCACATTCTCCGGCGCATAAAACAGCCCTTGTTCCATTAGCGCACCCGATTGTCTGATCTGGTATGCGCCAAAGCGAAGCGATTGCGCCGGATCGACCCGCGTTTCGCAATCGAAAATCAGGTGCCATTCCGAGGCCTCGATTTCTGATCCCTTGTGGCTTCGCGATGGTCCGCTCGGATTGTCAGCTCGCACTGCATAAGCGCGGAGAGAGATAGGCAGCTCATCGGTGACTGGGATCGTCATTTCCCGCGCCCCCGATCCGCATCCTGTTCGGCGAGGCCGATTAGGAGGTGCGCGAACTCTTTCAATTTTTCGACAATGATTTCGAGCAAGTCAGCAAGACCGAGGAGGAAGTGCCCGATACGGTCTAGATCGGGATCGGAACTCGCATCGTAACCGGGATGGTCGTTTTGCGTATCGCTCAGCTTCCTGTGGCAATTGGCGCAAACGATAACCGTGGCTTCATCGCGCCCAAAATCCGCGACGTGATGGGCTTCCAAACATTGCCAAGCATTTTCTCCGCAAGCGCCGCAAATCGGGTTGTTGCTTCCAAGCTTTTTCAGGCGCTGTTGCTTGCGCCGCTCTCGATCATGTCGCGTCATTTTCGGACCTCGCTTCAGTCGGTGACAAGACGATAGATGTCTTCGAAGATCTCGCTGCCCGAAGCAGCAAGGTGATAAAGGGTGTTTGGATCGGTCTCTAAGGGGTGCTCATGGCCAGACGTGTCGTGCACAGATTTGCCGACGAATGCGGATAAGAGATCGGCATCATTGGAATTGATGAAGGCTTTGACGGCAGCGAGATACCTGCCGTTGAGAGAGGCTTGCTCCAATCCGGCAAGCTTTCTGGTTCGTGCCTCGCCGCTCGATATCACGAGCATCTGGCGTGTGGCTGGGTCAGAGATGATCCAAGTTTTACCCTTTCGGGTCGCGAGCTTATTTTCTCGAAGAAAGCGCCTAAACCGCTCGACCGAAACCCCAGCCTCCTTTGCAGCCGCAACCTGTGTCCCGGTTCGCCTCAGAGCCTTGAGCGCGGCTTCGAGAGAGGCTTCCCCCCGCTCGACCTTTGATCCTCGAATGGGTCGCTCGCCAGCGCGGGCGTGACCTCGCGCCTGAGCACGGGTCAGGCCACGCTTCTTCGCGTTCGCTATGCGTCGTGCGTATTCAGCCTTGTAGTCGCGTTTGCGTGCCAATTGAATGTTCCCGGATCAGTGCCGGGAACTCCATTGGAATCAGCTTTCGATTCCGTTCTCGCAAAAAGAGACGCATCTGTGCGAGAGGAGCAGGTGATGCAGATCACGAACTCAGAGCTGGCCGACCTACTTAACAGTGAATTCGGGTTCGTTGGTCGAAATGCCGTCACAGCGAATGTGGTGCGGCAGTGGGTAGATTGGGACGTTTTGCCGCGTGCTCAGGCCCAGGGACAGAGAGTCGGTAACGCACCGAGTTGGGCGCGATCAGACTCTGACTTGCGGAAGGCGAGGCGCTTGGCAGAGCTGAGGCAAATGGGCCTCAAACGAGAAAATGCACTAGTAGTTCAGGCATATATCGAATGGGGTCATCAAGACTTTGATCGAGTGCGCGTCGCTTTTGCGGCAGAGTGGAGAAAAGCTTGTTCTCAACTGGCCCGCCGTCAGTCCACGTTCTTGAATGACAGGACATTCGCGGAAGTGAGTGCAGCAAGCAAAAAGGCAATCGCAAATCAGCTTGGCCCGCTAGATCATCGCCTACAAGGAACGCGGTTCGAGCAGTCTCAAGAATTCTATGCGGTTATGGCAGAGATTGGGCGCAGCGGCGATAACCCAAAGCTACCCTCGGATGAGCTGATCGCCAGAGCTCTCGATCAGATGGCCCCAAGGGTGTCGCCATTATTGAATCCACTTTGGATCGAGGCGATTGGCAAAGTGCTAAGTGGTATAGCTGGATTGCCCGATGAGATCGAAAATTCGGGAATTGAGGCAATTCAAAACTCGAAGGAACGAGATTTCAGAATCGCCCAGTTTCACTTGAGGTTCTTTCGAAAAGCAATCAATGGGAAGCTGCCAAATCGACAAATTCAAAGCGCGCTTGAAAGCGAGCCTACGTTTCAAAAGCTCCGTGAGCTTGGCCCTCAGATATTGAACGTTCCGTGGGTCATTTTGCCATTCATTCAGGCATTAAAATCCGAAATCCCAAACTTGGTCAGTAGGCTGAAAAATAGCGCATAATTTGGCAATGCTGCTATATCGAATTTATGGATTTAGAGCCTGAAATTAATCTCGATGCGAACACCGAAAATTGGGCAAATCGCTCGGAATTCTGGTTTTCCGAGGCGGCCAAATCCGCGCCAATCCGAAAACTACGAGAGCGCAATCCTGCTCCGCTAATTTTGAATGGACATGGGGTCTCATTGCGCGTCGAAAACGGGTCATTGGTCATCCGCGATGGCTTTACCCATTATCCGCAAAAGCGAGCCGAGTATCGCTTTTTCCCTCGCGACCTCGATTTACCGTCACGCATCTTGTTACTCGATGGCAGCGGAACTCTCTCGTTCGAGGTTCTGACTTGGCTAGCGGAGCAAGGCGTTGCACTCGCTCGCGTCAGGGCAGATGGAGAGATCGCGACTGTCGCTAGCGGAACGGGATATGCCGCTGATCGACAGAAGGTCGATTGGCAAATGGAAATGCGCGCCGACTTATCGAAGAGATTGGAATTTGCAGCTGATCTAATTCGCCGGAAAATCATTTCGAGCATTCCAACACTTGAGGTCTATATCCCGCCTTCACGATCGCGTGACATGGCATTGGCAAAAGCAAATGCTGCTATTGGCCGGTTGGAAAGCGAAAGCTTCGAGGATTTGAATGCCATATTCGCTATCGAAGGCGAATGCGCGTCAGCCTATTTTCGCGCTTGGCACGGCTTGCCCGTGAAGTGGAAGGGGGTGGCGCGTCGTCCAGTTCCGCAAGAATGGCATGCCTACAATTGGCGAAGCTCTCGCGCCACAGGCAAGAAAGCCGAAAACCGAAACGCCTCTCATCCCGTAAACGCGATGCTGAACTATGCCTATGCGGTGAAGCTCGCAAAACTACAGCTTGAAGCCATCGCAGATGGGTATGATCCGACCATCGGCATTATGCACAATTGTAAGCGCGGAAGCCCTGCTTGGGCGCTCGACATGATCGAGCTTGAACGTGCCTCAGTTGATGCGCGAATTTTGGAGTTTGTGGCGGATCAGGGGTTCGCGGCGGCAGACTTCATTCTGAAGAAGAATGGCGGTTGCAGGCTATCGCCTCAGCTTGCGCGGATGGTTGCCTCGCTTGCTTAGGACTGCTTCTTCCTGCCGGGACGAAGGCCTGAGATATTCTCGTGCACAGCGGTCGGTACAAAAAGCTCAGCGATATTGACCGATAGGACGGATGCGATCTTGTCTAGCGTATCCACACTCGGGTTCTCGTCGCAGCGCTCGATGCCGCCGAGGAAAGACCGATCTATCGATGCATCGAACGCCAATTGCTCCTGCGAAATGCCTTGCGCCACCCGAAGACGTTTGATGTTTTTTCCCACAAGTTCGCGGCCTCGCATAGCATCTTAAAGCGGGAAATCGTTACATTAAAACCACTGGATATATCCATCATATTAACGCTTGCATGAGAGCATGGCTTCCTCAGGTAAATTGCGAGAGCCGAGATATCATGTCTGCCAATCACCAGCCCTACCGGCTTCCAGAACAGTCACCTCTCAAAAGATGCAAAGTGGTACTTTTAGCTGGATTATTGACGGGGTGTGGTGCCGACGAGATTTCCTCTCAACCTCAAACAGCGTTTGATCTGGTCTGTACCTCTCAAGCGGAAGAGACGATCCGCTTCCGATTTGATCTCGGCCAATCCAAGTGGTGCCTTGAAGACTGCGCTGCTGCGTGGACAATCGATGAGCAGACTGACGCAGAGATCAAGCTTTCGCTTCGCACAAGGGATGACTCAGATCGCTGGTCGATATCGATTGATCGATATACCTCACAGTTCTGGATCGTTCGACGAGGCTACAGCAAAGAGCCACAGGCGTTTGGTCAATGTGAGCGTCAGAAGTTTTCGGGTTTCCCGCAACAGCAATTTTAAGGATAGGTAGGGAAACCGACGTTGGATCAATCTGGCGATCTGATGACCAATTCGAATGGCTGACTGTCCGTAGGTTCGCCATCCATAATCGGAATACCGAATGACTCACTATCGTCAGGCTCGTCACCCATCTCAAATCCAAGAAACTATCGATATATGGCGCCCCACTCTGGGGTCATGATCAAAGCAAGATGTTCACGACGCATTTCTGGCGCGTCGACTACAGCATCGGTCATTGCGCGATGGCAATCGAAACTCAACAGCCCTCCTATTGCTCTGCCAGTTCGTGTAGCGATGCCTTGGTGCAAGTGGGAATGAGATAATGGACTCCCTTGATGGATGGAGCCTTTGGGTTTGGCTCAACGGCTTCTCACCGCTCACCCAGAATCTCATCCTCGCAGGTGTCGGTTTGCTAATGGATTTCGCTATCCTCGCAGTAGCACTGCCGCGCTTCCTGCAATGGCTACAAGATCGTCGATGGAAACCGATGCGGGAAGCTTTGGCAAAGGAGGTCACGAACCTAACTCAGCACACCCTCCAGTTCATTCTCGAGAGCCTTGAGAAAATTGAGTCTTGCGAAAGCTTCGACGCCGAACGCGGTATAACTCGAAGCATCACAAATAAATTCTATGACAAGCTTGAAATAATACAGATATTTTCCGTAGCAATATCTCCACAAGATTCCATAAAAATTATGCGAGACATAAATCGTTCAAATACAATTAATGATACAGTTTCAATTACGTTAAACGACATAGAAAAATACGTTGCGGAATCGGATATAATGATTTCATTCTATAAAAATAAATCGAAAAGCCCTGCTGAATATGACTTTGCAATACATCGTCCGGTAAAAGGTGTTTATCGCTCCTGTCTAGAGCTATCGAGAGCAATTTCACCTCTCGCGAACAGCGATAATTCTATTCTTTATAAAGATGTAATTTTTCAAAATGCCAGTATAATAAATAATCTACTGAGAAGGCTAGTAGACGTCATAGGCATAGAGAGGGCATCTATGATCTTTGAGGAATTGACATTATGGCATGAAAGAGATCCGGAAATGTTTCCGGATAAAGATAATCACGAAAGGTCATTTCTCGCACAACTCGCGTCTGAAGACAGCGATTACATGGAAGGCAACAGGCTTGATTTTCTCAAGCCGTACGGCGCATAAGATTTCTGTGAATTAAATTTCGATTGCGGTTTCACAGATCCAGAGTGTGGTCAAATTTCCCTTTTTTCACAGCTATCACTATACCCCCTGGACTTGATCCGGGGTCCGCTTCTTCTTTGGTGCCGCGGGGAAAGAAGCGGGACCCCCGCCTTCGCGGGGGTGACGGATTAGGGACAACTGCGGGATGAATGACTCGGAACCACGCTCCTTACCCATATGGTGCAGGCTGCTGCTGACAATTTACTGGCTGCTCGTACCACTCTGGATGCTACTGGGGCTGTTCGTTTCGGCATTGGGTCCTTGCCCGGCATTCTCCAGCAGCACTGATTGCGAATGGAGCCGGGCTGAGGCGCTTTGGAATTTCCCGCTCTCCCAGATCGCGAGCGTGGTTGTCGGAATTCTGCTATGGCAGCTTTTAAGAAGGTTTTTTGCAAAGTGACCCACCCACGTACCGACTGGACCCGCGAAGAAATCGCGGACCTCTTTGATCTTCCCTTCACCGAACTTCTGTTCCGCGCGGCGAGCGTTCACCGCGAGAACCATCCGCCCGAACA
>CETS01124927.1_pt1 | contig 12923 bp, 11 predicted proteins | sample 356391 | NCBI WGS metagenome assembly CETS01 (sample SAMEA2622673, study PRJEB7988) | marine metagenome | isolation source: saline water (ENVO:00002010), including
CTGTCCAGACAGCTGATGTTGGTTCCGGCTCAACACTTACGTTTTACTGGCCTGAGACTGTTGGGTTTGAGGCATCTGCCACTGATTCAGGATATCAGATCCGTTTCGATCGTCGCGGAGTCGCGGATCTGGCGCATGTCCGGATTGACCCTCCAGTGGGCATGACAGGCATTCGCGCCGACAACACTGAAGATCAGTTTGTTGTCGATATTGATGAAGACGAGAACTATTGGGCGAATGCTGTTGCCGCCGACAATGCTGTGGTTGTGAGATTCCACGAGGGCCAGAGACCGCCGGATGGCATTGCAGATGATCCTCTGATCCCCGATGCCCTGAAAGCACTTGCGGCCGATTTGCCACCTGAAAAAGGCGTCGAGCCGCCAAGCCGGAAGCCTGTCGATCTTGGCAAAGCGATGCTGGTTGTTGAAGATGCTGAGGGCGAGCCTGTCCTGGCCTCTGCCTCAGAGCCAGAAACTGCCGTTGCCCAGTCATTTACCTCTGAACTTCCTGACATCACTCCACCGCGTGTCTGGCGCGAAGCACTGCCGACGTCAGGACGCGTGCCAGTGTCAGCGAACAGTCTGCGGGAAGGGCTCGAGGTTAAACTGAGTTTCGCAAGCGAGATTCCTGGCGTGGTTTTCCGGCGCCACGAGGCGATCTGGATAGCATTCCCAGCCAATGGCGACTTCGATTTCGCTGCCGCTCGCCAAGCAACTGGCGTACGTATGGATCAGGTTCAGTCTGAAACCGGCATGGCGCTCCGTATTTTTCTGCCAAGAGACGAGCTCGTGCAGGTTACGAATGCCGGTCGGGTCTGGAATATTGAGATTGGTAATCAGGGCTCGCTGGCCGACCGCCAGATTAAACCCGCTCGTATTGCCAGTGAAGGTGGGTCTGGCATTCAGGCCATTGTGCCGGATGCGGCGACACTCTTCCGGCTACAAGATCCCGAAATCGGTGACGAACTGATCCTGGTCGCTGCACACAATCCGTCTACAGCTCTGGTTCAAAGTCTTTCATTCGTAGAAGCCGAGTTTCCCGTGACGACTCATGGTCTGGTGATTGCGCCAAGGACAGATGACCTCAATGTCGTTCAGCGCGATGATACAGTTCTCATCAGCCGGGAAGCCGGATTGGCATTGTCGAGTTGGGGAGTTGATAGCGTCCTTGCCGGACAGGGAAATCTCTCTCCCGGCTTTCTCGATTTCGGGACATGGCGTCAGGGAAGTGAGAACGAATTCTGGCGTAATCAGACGCGCCTCGCAGCTGCCGCGGCGCAAGCCGACCCTGAACAATGGGATGGACAGAAGGCCCTTCTCGATCTGGCGCGGTTTTATCTGGCCTGGGAGTTCGCGGCTGAAGCTTATGGACCGCTCAATATTGCGTTGTCGGCTGACCCCCTTCTCGAACAGGATGCGCAATGGCTGACGTTGAAAGGCGCGGCAGACATCATGTCTGGCCGGTATTTCGAGGCCATCGAGGCGCTCGACCATAGTAGTTCCAGAAACGATCCCGCATCGGCCGCGTGGCTGGGGCTTGCCTATTCCAGAATTGGCGAGTGGCGGAAGGCCCGACAGTCTTTCATCCAGGCGGATTCCCTGATTAATGCGCATACTCCGGAGTGGGCTGCGCGGTTCAATGCGGCGGCTGCCCGGGCCATGATCCGCATGGGTGATGGCGGCACAGCAGAAAAGATGGCGCTTGCCGCCATTCGTAGCGAGGATGCGGAGGCCGCCGGACACGCCAATTTGACGCTTGGCGAGCTTGCCGTAGCAACAGGCCGTATCCAGGACGCGCAGAACATATTCCAGCGCTTACAGGACCATCCCAATCCGAATGTCCGTGTTCGTGCTGAGCTGGAGAAGATCAAGCTCGACCTTCAGACAGGAGATATGACCTATCTGGATGCCAGCGACCTGCTCGACACCTTGCGCTTCAGATGGCGCGGCGATGCTCTTGAGCTGGAGATCGTGTCGGAGCTTGCAACGGCTTACTTTGAACTCGGTCGGTATCGCGAAGCCATGATGCTGGCCCAGAATTTTGCGACTCAGTTTCCGGACCTTCCCGGCGCGCGAGATCTCCGCATGAAACTGGCAGACCAGTTCAAGGCGCTGTTTCTTGAAGGTGAAGCGGATTCCCTTGACCCGATTTCAGCCTTGGCCCTGTTCTACGAGTTTCGAGACCTGACACCCATTGGTCCCGATGGTGACCGGATGATCCGGCTGCTGACAAACCGTCTCGTGGCTTTCGATCTGCTGGATCCCGCGACTGAGCTTCTATCTCACCAGGTTGACAACCGCAATCTGATTGGCCAGAGCCGCGCGCAGATTGCTGCCGATCTGGCTGCGATTTATCTCCTCGATAAGCGTCCTGAGAATGCACTCATGACGCTGAATTCCACCCGCATTGCTGGGATTGATCCGGAGTTGCGGCTCGAGCGCAGGCTTCTTGAGGCGGCGGCTCACATGGAATTACAGCGCTTCGGACATGCCATCGAACTGCTTGACGGTCTGAAAGACCCGGACGCTCTCGAACTTCTCGCGGAGGTGCACTGGCGCGCAAGAGCCTGGAGCGAAGCTGGTTCAGCCCTTCAGCGGACCCTTCCTCCTGTGGGAGCGACGTTCTCCGCGAAGGATACGCAATCAGCGATCCGTGCAGCTGTCGCCTATCGTCTGGATGGCGACTCTGACGGGCTGGCGGACCTGCGGTCGCAATATCTCGATCAGATGAGGCGGACTCGTGAGGGCGATGCATTTGACCTTCTCACAGGTCGTACGGAAGTCTCGGCCTCACGTCTGACCGATACCGTACGGCGCCTCGCTGATACTTCAACGGCAGATGCCTTCCTTTCGAGCATCCGGCAGCGGTTCAGTCCCGCAGGGGGATCGCGCTAATCCTGTCACAAAGGGTAGAAGGACCAGCCTGATGAGTTATAACCAGAGCTGAAAACGATCCAGTCAGGAATTTCAACGTTGTATCCTCGTTTCAGGTTCTGCGCACTTGCTCTGATATGCTTGCCGTGGCTCTCGGCGTGTATCACTCAGCCTCGTATTGAAGGTCCGCCGCCTGCGCCCTTCGATGCAACTGTGGAGGGCTTTACTGCTGATATCAGAATTGTGGGCTTCGATGAGCAGGCTGCCGACAGGACAGCCGACGCACTGAGCCGTCTGCGTACTGCGAGCGATGGTTCAATGGACTTTCTTGCTCTGTCCGGGGGCGGAGCTGCGGGCTCATTTGGTGCGGGCGTACTCGTCGGCATGTCGCTACAGGGCGAGCGGCCGCAGTTTGAGGTGGTCACTGGCGTCAGTACTGGCGCTCTCATCGCACCTTTCGCCTTTCTCGGTGAGGACTGGGATGATGAACTGACCGAGGCATTTGCGTCGGAGTCGGCGTCAAACCTTCTTGAGTCCCGCGGGTTGGGTATTTTCTTTCTTCCAAGTTTTTTCAAACCGGCACCGCTTCGAGACCTTGTCGATCAATATGTGACCGACGATCTGATCGCTGCAATTGCAGATGAGACTGAAAAAGGCCGTGTGCTTCTGGTCGCAACCACCAATCTGGACCGGCAGCTCACGACCTATTGGGATTTGGGGAAGATCGCCCGGCAGCGAAATGATGAGGCGCGAGAACTCTTCCGGGACGTTCTGATTGCCTCTGCCAGCGTGCCCGGCGTTTTCCCGCCTGTCATGTTTGAGGTAGAAGCTGACGGTCGGGAGTATCAGGAAATGCATGTGGATGGTGCTGCAACCGTCCCATTCTTTCTGGGACCCGAGCTCATGGCACTTTGGAGCAATCCCGGTGATATGCTGGAGCAAAGCAATCTCTACATCATCGTAAACGGTCAGCTACAGACGCCATCCAGCTCGACGCCCATCAACACGATCCAGATTGTCTCAAAGTCGTTTGATACCATGCTGATGTTCAGCGCACGGCTGGCGCTGGGAGAGTATGCCGCCGTCGCTTTGCAGAATGGTATGAATCTGAATGTGGCCTATATTCCACCAGATCTTGCCTTTGGAGGCTCGCTGAACTTCGAACAGGATGAGCGCAAGCGACTTTTTAACTTTGCCAGAAGCTGCGCCCGTCAGAACCATATCTGGTTCACTCAAAACACTTTGATCGATTCCTTTGTGAATGCGCGCATTCGCTCAGAAGACCTGAAAGAGGGATTCGGCGTTCCCAAATTCTGCCCGACACAGCTTCTGGAGAAGCAGGAGGACGGCAAACAGGACAGTGTTTTCAAGGAATCTCTCGATCTGCGTCTCGGCCCGGAAGAGGATGACAAGGCGAATGAGAGGGAAGCCGAGGCTGAGCCAGCTTCCGGAGACCCAGAGACACAGGCGGAGCCGGTACAGACTGAGACTGAAGCGGTTTCCGGCGGGCGTTGAGAGTCGCCTGACCGGCACTTGATTGACTGCAAAGCAGAAAGCCCGCCAGATGGCGGGCTTTCTTTTTAAAGTAACGCGTTAGAGCAGGCTAGAGCGTATCCAGCATCTGCGCCACAAGCGGGTGACGCACCACATCTTCGGCCTGCAATCTGACCACGGCCACGTCTGCCATGGTTTCCAGTTTATCGGCTGCTGTTCCCAGCCCGGAAAGCTCGGGCAGAAGGTCGGACTGGGCCGGGTCGCCAGTGACCACCATGGTCGAATGCCAGCCCAACCGGGTGAGTAGCATTTTTATCTGTCCGTATGTGCAGTTCTGAGCCTCATCAATCACCACGAAGGCGTTATTGAGTGTCCGGCCGCGCATGAAGCCAATCGGTGCGATCTCAATCAGTCCTTCGGCCAGCATTTCTTTCAGCTGTTTCGGCGAAAGCCGGTCTGACAGCGCGTCATAGAGCGGACGCAGGAAGGGCGCAAGTTTGTCTTCCATGGCGCCGGGCAGGAAGCCGATCTGTTCGCCAGCCTCCACAGCAGGACGCGCCAGGACAATGCGACCAACTTCGCCTTTCTGAAGCGCTTCTACCGCTTTAGTGATGGCGAGATAGGTCTTTCCTGTTCCTGCAGGGCCGAGGGCGCAGACGAGGTTATGCTCATCAATGGCTTTCATGAGCTGAGCCTGACCCTCAGAACGAGGTTTGACATTCTTGGTATAGCGCTGGTCGCGCGGCGGACCTTCGGGCTTTGGCTTGCGATTGGAGACTCGTCCTTTGGGCTCGTCATCGGGCGTCCATCCGCCATCAATGGCGTAGAGGCCATGTCCGTTGGCGCGGGCTTCGTCGTCGAAATAGGCGTCGGTGTTGAATTCGGCATTGCGAATTTTCCGGACTGCAGAACGTTTACCCATGAAGGCCTCCTTGGCTTACCACAAAGAAAAACGCCGCAGGCCTGAAAGCACTGCGGCGTTTGGAGAAAAAGTCGGGGGCAGAAGAGGCGGCAGCTGCTGCCGCTCGGGGGGTGGGGCCGGGCCCCGTCCTCAATCCGTGTCGTGTCACCACGCGCACCTCTTCGAGCTCACGCAGGGCAGGTCGAATCACCCGTGCCTGCGAATCTTTAGACAAGTCCACCATACAACAGTTAAGAGAGAGACAAGACGGAAATTGCGCGAAAGTTTCGTGTCAAACACAAGTGGAGCATGAGTATGGCTGTCTATGATCTTGGCGATAAAAGAGTTTCTCTTCCGGACGCTGGAAAATACTGGATCGCCGACAATGCCACTGTTTTGGGCAGTGTGATCCTGAAAGAAAATGCCAGCATATGGTTCAACGTTGTGGCGCGCGGAGACAACGATCCAATCATTATTGGAGAGAACTCAAACGTCCAGGATGGCAGCGTTCTTCACACCGATGAAGGTGTGCCACTGACGATTGGAAAGAACGTGACTGTCGGCCACATGGCCATGCTCCATGGCTGTACCATTGGTGACAATTCGCTGATCGGAATCGGCGCAACCGTGCTTAATCGCGCCAAAATCGGGAAGAATTGCTTGATTGGGGCGCATGCCCTGATTCCCGAAGGCAAGGAGATTCCGGACAATTCTCTGGTCATGGGCGCTCCAGGCAAGGTGATCCGCCAAATCGATGAGGCCGGTGAACAAATGTTGCTCGCTTCGGCCCTCCATTATGTTGAAAACTGGCAACGCTATGTCACTGGTTTGAAGCGTGTCGATTAATCGACTACTTCGAAGAAATTAGTACGATTTTGTAGACACCCCGTTTGCCTGAAGCGACTTATTTTCTCTCCTGAGCGAGGGAGAATTCATGTCATTCTGGAAGCTTGTTCAGCAGAATTCAGAGCTGCTGTTATCAGAGGGGCTGCGCGCTTTACTCTCAAGTGAAGCGATTACGGAGCCAGACTCCGTGCCAGAAAAGGCAGGTGTTTACGCTTTTGTCGGTCAGGCTGGCACTGTGCTTCTCGGCGAGACCGATGACCTGAAAAAATCGATCCGGCCCTTCCTGAGTTCTGAGACATCGAAACTCCGGCTGAGCTTTCCGGATGAAGTTCTCGACGATGGTGACGTGCTAAGCCGTTTCCGGCTTTACGCTCAACCCACCTCCTTCGGGCGGCGCGAGCTTCTGGAATATGCCGAAACCTGCGTTCCCAAGATCATTCGCACGACAGATCTTACCCCCGAAGGGCGCTACAGGCTTCCCGGAAGCTGCGCCACCTGGAAGCAACTCCAACATGTCTCTTCAGAACTCGTCGCTGAAGGTGGGCGCGATACATTGTCTGTCAGGAACCATCGCTGGGGCGGCCCTGCTGCCGCAAGCGGTCCGGGTCTGCTTCTGATCAGCGCGCCGGATGGCGAGGTGATCTATATCGGCGAGTCAGTCGATATCGGCCAAAGTTATCGAGATCATATGCGGAATACGACCGCATCAGAGTTTCGCAGGCATATCGCAGAACATATTTTGGGACTCAAGCCGAAAACGAAAAAGGGCAAAGGCCCCGCATTCAGCGCAGATGAAGAGCGGATGATTTCTGAATTTGTCAGATCCTGCTCGGCGAGTTTCTGCACAGCGTCAGTTGGCCGGTATGAGGTTCGCGCTGATCTCATTCAGCGTCTTCGGCCGATGTTGAATATCCAGAGCGATAAAGGTCCCTATGCCCGAACGACGCGGCCGTTTGAGGCGCCATCGCGTCGGTCGCTATTTGGCTGATTTGGACCGGGTAAAGATTTGCGCAAGGTCTTGAACTTTTACGGCCCCGAACACCATTGCCAGACCAACGAGGCCCGATAGAAGGCTGAAAACGCGCATGCGGTCGGAGGCAAGCAGATTGGTCTGGTCAGTGAACCAGATAAGCAATGCGAGGCCCAAAAGTATCAGACCGATCGTGCGATTGAGTAAGGTCATGTTGCCTCCAGCTATCATGACCTTATCAGAACTCATCGCTTTTTGATAATTATGCCTTGGGGTAGAGCACCATCTGAGTGCAGCGGAAAAGTGCCATCCGCTTTCCAGTATCTTTGTGGGTGACTTCACAATCCCAGACCTGGGTTGTACGGCCCAGGTGAACTGGAACGGATTTGCCGATCACGCGCCCGTCGCGCGCCGTTCCGAAGAAGTTGCTCTTCAGCTCGACGGTTGTGAAACCCGAAGCTGCCGCAGGAAGGTTCGCCATGCAGGCAAATCCGCAGAGCGAGTCAGCCAGGCTCACAACACTGCCAGCGTGCAGAAACCCGTTGGGTGCCATATGAAAGCGCTCGACCTCAAACTCGCCTTCGAACTGGCTCCGCTCTGTCTTGGTCAGCCTGATCGCAAGATGTGCGGGGAGGGTATCGGCTGCGCGGGACAGAAAAGTGTCCGGCGTGAGTGCATCATCGGGAATAAGATAGGACATGTGAAACCTTTTCTGGGAGGAGCAGATTGATAGGTATCCTGCCGATGGGTAAGTCAAACGAGTTTTCAGTTTTTTTTGCCTGACCCGGATTGAGAGTTTCCAGACAACCAGAAACGGCGTAATATCCATAACAAAACTATGGAGAAATGGATGCCGAATATCTGCGTCATTCATGGCCACCCCGACAGTCGACAACCGCATTTCTGCCGGGCGCTGGGCAAAGCCTATCTCGAAGGTGCGCGAGAAGCGGGCCATCAGGTGAGCGAAATCATAGTAGGTGATCTCGAGTTTGATTTTTTGCGGTCAGCGACGGCTTTTGCGAATGACCCGGCTGAACCACTCATGGCAGAGCGGGAAAAAATAAGCGCAGCCGATCATGTCGTCATCATCTTCCCGCTTTGGCTTGGCGGCGCGCCAGCCCTTCTGAAAGGCTTTCTGGAACAGATAGCGTGTGGCGGTTTCTTCCTGGAAACCGCTGAGTCTGAAAAAGAGTTTCCGAAAGCGAAGATGAAAGGCAAATCGCTGCGGATCATCGTGACCATGGGCATGCCGAGCCTGATCTATAACACCTGGTTTGGCGCCAACAGTCTGAAGGGTCTGGAAAAAGGCATGTTTGGCCTGTCAGGCTTCAAGCCAATACGGCACAAGCTGATTGGCATGGTAGAGACCGATGATGAGGCGCGCCATGAAAGATGGCTGAATTCAGTCCGCAAACTCGGCGAACGCGCAATCTGACCCTCTTTCCAAAAATCGCGAATTCGTCTCAGCCTTGCCTTCTTTTGCCGTCAGTCTCGACCAGCGGTGTTCAGGGAGTACGCAGATGAAGCGCGTTGCAGTCATTTTTGGTGGATGGTCTTCAGAGCGAGAGGTTTCGCTTTCGTCAGGAAAGGCTATGGCCAGGGCAGCGCGTGAGACCGGCAAATATGAGGTGCTGGAGATCGATGCGACGCGAAATCTGTCTGAACAACTCAAAGAAGCAAAGCCAGACGTGATCCTCAATGGCCTGCATGGGCCATGGGGCGAAGATGGCTGCGTGCAGGGTTTGCTGGAAATTCTTCAGATACCCTACTCGCATTCGGGCGTGGCTGCGTCAGCGGTTGCCATGGACAAGCGAAAGTCCAAGGCCGTTTATGCCCAAAATCAGATCGAGATTGCCGCAGATGTCAAAGTGACGCGGGAAGAAGCCTCTGCCGAGCATCCTCTGCCGCCGCCATATGTCATCAAACCGATCGCTGAGGGCTCCAGTTTTGGTGTCGTGATTGTCCGCGAGGGCGCCAATGCGCCTGCAGACAAGCTGATGGCTGACAGCTGGGTCTATGGCGACAATCTGATGGCCGAAGAATACATCCCAGGCCGGGAATTATCAGTTGGTGTGATGGGAGATCGCGCTTTATGCGTCACAGAGATCATACCGTTAAGAGAGTTTTACGATTTTGACGCAAAGTATGCGAGTGGTGGATCGCGCCATGTTGTGCCGGCTGACTTGCCGGGACGTGTGACACAAGCTGCCATGGAAGCCGCAATCAAGGCTCATCAGGCGCTGGGGTGTCGTGGAGTGACGCGATCCGACTTTCGTTACGACGACGAGAGGGACAGGCTCGTGATATTGGAAACCAACACACAGCCCGGCATGACGCCGACCTCTCTCGTCCCGGAACAAGCGGCCAGCCTCGGCATCTCATTTGCTGATCTGGTCGAATGGATGATTGAGGATGCGTCATGCCCCAGGTGAAGGGTGGTCAGAAAAATAAATCCGGCGGACGACAGACCAGCAAAGGCAGGGGTAAGCCGGGGCCTGCGCCGAAAAGCACGCAAAAACAGGCTTCGGATGCGTCTTCCATCATTACAGGTGTGTTCTTTCTAGGGGCCATACTCGTCGGGGCTGCAGCCTGGATGGGACAATCCATTTCTGTCGTTGAGGACAAAGCCAATCAGCTCGCCGACGGCGCGGCGAAAGCTGTGGGCCTGTCGATCCGCTCCATTCAGATCATCGAAGCCTCCGACGATCAGAAGCGGGTCATTCGCAGCGAGCTGGGTGTCACCGAAGGCGATAGCATGTTTCGCGCTGATCCTCAGGCGCTGAAGGCCCGAATTGAGGCTGTCAGAGGCTTTGGCGATATTCAGGTTCACCGTTTCTGGCCAAACCAGGTCGCCGTATTCGTCACACCGCTTCAGGCGTCTGTGATGTACCGCGAAAACGACCAGAAGCCGCTGCAGCCTATGCATATAACAGGTGAAGCCGCAGCGACGTCGGAAGAAGACTTCGCTTTTCCTGTCGTTCAGGGCGATGGCGCAATCGCAGCATGGCCGCTTCTCCAGAGCGAGCTTCGCGCCTATCCGGTGATTGAAACCCGTCTTGATTTTGCTGAGCGGATCAATGATCGCCGCTGGGATCTCCTGATGACCACTGGTGTGCGCGTTAACTTGCCGTCTGGTACAGACCGGCACAGCGCGATTGAGGTCCTTGCAGAGCTTCAGCGCCAGACCGGTGTGCTCGACCGTGACGTTGAGCGGGTCGATCTGCGCGATCCGGAACGCATTTATGTAAAACGACGCAATTCGGAATTTGCGCTCGCCGATATCGGAGGAGCTGGCTGATGTCCGGGCTCGATGAAAGACTTCTGGCGGCCGCTGCGCCGCGATTGAGAAAAACTGGCCAGATCGTTGCTGCGCTGGACCTGGGCGCGACGCGTATCGCGTGCCTGGTGGCGCGCACTGCGGAGGCCCACGCTGGTGGGTTTGAGTTGCTTGGCTATGGCCAGCAATCATCGCGCGGCCTCAAAGGCGGTATCGTGATCGATATGGACGGTCTGGAAAGATCTGTGCGGCTGGCGGTTGAAGACGCTGAGCGTATGGCAGACCAGCAGATCTCTTCCGTGCGCCTGTCTGTGAATGGGCCGCACATGAAGTCCAGGGTTGCCAGAGCAACGCTGGATATGGGTGGCCGGGAGATCAGCCAGAAGGATGTCGTGAAGCTGCTCGATAAGGCGTTGGCGTCTGGCGAGACTGACAAGCAACAGGTGCTGCACGCTATTCCGTTCAGCTATTCAGTAGATGGCAGCGACGGTGTGCGCGATCCACGCGGCATGTTCGCCGATACGCTCGGCGTCTCCGTTAACCTCATCACCATGCCAAAGCCGGTCTACAAAAACCTCGTTCTGTGTGTCTCGCGGGCGCATCTGAAAATCGACAGCGTGTCTGCTGGTGCTTTCATGAGTGCGGATGCGGTACTTGTGGAGGATGAGCGCGACAATGGCGCAATCTGCATTGATATGGGCGGCGGGTCTACAGGTGTGTCGGTCTATATGAACGGCACGCTTGGCTGGTATGAGACCCTGCCAGTTGGTGGCAACCATGTGACCTCAGATATTGCGCAGGGTATTGGCACGACCTTGCCTGCCGCTGAGCGTATCAAGACGCTCCATGGGAGTGTCGCGCCTTCTCAGACCGGCTCGGCTGAACTGGTTGAGACGCCTAAGATTGGTGATGATGGGCGGCTTCAATCTGCGCGCATGTCTCGCGCTGAGCTTGCACGGTTTATCGGCCCACGTCTTGAAGAGACGTTTGAGCTTGTCTCCAAAAGTCTGTCGACCAGCGGCCTTGGCGGCAAAATCCCGCGTCGTGCTGTGTTGACCGGCGGCGCGAGCGAAATGCCTGGCGTGCGCGAGCTCGCCTCTCAAGTGCTGGCCATGCCGGTTCGTCTGGGTCGACCTGTGCGTGCAGCGCAGCTCGGGGAAGAATGTGAAAGACCGACTTTTGCCACGGCTGCAGGTCTGTTAACATTCGATCACGCCCGTGGGGGTGATCCGAAGGCAACGCGCAAATCTGCGGCGTCTTCTTCGGCGCGCGAGGGCGAAGCTGGCCTGTTTGGCAGGGCTTTCGACTGGTTGAAGGAAAACTTCTGATTTTCTCAGTTCCTTTAACACTGAATTAAGCCTGCGAGCAGACCATAGTCCCGAATCACTCGCATCCCGTGTTCGACGAGGCAGGTCAGAATGAGTATTGAGTTACAACCCAGAATAGTTGTTTTCGGAGTCGGCGGTGCTGGCGGCAACGCTGTCGACAACATGATTAAATCAGAGCTTCAGGGCGTGGAATTCGTGGTCGCGAATACCGACGCTCAGGCGCTGGCACGATCATCATGTGAGAACAGAATTCAGCTTGGTCTGGAAACGACATCAGGTCTTGGCGCAGGCGCGCGGCCAGAGGTCGGCACAGCCGCCGCTGAAGAGTCCATTGATGAGATCAACCTTTACCTCGATGGCGCACACATGGTTTTCATCGCAGCGGGTATGGGCGGCGGTACAGGCACTGGCTCTGCACCCGTCATCGCACGCTGCGCTCGTGATCGCGGCATTCTGACGGTTGGCGTTGTCACCAAGCCGTTTGGCTTTGAAGGCAAGCGTCGCATGAATCTGGCTGAGCAGGGGCTCGCCGAGATCAAGAAGCATGTCGACACACTGATCATCATTCCGAACCAGAACCTGTTCCGTGTTGCTAACGAACAGACGACGTTCGCTGATGCCTTCCAGATGGCCGACCGCGTGCTCTATTCAGGTGTTCGCGGTATTACAGATCTTATGGTCATGCCGGGTCTGATTAACCTCGACTTTGCTGACGTCCGTACGGTTATGGCCGAGATGGGCGCTGCCATGATGGGTACAGGCGAGGCGACCGGCGAAAGCCGCGCGCTGGAAGCCGCTCAACAAGCTGTCGCCAACCCACTTCTGGACGATATTTCGCTCAAGGGCGCCAAGGGCGTTCTGATCAACATCACCGGCGGCTACGACATGACGCTGTACGAAGTTGACGAAGCGGCCAACGAAATTCGCAATCAGGTCGATCCTGACGCCAACATCATTCTTGGCTCGACATTTGACGAGAACATTGAAGGCAAGATGCGCGTGTCTGTGGTCGCTACAGGTATCGACACAGAGCATGTCGGCCAACCAGTCGAGACTGTCCGGACAGCGCCGATTGCGGCCCCTAAGCCTCAGCCGGAAGTGGCAGTTCAGCAGCCAGAACCAGTTGCGGAAAAGCCAACGGTTGTGCGTGCCGAAATCAACGCCGAACCTGAAGTCGAAGAGATCGACGAAATCACCGAAGCTGAAGCGTTCGATGATGAAGACGAAGTGGTCG
>CETS01016673.1_pt1 | contig 12879 bp, 12 predicted proteins | sample 356391 | NCBI WGS metagenome assembly CETS01 (sample SAMEA2622673, study PRJEB7988) | marine metagenome | isolation source: saline water (ENVO:00002010), including
TGCTGGTCCTCCATCCTGGCCCAGCAATTGAGCACGATGTCGCATCCGGCGGCCAGTGCGCGGCGCGAGCGTTCGGCAATGGTGCCGTCGAGCGCCTGCATATCGATATCGTCGGTCAGCAACAGCCCGTCGAACCCGATCCGGCCGCGGATTATGTCCCGCACGACCGTCTCGGAAAGCGTTGCCGGCACCGTGGCATCCCAGGCTTCGAAAACGATATGCGCGCTCATCCCCAGCGGATACGCAGCGAGCGTGCGGAACGGCTCGATATCCACTTCGAGTTCGGCATCGGTGGCGGCGACATGCGGCAGCTCCTTGTGCGAATCGCAAGTGGCGCGGCCGTGGCCGGGCATATGCTTGAGACAGCCAACGACCCCCGCCCGGCCCAGCCCGTCGAGCACCGCCCGGCCGAGCGCGGCGACCTGCAACGGGTCGCTGCCCAGCGCACGATCCCCGATGACATCGTCGGTTTCGGGGCGCCGGACATCGAATGGCGCATGGAAATCGACGGTGACCCCCATGGTGGCCAGTTCGCGGCCCATGGCTTCGGCATTGGCGCGGGCGGCCTCGATCGCCGAAGCGGGGGCGACGTCCCACAGGGCAGCGAATGCTTCACCCGCGGGATAGGCCTGCCACACGGGCGGTTTCATCCGGGCGACCCGTCCACCTTCCTGATCAATCGAGATGACCAGCCGATCGCGTCCGTGGATCGCGCGCAGTTCGTCGGTCAGCGCGCGCAGCTGGTCCTTGCTCTCGCAATTGCGCGCAAAGAGGATGTAGCCCGCCGGGTCGGCGTCCTTGAAGAAGGCGCGCTCGTCGGCGCCCAGTGCGGTCCCGGCGATGCCGAAAATGGCGGGTGTCATCGGCTGAAAATGCGCCGCGGCGCGCGTTCCCGCAAGTTCGCGGCGCGCGGCAGGTGTGGATACCGGATGCGAGGCCGCTCTATTTGACGAAGCAGGCGAGGCCGTCGGCCTTCAGCGCCGCACAGAGCCGATTGGCGGAGGCCCGGTCGCCCGCGAGCGCCTGCAGCCGGTAGACCTGTCCGATATCGACCTGCGCCTCGACCACCCGGTGGCGGACGCCGTTGAGCGCTTCGGTCTGCCGCATCAGGTTGGACCACGCGGCCTCGGCATCTTCGCGCCGCGGATAGGCACCGACCTGGACCGCCGTACCCGAAGGCGTGGCCGGCGCCGCAGCATTGCCCGCGTCCGAACCATCGCTGTCGTCAGCCGCGGCGGCCGGCGCCGTGGTCGGTTCGGCCAGCCGGCCTTCACGCGTCTGCCCCTCACCCACGGCGAAACTGGTATCGCCCGTGCCGGCAAAGGTCTTGCCTCCCGGGTCTTCGGGCTTGCTCTTGTAGGGCTCGTCCGGGGCGGCGATCACGCTGCCATCGGCTTCGGGCTCGTCGGACGTCTGGTTGGCCACGAACCAGATCGCCCCGACCACAAGGGCCAGCACGATCAGCGCCAGTACGCCCAGCAGGATCAACCGCGAGGTGTCGAAACCCGCGGCCTGCTCCTCGTCCTCGCCCGCCTCGAGCCAGGGAAGGCTCTCGTCATCGGCGAGGTCGAGCTGGTCCTCGTTCTCCCACTCGCCGCCACTGCCGTAAGCGCTCGCCCCCGTCATGCTCACATCTCCTCCACTGCCTCGACCCCAAGAATGGCGAGCCCGTTGCGGATCACCTGCGCGACCTGCGATGCCAGGAACAGCCGCGCCGCCGTAAGCTCGGGGTCGCTTTCCTGGATGATCCGCATCGCGGGATCATCGTTACCCGCGTTCCAGAAACTGTGGAAGGCAGCGGCGAGGTCGCCGAGGAAGAAAGCGATCCGGTGCGGTTCGCGCGCCTTGGCGGCCGCTTCGACCACGCGCGGGAACTGGGCCGCCTCGCGGACCAGCGCCAGCTCGTCCGCGCCCAGGCGGTCGAGATTGTCGCTGCCGGGCGCAACGCCCGCCTTGCGCAGCGTGGAATGGATGCGCGCATGGGCATATTGAAGATAAAAGACCGGGTTGTCCTTTGATGCTTCGACCACCTTGGCGAAGTCGAATTCCATCTGCGCATCGGGTTTGCGCGTGAGCATGGTAAAGCGCACGACGTCCTTGCCGACCTCTTCGACGACCTCGGCCAAGGTCACGAAGGTCCCCGAACGCTTGGACATCTTAACCGGTTCGCCGTCGCGCAGCAGCTTGACCATCTGCACCAGCTTGACGTCGAAGGGCACATCGCGCCCGGCACCCTTGGTCAGCGCGGCGACCGCGGCCCTGATCCGCTTGACCGTACCGGCATGGTCGGCGCCCCAGATGTCGATCAGCGCATCGGCATTCTCGGCCTTCTGGAAGTGGTAGGCGAGATCGGCACCGAAATAGGTCCACGCCCCGTTCGACTTCTTGATCGGACGGTCCTGGTCGTCGCCGAATTCGGTCGACCGGAACAGCGGCAGTTCGACCGGCTCCCAGTCCTCGGGCGGTGCCTTGCCCTTGGGCGCCTCGAGCACGCCGTCGTAGACTAGGCCCTTTTCGCGCAGCCACGCCTCGGCGGCTTCGGGCTTCTTTGCTGCCTGCAGTTCGGCTTCGGAGGAGAACAGGTCGTGATGAATACCCAGCAGCGCGAGATCGGCGCGGATCATTTCCATCATCGCGGCGACCGAGCGGTGCCGGAAGAGCTCGAGCCATTCGCTTTCGTCAGCGTCCTTGTAGGCTGCGCCAAATTCCTGCGCGAGCCGCTCGCCCACCGGCTTGAGGTAGTCGCCCGGATACAGCCCTTCGGGAATGGCGCCGATATCGTCGCCCAGTGCCTCGCGGTAACGCATATGCGCCGAGCGCGCGAGCACGTCGACCTGCCCGCCGGCGTCGTTGACGTAATATTCGCGCACGACCCGGTAGCCCGCCCATTCGAGCAGGCCGCACAGCGCATCGCCCACCACCGCGCCGCGGCAGTGGCCCATGTGCATCGGACCGGTCGGATTGGCGGAGACATATTCGACATTGACCGTCTGCCCGTCACCCAGCGCGGAACGGCCATAGTCGTCGCCCAGCTCGGCGATCGCCAGCAGCTCGCGGCGCCAGGCGTCGGGCGAAAGGCGCAGGTTGATGAAGCCGGGTCCGGCAATATCGGCAGCGTCGATGTCGGGTTCGCGCTGCAGATGCTCGACGATCTTTTCCGCCAGCGCGCGCGGATTGGTCTTGGCCGGCTTGGCCAGCACCATCGCGGCATTCGTCGCCAGGTCCCCGTGCGAGGGATCGCGCGGCGGCTCGACCGCGACGTTGCCGCGGGGCGTATCGGCAGGCAGCACGCCCTCCATCTCGAGAGCGTTCAAAACCGCGTCGATCCGGGCGGCGAAAGCCGCGTGAAGAGTGTGCAAATCAGCCATGGCGCGCGCCTAGCGTATCGGCGCGAAATGGCAAGATGCGAGGCGTGCCCCGCAGCGCCCTAGCGGGTCGCGTTGTAGCGCAGCTGCGCTTCGGTCAGCTGGAAACCCACCAGCAGTTCGAAGGTGGCGCGCTGCACTGCGGCCCGCACCGCGGGATCGGCCAGCGGATCGAGCGCAGCGTCGGGATCGCCCGGTTCGCGCTTGCGGGTGATCTGCTCGCGGATGTCCTCGGGCAGCGTCGCGGCAGCGCGATCGACATAGGCGGCCGCCGTGCCGCTGGCCTGCGCGCGTTCCTGCCCGTCGGCGAACTGCAGGGTGACATTGCCGACCCGCTTGCTGACCACCGAGGAACCGCCGCGCAGCACGGTGGAGAAATAGGGCAGCGTGACCGTGCGGCTGCCAGTGGTGTCGCTGCGGCGGGCAACGACGTCGAAACTGGCTTCGGTATAGACCCGGTCGCCCGCTTCTTCGTTGCAGTTCGAACGCAGGTTGGTGATTGCCGCCGTGACATCGAGATCCGCCTGCGTCGTCGCACCCGGGGCACGGAAGGTGGTGATATCGCCGGTATAATCGGGAATACCGACCGCCGGGCAGGTCGAGCGGACCGCCGAAATGCCGACCCCCTGGTTGAGAACCAGATCGCCTTCCGTAGAACAGCCGGCAAGCGCAAGACCGGCAGCGAGTGCGGGCAGCAGACGGGTGCGGATGGTCATGCGGCTAATTTCCCTTTTGCGGTCATTCGAATTCGTAGCCCCTCAGGCTGCGGGACGCCCTAGCTTGGCCTGCGCGAAAGCGCTAGAGGGCGGGACATGAATGCCCCCTTTCCATCCACGCCCGGCACCAGCGGAAACGATCCGCGCCTGCCCCTCAAGCTCCTGATCGCGGCGCCGCGCGGCTTCTGTGCAGGGGTCGACCGCGCCATCGAGATCGTCGAGCGTGCGCTGCAGAAATACGGTGCCCCAGTCTATGTCCGGCATGAAATCGTGCACAATCGCTATGTCGTCGACAGCCTGAAGGCGAAGGGCGCGATCTTCGTCGAGGAACTCGACGAGGTGCCTGACGACGCACCGGTCGTGTTCAGCGCGCATGGAGTGCCCAAAGCGATCCCGGCAGAAGCCGAACGGCGCAAGATGCTGTATGTCGACGCCACCTGCCCATTGGTGAGCAAGGTTCACCGCCAGGCCGAACGGCAGATCGAAAAAGGCCAGCACATCCTGTTCATCGGTCATGCGGGTCACCCGGAAGTGATTGGCACGATGGGCCAGGTGCCCGAGGGGAGGATCACGCTGGTCGAGACGATCGACGACGTCGCTGAGCTCGACTTCGGTCCCGATGACGATCTCTCCTACCTCTCGCAGACCACGCTCTCGGTCGACGATACGCGCGACATCATCGCGGCGCTCGAAGCGCGTTTCCCGCAGATCGTTGCGCCCAAGGCGGAAGACATCTGCTATGCCACCAGCAACCGGCAGGCGGCGGTCAAGCAGATCGCGGCGAGCTGCGACCTGGTGCTGGTGATCGGTGCGCCCAATTCCTCCAACTCGCTGCGGCTGGTGGAAGTGGCCGAACGGCTGGGCACCACCGCCTATCTCATCCAGCGTGCCGACGAAATGGATCCGGCCTGGCTCGAGGGCATAGGCACGATCGGCCTGACGGCAGGGGCTTCGGCACCCGAAAAGCTCGTCCGCGAAGTGGTCGACCGGCTCTCCGACTGGCGGCTGGTCGAGGAAGAGGTGATCGCCGCCACCGAAGAGAACATGATCTTCAAGCTGCCGCGCCAACTCACCGACTGACGTGGCGGTCTATACCCATCTAGGGGCCGAAGATCTCGCTCGGCTGATGGAGCATTACGACGTCGGCCGGCTGGTTTCCTTCAAGGGCATCGCCGAAGGCGTCTCGAATTCCAACTGGCTGCTGGAAACCACGCAGGGCCGGTTTATCCTGACGATGTACGAAAGGCGCATCGAGACCGCCGACCTGCCCTTCTTCCTCGGTCTGCTCAATCACCTTTCGGCAAGCGGCTGTCCCGTGCCGCGCACCATTTACGACCGCGACGGCGCGGCGTGGCGGATGGTGGACGGCAAGGCCGTGGCATTGATCGAATTCCTTCCCGGTCTTTCGCCCAGTGCCCCGACGCCCGGGCAGGCCGGAGCGGTGGGCAGCGCACTGGCGCAGATCCATCTCGCCGCGCGCGACTTCCCGCAATCGCGCACCAGCACGCTCGAGCCGGGCGACACTCTGGATATCCTCAAGCAATGCGGCGCGGCAGCGCTGGGCACGATCGATCCGGATCTGCCCCCGATCCTAGAGACGGGCGAGGCGATCGTGCACGGATGGCCCCGCGCCCTGCCCCCGTCGATCATCCATTCGGACCTGTTTCCCGACAACGTCCTGATGCTTGGCGACCGCGTAACCGGAATGATCGATTTCTATTTCGCCTGCACCGGGTCGATGGCGTACGATCTCGCCGTGACCCATGCCGCCTGGTGCTTCGACGGGACCGGCGCCCGCTGCGATCGTGCGCTCGGCCGGGCGCTGATCGAGGGATATGAAACTTTGCGCCCCCTCGGCCAAGACGAACGGGCCGCGCTGCCGCTGCTGGCCGAGGGCGCTTGCCTGCGGTTCATCGCCAGCCGCGCGCAGGACTGGCTCGACACGCCAGACGACGCGCTTGTCCACCGCAAGGACCCGATGGATTTCGTCAGGCGGCTGGAATTCTACCGCGCCAGCGGCCAGAGCGCCTTCGCATGAAGCAAGTCGAAATATTCACCGACGGGGCCTGCAAGGGCAATCCCGGTCCCGGCGGCTGGGGCGCGCTGCTGCGCATGGGGCCGCATGAGAAGGAACTGGTTGGCGGCGATCCCGACACCACCAACAACCGCATGGAGATGATCGCCGCGATCAAGGCGCTGGGTGCATTGATCGAACCCTGCGAGGTCGATCTCTATACCGACAGCAAGTACCTGATCGACGGGATCACCAAGTGGGTCCACGGCTGGAAGAAACGCGGCTGGGTCAATGCCAGTAAGAAGCCGGTCCGCAACGCCGATCTATGGCACGACCTGATCGAGCTGACCGCGCATCACCGCGTCGCATGGCACTGGGTCAAGGGCCACGCGGGCCATCCCGAGAACGAGCGGGTGGACCGCCTCGCCAGCGACGAGGCGGAACGGATCGCGCGCACCGCCTGATCAGCTGTTGTCGACGATCTCCGCGTCGGGTCCGTTCTTCTTGATCGAATCGATGGCGTTCTGCGCGCTCGCCTTCGAAGCATAGCCTTCGGTCGAGAACATCACCTCCGAATTGTACTTGAACCGCACGCGGTATTCATCGGCCTTGTCGCGGTAGATTTCGAAGTGATGAGCCATGTTTTCCCTTCCTGAATAGCTGGCGTGATCCGGCGCATCCTAGCGCCCGGCGCATTTTTGGCTAGGCGAAGCGCGCCGGTGAATAAAGCTCGGCGTCGAGCGTTTCGGTCAAGGCGTCGCGTGCCTCGCCCAGCAGCAATTGGCGGCCGAGGCGCGCGGCAGCCGGCGATGTCTGGATACCGAAGCCGCCCTGCCCCGCGAACCAGGCGAAGCCTTCGACTGCGGGATCGTAACCGTAGACCGGTCGGCGGTCCTTGGCGAAGCTGCGCAGCCCGGCCCACTTGTGCTCGACCGCTTCCACCCGCCAGTCGACCACTTCCTCGAGCCGCGCGATCGCCTCGGCGACAGCCATCTCTTCGGGCGCCGCATCGCACGCTTCGCTCGGCACTTCGTCGTGCGGGCTGACCCACAGACGTCCGGATTCAGGCTTGAAATAGAACCGGCCGCGAATGTCGAGCACCAGCGGAAGATCGTTCGACACGGGCGGATCGATCCGCAGCTGTGCCACCGTGCGGCGATAGGGTTCGATCCCGGCGGGCTGCGCACCTGCCATCGCCGCCAGCTCATCGGCCCAGGCGCCGGCAGCGTTGACGATGGTCGCTGCATGGTGGGCGGCGCCGCGGTCAGTCGCGATCTCCCAGCGTCCGCCGTCGCGTTTGAGCCCCGACACCCGCGCACGGCATTCCAGCTGCGCCCCGGCGGCACGCATGCGCGCCAGATAATGCGCGTGCAGTGCAGCCACGTCGATATCGGCGCAGACCGGCTCCCAGATCGCATCGGACCATTCGTGACAGACTCCGGGAAGCCGCTTCTGCAGGTCGGCGCGTCCCAGGTGCTGGATCGTCGCACCAGTCGGGACGAAACGCTGCATGAAGTCGGTCACCAGTTCCTCGTCGCCCTCGCGCGCGATGTAGAGGGCGCCGCGCTGATGCAGGAAACCGCCGTCGCGCAGGAACGGCCCCGATGCCAGCGTCAGCGGCACGATCTCGGGCCCGCCATAGCATTCCTCCCAGAATGCGGCGGATCGTCCGGTCGCGTGGTAGCCGGGTTCATCCTCCGCCTCGAGCACCAGCACGCTGGCGCCGCCCTCGGCCAGTTCGGCGGCCAGGCTGGAACCCGCAATGCCGGCGCCGACGATCGCGAAATCGGCGGTCATGGCCTAGCTCCCGCCGGCGCGACGCGGTCGAGGAATTCGGCGATCCCGGCCAGCGCCCGCGCCCGCACCGGATCAACCTCGCGCAGGATCTCATGGCGCGCCTCGTCGCCGAAGGCGATCAGTTCGCCCTGCGGCAAGCGCTCGGCCGCGCGGACCGCGGCGGCATGGCTCACCAGCCGGTCCGCTGCAGTGCTCAGCACCAGCACCGGCACGCGGACCGTTTCGAGCATGCCCTTGCGGGCAAGGTGCCGCACCGAGGCATAGGCCCGTTCGACCCAGCCCCAACTGCCGGGGCCCATGACCAGTTCGGGGCGCTGTTCGCGCCACCATAGCTCGTCGGCATAGCGCCCGCCGTCATGGGTCAGCAGGGCGTTGCGGTCGGCCGGCATTTCGCCCGGTTTCTCGCTCCATTTCCAGGCCTGGCGCCGGGGGTTGCCGATCCGCGTCATCAAGCGCGCCACCGTGTGCAGCAGGCCCAGCGGCAGCGGGGGCCCCGCCATGCCGATCATCGGTGCGCTGAGGACCGCCGCAGCGGGATCGACCTGGCCGTCGACTAACGCGCGCATCACCAGGTGCCCACCCATCGAATGGCCGGCCAGGACATGCGGCCCGGGGGTGTCTTCCTTCCACGCACGCCACAGCTGCGCGAGATCGGCGGTCCAGTCGGTGAAATCCGCGACGTGGCCGGTCACCGCGTCGCCGCCGAGCCGCCCCGAACCGGCCTGGCCGCGCCAGTCGGCGGCGGTCACGCGCCAGCCTTCGCCATGCCAGTGATCGAGCGTTTCGAGATATTTTTCGTAGAAGTCGCCGCGCCCGGGAAGGAACAGGATCGATCCCCGTTTGCCGCCGCCCGATCCCGGCCAGTCGATCCGCCTGATCGCATGTCCATCGAGCAGGACGAAACGCGATTCGGTCGCGGACGCGGGAATGGCGCGGCGGTCGAAGGTTTCCTGTGGCGCTGGCATGCCGGTGTCCGCGGCCTCCTCTATGGTTACTTTTTGGTAAGCACGCTGCGCTATCACTGCCGTCCGAAGCAGAGCTTGCGGAGCGTCATGCAAAACCAGATTTTCACCTACGTATTGCTTGCCGGATTGGCAATCGCACTGCTCTGGGTAATCGTGACCGACCTCAGGCACCGGACGATCAGCAACCGGCTGACGCTGACCGTTGCGCTTGGTGCGCCGCTGTACTGGCTGTCGATCGGATTGCCGCTCTGGCCCGGCATCGGCTTCCAGATCGGGCTGTCGCTGCTGGTCTTCGCAACCTGCTGCGTGCTGTTCGCCATTCGCCAGATGGGCGGCGGCGACGTCAAGCTGCTGACCGCGCTGGCGCTGTGGATCCCGCCCTCGCAATTTACCTTGGTGCTGATCGCGATGGCGATGCTCGGCTGGGTGTTGACGATGGGGATCGCTGCGTGGCGGGTGGCGCATTCGACCACGATCAGGACCCGTCCGGCGCGCGATACCGCAATGCTATTGGTGGGAACGCTCATCGCGGCCCTCTTCGCGAGCGCGGTCCTGGGCGGGCCGCAATTGCCAGTGCCCGAAGCGCTGATCGCGGCTGCGGCGAGCAGCGCTTCAGCCGCCATCGCGCTCGTTGCAGCACCGTTCGCAGTCCTGCTGATCGTCACGTTCGGATCAATCCGGATCATTCGCCGGCACGAACGGGACCTGTGGGTCCCCTACGGCCCGGCGATCTCGCTCGCGGGCATCTGGATCGTCGCCAGCGGACAGTTGCTGGCGCAGGCGGGGCCCGTCGCAGGCGGTTGAGAACCCGTTCTTAACCAATTCGCCCGTAAGGCACGAAACCATACTTGCCCGCACCTTTGACCGGCGGGCCGAATTAGGGGGCTAGACAGCCATGGATAGGAAGAAGCTGGTTCTGCTGATCGCCGCGCTGGTAATCGCGGTTGGTACGGCGCTGATTGCGCGCAGCATGTTCGCCGGCGCAAGCGCACCGCAGGCCGATGCCGCGGCGCGGGTCGAAGCGCAGGGCCCCAAGGTCCTGGTTGCCCAGCGCGCGCTGCCGGTCGGCACGATCATAACGGCCGATGCAATCGGCTTCCAGCTGTGGCCCGAAGAGCTGGTCCAGGACGCCTATTTCCTCGACGGCGAAGCTGATATGAGCAAGCTGCTGGGCACGGTGGTACGCCACCCGATCACGGCCGGCGAACCCGTCACGCAGGGCACGCTGGTCGCGCCGGGCGATCGCGGCTTCCTCGCCGCCGCTCTGGCACCGGGCATGCGCGCCATCACCGTTCCCGTGACCGCCCAGTCGGGCGTGGCCGGCTTCGTCTTCCCGGGTGACCGCGTCGACATGGTCCTGACGCAGGAGGTCGATGGCACCGAGGGTGCGAATCTGAAGGCGTCGGAAACCATCCTTCGTAACCTTCGTGTTTTGGCCACCGATCAGTCCACCGTGTCGGAAAAGAACGAGGACGGCTCGACCGTGGTGAAGGAGTTCCGCACGGTGACGCTCGAAGTCACTCCGGTGATCGCCGAAAAGGTCGCCGTCGCGCAGACCATCGGCGTGCTCAGCCTGTCGCTGCGCTCGCTGGCCGACAACCAGACCGAACTCGAACGCGCGATCGCTTCGGGTGACGTGACCATCCCCGATGACGCCACGCCCGAAGAGGAAGAACGCATCCTGCGCCAGGCGATGTCGCGCCCGATCGACGGCAAGGCAAGTTTTGTCACGGGCGGCGACGTCTCGCGCTTCCAGCGCCGGACGGTTCCGCCGCAGGGCTCGACCGCCCCGCAGCAGGCCGCAATGCCGACCGCCGGTCCCGAAGCGCTCACCTATTCGGGCCCCACGGTCCGCGTCACGCGCGGCAAGGAAACCACGCAGGTACCGGTGGGCGGTCGATGAGCGGAAAACAGAACAAGGTACGCCATTCAGGGGGCCAAGCCATGAAACGTCGTCTTACATCCAAACTGCTGCTGGCCAGCCTGGCGATCGCGCCGCTGGCAGCTGCACCGACAAGCGTCGCGACGGCGCAGTCGGTCGTGCGCCCGACATCGGAAGTCGTCCTGTCGATCGGCCGCGGCGAACTGGTCAATGTGCCCGGCACCATGGCCGACGTCTTCGTCGCCAACGAAGAGATCGCCGACGTGCAGATCAAGTCGCAGCGCCAGCTGTTCGTGATGGGCAAGTCCGGCGGCGAAACCACGATCTACGCCAGCAATGCGGCGGGCGACATCATCTGGTCCGCCAATATCCGCGTGGGCTCGAACATCGGCAGCATCGACCAGTTGCTCGCCATGGCCATGCCGCAGGCGAAGATATCGGTCGCCACCATGGGGTCAAATGTCATCCTGCTGACCGGCACGGTCGCAGCGCCCGAAGACGCCGCCGAAGCACAGCGCCTCGTCGAGGCCTATGTCGGTACGGACGCGAATGTCATCAGCCGCCTGCGCATGGCGACACCGCTACAGGTCAACCTGCAGGTTCGCATTGCCGAGGTCAGCCGCAGCGTGGTGCGTGCGCTGGGTGTCAATCTCACCAGCGTGGATGCGACCGGCGGCTTCAAGTTCGGGATCGGCCAGGGCCGCTCTCCCTTCACGCAGGTTTCGCCGGGCGGACCGGTCGCGGTCGGGAGCGACCTCGAGGGCGATCTCTACAACATTGTCAATCAGGGTTCCTCCGGCAGCACGCTGGGCGCGTTCGGCAAGTTCCTCGGTCTCGATATCGGTGCCGCGCTGGATCTTGCGGAGACGCAGGGGCTCGTCACCACGCTGTCGCAGCCCAATCTGACCGCCCTGTCGGGCGAGACTGCCGAATTCCTCGCGGGCGGAGAGTTTCCGATTCCCCTCGCCCAGGGCCTTGGCACGACCACGATCGAATACAAGAACTACGGGGTGAGCCTGGCCTATACGCCGACGGTTCTCGCCAATGGCCGCATCTCGATGCGCGTCCGTCCCGAAGTATCGGAGCTATCGAGCCAGGGGGCGATCACGCTCAACGGGTTCGAGGTCCCCGCGCTTACCACTCGCCGCGCCGAAACCACGATCGAACTCGGGTCGGGGCAAAGCTTCATGATCGCGGGGCTGCTGTCGAACTCGGCCACCAACACGATCGACAAGGCACCCGGCCTCGGTGACATACCGATCCTCGGCAACCTGTTCCGCTCGACCACCTACCGCAAGGGTGAGACCGAGCTGGTAATCGTGGTGACGCCGTACCTGGTGAAGCCGGTGGACGGCAACGATATCAAGCTGCCGACCGACGGCTTCCGCAAGCCGTCCGAGTTCCAGCGCCTGCTGGGTTTCCAGCAGAGCGATGGCGTCACCGGCGCCGAGCGGCCCAAGCCGCGTGCTGTCGAGAGTACGCCCGACACGCCGTCGGTATCGCAGGGTCTGCCCGCCGATGACGGCGAACAGCGACCCAAGCGCGAGAGCGAGGCACGCCGCGCTTCGGCGCAGCCCGGCTTCAGCTTCGAATAAGGGGAAGAGTAGAATGGCCAAGGCAATCAAAGGCAAGTTCGCCGGCTCGCTCGCACTATCGCTCGGCCTCGCGCTGGGCGCATGCGGCGGCTTCCCGACCGAGAACAAGTCGCTTTACAGCGCCCGCCAGCCGGTCGTCGAACGCACCAATTTCACGCTCGATGTCCAGACCGGCGGCCAGGGCCTGCCGGTGGCTGAACAGCAGCGGATCGCAGGATGGTTCGACGCGATGGGCCTCGGGTATGGCGATCGCATTTCGCTCGACGACCCCACGGCCAACCCGGCGGTTTCGGAAGACCTCGCCGCACTGGCAGAGCGGCACGGCTTGCTGGTCAGCGATGGATCGCCAGTGACTGCCGGTTACGTCGCCCCGGGACAGGCGCGGATCGTCATCACCCGGTCGACGGCCAGCGTTCCCGACTGTCCCAATTGGTCGGCCAATGCCGAGGGCAACGAATATAACGCGACCTACCCGGGATACGGATGTGCCGTGAACGGCAATCTGGCAGCCATGGTTGCCAATCCCGAAGACCTGATCAGCGGGC
>CETS01161729.1_pt1 | contig 12874 bp, 7 predicted proteins | sample 356391 | NCBI WGS metagenome assembly CETS01 (sample SAMEA2622673, study PRJEB7988) | marine metagenome | isolation source: saline water (ENVO:00002010), including
GGCGACGGGGATCTGGACCTGGTCACCACGCGCGGAAACAGCGGAGAGTATGACGGTGTCATCTGGCTCGAACAGATACGCAGTCCAAACCCGCGTCCAAGCTTCACCCCTGCCCGTCAGACGGAAAGCAAGCCGTTACCCTTGCCGCCCGAAAACTGGATAGACAGCTACGAGGCCGAAATGACATTCATCGCGCCAAACAAGAAAGTATCTACTGAAGAGTAGATTTCGCTATTCGAGCGGCTCGGCACTCAGGCCGACACCGAGGAACCAGCCATCACCCGCGGAATGACGTTGCCGATAAAGCCCTTCATGAAATTCGAACATCCCTGGGTACGGGTCATGGCGGAGCTCGGGCACATCTCCGATATGGAGGTAGGCTTCATTCTCATTGTAAGGCGTCCAGTCCGGTCCGCGCTCGCTCTCGGGACGTCCCGTTCTGGCGAATGAGGCCCAGTAATCCACGAGCACTTCGGAGAGTGTTTCAGCCTCTGACGCTAGTGGTTCAGGCCATTCTGGCGGGTAAGAACGCGCATTGCCCGTCGTGCCAAAGACAAACGGCAATTCGCTCGCATGAAATGAACAAAGGTCGCGTGCCGCCATGCTGGGATAGCAGTGATCGAAGACATAAAAATAGGCAGGACGACCCGCGTCGGCAGTCTTGTGAGCGATCCGTTCTGTTGCCCAACCAAAGACATTGTCTCGGTTTACCGCCAGCATGGAGTCATCCACATCATCAGATGGATAAAGCGCCAGAAATGCACCGGCCTCATCGCCATAACGCTCGCTTATCGCCGTCTCATAGGCATTTGAGGAGTCAGGCTTAGGTGGCAGCAGCATGCGATATGTCCGTGCCTCGCCACTATTGAATCCAGCAAGCACTGAAACACTGGCGACCTCGCCAGCGTCAAAAGCCTCATTGATCTGCAAAGGCAGATAATAGCCGTCAATCGTCCCCTCAGGCGCATAGCCCGCCAGCGTTGCGCGATTGGTGATCTCCTGCGCGTCCGCTGCCCGGGCCTCTTCAAGCGAATTCAGCTCGAGCTTTGCAAACAGGTCAGACCCGATGGTCTCAGCCGGGGGACGGCCAAAGCTTTCGTGCCCGAGTTCCGCAAAATTCCGGGCGTTGGTGGACTGGATGATCGCCTTGTCGAACAGGCCATCGGCTGGTGGACTGGTCAGCAGATAGGTCACACTCAGTGCACCAGCAGATTCGCCCATGATCGTGACGTTCGACGGGTCGCCACCAAACGCGGCAATATTCGCCTGCACCCATTCAAGTGCAGCGATCTGATCCATCAAACCGTAATTGCCCGACAAGTCTTCAGGGTTCTCAGACACAAGCTCGGGATGCGGGAGCCAGCCAAGCACGCCAAGACGGTAATTGATCGAGACAAAGACCACGCCTCGTTCAGCATAGGCGGAGCCATCATAGACGGGTTGGGCGGCACCCCCCATTCGCAGGGAGCCACCATGAATCCACACAATGACGGGCGCCTTTTCGGCATCTTCAGGTGTCCAGATGTTCAGTGAAAGACAGTCTTCCGAGGATGTTTTCGGCGGATCATAATAAATGCTGGTGGGCGGAATGGGCGGCTGAATACAGCTCGGCCCAAACTGGCTCGCGTCAAAAACGCCTTCCCAAGCTTCTGCCGAGGCTGGCGGTTTCCAGCGAAGATCACCCACCGGTGCCGCGGCATAGGGGATGCCCCGAAACACGCTCAAATATCCCTGCGTCTCGCCCCGCACATCACCCTGGGCGATGCTGACGACAGGCCCCGACATAGCCGATCTCTGCGCAAGCGGCTCTCGGGAGGAAACTGTGTTCTCCCTCATACAGCCGGTCGCTGCCAGCGGCACCAGACACGCGGCAATGAGAACGAAGATGGATCCCTTCATGTTCGGCTCCTTTGCAGTCAGGCTGCTCCATAGAGGCTTCTGAGGCGGATCTTATCGATTTTACCGGTCGCAGCGAGCGGCATATCCGGTATGCGGATGACAGCATCCGGCAACCACCAAGACGGCACATGCGCTTTCAGCGTCGCCCGCAGAGTGTCGTCTGCCAGGCTCTCGCCTTCACGAAACTGCACCAGAAGCACAGGGCGCTCGCCCCATTTTTCGTGCTGGCGTCCGACAACGGCAGCAAATGCGACTTCCGGCAGACCCGACACGACCGCTTCAATCTCGGTTGGGTTGATCCATTCACCACCTGATTTGATCAGCTCCTTCGCACGACCGGTGATAAAGAGCTGTCCGTCCTGACTGATCTGGGCAAGATCACCCGTCGGGAACCAGCCATTTCGCGTCGCCGGATCATCCTGCCCGAAATAGCGCTCGACCACAGACGGCCCCCGCACCCAAAGATGCCCTTCGCTCTCGCGCTGTTTTTCCAGCGGTTCGCCCTCATGATCGGTCAGCATCAGATCAATGCCGAGCGCGGGTCGCCCGGCCGTGTCAGGTGAACGGGCATCGCCGGGAGGTGCAGCCGTTCCGAGCGGCGAAAGCTCGGTCATGCCCCAGGTGGTCTGCACAGCAATCCCGCGAGCTTCGATCCTGCGCATCAAGGCAGAATTCATGGGCGAGCCACCAACCATGACCCGCTTCAGGCTTGGCACGTCGAGCCCGTTCGCATCGAGATAGTCGAATACGTCCAGCCAGACAGTCGGAACCCCGACAGCCACAGTCACCCCCTCAGCAATAATCAGACGCGCAAGGGTTTCGCCATCTGCCTGACGGCCCGAGAAGACAAGCCGGGCGCCCGTCGCCGGAGCCGAATATGGCAGTCCCCAGGCATTCGCGTGAAACATGGGCACAACTGGCAAAACCACGTCATGCGAGTTGAGCCCGCTGACATCTGACTGCAGTTGGCGCAGCGTATGCAGATAGCTTCCCCGGTGGGTATACGTCACACCTTTCGGCTGACCGGTCGTGCCTGAGGTAAAGCAAAGTCCACAAGGCGTTGTTTCAGCGAAGTCACCCCAGACGACAGCGCCGGGGTCAGCATCTGCGACCAAAGGCTCCAACGCCTGAACATTCGGAAGCCCCTCAATTTGAGGCGCCTTCGGACCCATTGTGTCAATCACAAGAACTTCGCTCAGCGAAGGCGCAAGACCAGCGATCTTGCTGGCGAGCGGCAGGAGATCTTCGCTCACGATCAGAATGCGCGCCTCAGACTGGCCGATCATCCATGCGAGCTGCTCTTCTGTGAGGCGTGGATTGAGTGTGTGGCACACCGCACCCAATCCCATAATGCCGTACCAGCATTCCATATGGGCCTGTGAATTCCAGGCAAGGGTCGCGACACGATCACCATACTTCGTATCGAACCTCTGAAGCACCGCCGAGACCTTTCGGGAGCGACCATATACGTCAGCATAGCCAGCACGCGTGATGCTTCCATCGAACCGGCGCGTAACAACATCTTTTTCAGGATGCCATTTCGCTGCATGTTCGATCATCCGATCCAGCGTCAGCGCATAATCCTGCATCGCGCCGTCATTCAATTGCACTGCGGAACCTCCGGCGGCAAAGGCGGCGAGATAATGCCGACATTCCAATTCCATTGAAGCGTTCCATCGGCACGCCTGCGGCAGACGATCGTCTCGTGAAGCTCAAATCTCGAACGGGCCAGGCCCGGCCAGGCTTTCGGCGTGTCGGCAAACACCATTCCCGTTGCATCCTCACCATAGGACGGCCATTCGGCTTGCCCTGGCGCGCTTGGGACACCATCGCGCGCAAAACTTGCCCAATAAGACATCATTGCGCTCATGAGTTTGCGTTCTTTATCCGTACGCGGCGCTTGCGGCCACGGCTCAGGCACATCGAAGAGCGTGCCAAACACATAGGGGATTTCCATGGCGTGGAAGGCACGAAGTCCCCACTTGTCCGCAGCTGGATAACTGTGATCGAAGAAGTAAAAATATGAGGGATGGCCTGCCGCAGACTGAGACGCAGCCAGCCGTTCAGCCGTCCAGCCATACATGGCGTCCCGCGTTGTCGCGAGCATGCTGACTTCCGGTTTATCAGCCGGATACATGTCGAGGAAACGGTCGGCCAGCGCGCCATGACTGGCGCGAATGGCGGCTTCATAATCCTCACTGTCAGGCACAGGCGGCAGGAGAAATCTGAGTGATCTGATCTCACCTTCATTGAAGCCCGCAAGGATAGGCACTTGTGCCTGCTCGCCCTTGTCAAAAGTCTCGGGCATCTGTTCGGTCAGCCAGACATCATCGATGACGCCAAAAGGTGTGAACCCACTTTTTCCCGCAATCTCAACAAGCTTCTCTGCGTCCATATCGCGAAGCTCAGCCAGGGAGTCTGCCTTTGCTTTCTCCTGAAACTCAAGCCCTGCGCTTTCGGCAGATGGGTGTCCATTCACGCTGCCTCGAAGAGGCGCCATGGAAACCATATACGCGCTTTCGGCTATCGCCTTGTCGAACAGACCTCTGGCTTCCGGAGACACCATGAGAAACATCACGCTGAGAGCGCCGGCTGACTCCCCTGCAATCGTCACATTGTCCGGGTTTCCCCCGAACGCCTCAATATTACGTTCGACCCATTTCAGCGCCGCAACCTGATCTTTAAGACCATAATTGCCCGAAATGTTTTGTGCAGATTCCTCGCTCAGCTCCGGATGGGCGAGATAGCCGAGCACACCAAGTCGATAATTGACCGTCACAACGATCAATCCGGACTCGCGGGCCAGTTTCTCTCCGTCATACATGCTCTGACTGCCTGCCCCGGTCACCAGCGATCCGCCATGAATCCACACGAACACGGGTGCATCTTCCGCCCCGTCCGGAACCCAGACGTTCAGGTTGAGACAATCCTCACTGACCGATGGCAGATCCCATTGGTAGATACTGCCGGGCCGCGATGGCGGCTGCACGCAGGCCGGACCAAACTCTTCTGCCTGACGAACACCCTTCCAATCCGGGAAAGGCTCTGGCGGGACCCAACGACGTTCACCTGTTGGAGCGAGCGCGAAGGGAACGCCGCGATACACCGTAACGCCGTCCAGGGCTTCCCCCTTAAGCGTCCCCACGGGAGCATCCACCACGATCGATTGTTCGGAAGATGCCAGGCGTGTTTCAGAGGGTGCGACACATCCTGTCTGCCCAATCAGCCCGGCGGCCAGCAGCAAAGGCAAAAGGCCTTCGCTGCAATGGCGCTGCAATTTTCCAAACCTCAGTTTATCTTTCAGATCCTGCACGACACGGCCCCGATCAATAGTCGAGGCTCAGGCGGACACCGATGGTCTGCGGGCGCAAGCGAGCGTAACGTGCATCGGTGAAGGCTTCCGGGTGGACATATGTGACCGAATTGTCGTCGAACAAATTCTCGACATAGCCGGTCACCTTCCAGTTGTCCTTTTCGATGCCAGCCTGCAGATTCAAAGTCGTGTAAGCGTCCGTGTAGTCGAAGGTTGCCGCTGGCAGGTTTGGTTGACCGGGCGTGTTCGGCAACATTGCCGGGAAATCACCCACATGAGCGACCGTGCCGGACACGAATGCATCCATGTCGCCAATGTCGAAGTCGTAGCGTGCCGTGGCCGCGCCCTGGAAGTTCGGCATAGCGAGTTGCAGGCCTTCTTCCGCGCCTGAAATTGCTGCTTCTTCGGGCGTTAGCTCTGTGATTTCGGTGTCGTTCAGCGACCCGTTCACAAACAGGCTGAATCCATTTCCGGGATAGTAGCCAACTTCAAACTCAATACCCTGACTGACGGCTTCACCAATATTGGTCGCGAACTGAACCTGGTCTGACAGCCGGTTCGCCTGGACCTGAATATCCTCCCAGAGAATGTAATAAGCTGAAAGGTTGGAAACGAGCTTGCCGTTCAGGAAGGTGCCCTTCATGCCGACTTCGTAATTTGTCAGCTCGTCTGAGTCAGCGCCGTTTGGGATGACAAGATCATTCGGATCCACGAGACTGACCGATCCTGCCCGCGCATTTGCGACCGGAGACCGGAAACCTGTTGAGATCGACGCGTAAGTCGTCAGGTTATCCATGGGCTTGTACGAGGCGCTGACCTTATAGGACATATTGTCGGCTTCGACCTTCTGGCCGTCTGCCGCCGCGACTGGAACCACGGTCAGCGCGACGTTCGAAAAGCCGCCGAGTGCAACGGCCAGATAGTTGGAATTGTAACCGCCAGCAAGTGTATGTGACTGCACAGAGGTTTCGGTGTATCGCAGCCCGCCGGTGAGCCAGAATTGCTCTGAGAAGCGATAGGTCAATTCACCGAAAGCGGCAGATTCAATCGCGTCGAAATATCCGCTATAGCTCTGATAATACTCGTTTGGGAGGCCCGTCAGATTTCGTGTCTGCAGGAAGTCGAGCGACGAGCGATAGTCATAATCGATATCGCGGCGCTTGTTGAAGTAGAAACCGCCAACGGTCCAGTCCCAGTCACCGCCATCCGCAGAGACCAAGCGGACTTCCTGAACGAAGTTTTCGTCATAGCCGACTGCGTCGAGTGCAAACGGGATCAACTGATTGAATGTACCCGCCAGATCGACGATGAACTTGCCGTCAATATTGGAGTAAGTGGACGAGCTGGTCAGAGTGGCCCAGTCCATTTCCCAGTTGGCGGTGAGGTTGTAGCTTGTAAAGTCCGACTGGAAGAGGTCAGGACGCTCGGTCAAACGGATGAATTCACCGCGATCCGGGTTCGTCAAACCCGAATCGGCAGGGTCGTTGTCCTCGTGAATGATCAGCAAGCCCACGTCGAAATTATCGGTTGGCTCCCACAACAGGTGTGCGCGTCCACCGACGGCCTCCAATGAGTTGGCCCCTTCAATACCCGTACCGATATTGTCGACCCAGCCATCTTCGTCGCGATAAAAGCCTACGACGCGAAGCGCCAGCTTGTCCTCAATCAGAGGCATGTTCACCATGCCATTATAGCGCTGTCGCAGAGCGTCACCATCTGTCAGGCCGAAATCGACAAGAGCCGAGGCTTCGAACTCATTAGGATTGGGCGCTTTGGTCAGGATGCGCACTGCGCCAGACAAGGAGTTCGCGCCAAAAAGCGTGCCCTGCGGGCCGCGCAGGACCTCCACCCGCTCAACATCATAAAGCGTCGGATCGAGGATCGTGGAGTTGCCGTTACTCGAGATCGGCAGTTCGTTGATATAGATCGCAGTGGCCGCTTGCAGATTTGCGCCGTAGCCGTTGGTTGCGATGCCGCGGGTTGTGATCGTGTTGAAGTTTGCTGTTGGCTGGTTCAGGACGATGCCGGGTGTTTCGCGAGCCAGGCCATCATAGCTGACAATGCCTTTTTCGCTCAGCGCTTCCTGTTGCCAGGCCGTGACGGCCAGAGGCACGTCCTGCAAATCTTGCTCACGACGCGTCGAGGTGACGATGACACGCTCCTGGCGCGCCTCTTCTTCCTGCGCGGGTTCACTGGTTTCAGGTGCTGAAGTGACTTGAGCAAGAGCCGGCGCCCCGAGCGCCAGCAACGAAATAATCGAAACAGATGCCATGAATCGCATTGTATTTTCCTCCCGATGTATTGCGGGTTTTCCCGCTTATCCGGCGATACAAATGCAGAAAGCATGACCTGTCAATAATATTCACTCTTATGATAATGAACATTATCTTCATGATGTATTGAGAAGGTCACAGCTATGCGCCACACTATCCCGACAACAGGGCGAACATCCGAGATGTGAGCAGGACAAGGCGCAGGCATACGGGTTTTCAGAATGAAGGTGCTGTCATGTTGGCCTTGCATGAAGTTGACATGTCACGCGATTGGCTTTCATCAGACAAAGACAAAAGAAATGGCTGATTGACTGAATGACGAATACTGCCCCCAAGCGCCGTCGTATGACGAAGGCTGAGCAGCGCGCTGAAACAATGGAACAAATCCTTGACGAAGCTGAGTACCTATTCGCGCAGTTCGGCTTCAACGGCGTCACGTTGAAAGACATTGCAAAACGCGTAGGTGTCCACCACACCCTGCTGAACTATTACTTCGACGACAAGAAGAGCGTATTCGACGCCGTGATCGCACGCCGGGCCGGTGTGACGAGCTCGCTCCGAATGAAAGCTCTGGACGAATACGAGAAGGCGAGCGGCGACAAACCGACGGTAGAAGGCGCCCTGCGCGCATTCCTCGACACCGATCTCGATCTCTATATTCAGGGAGGCGAGGGCTGGAAGAACTATGGCGCACTGGGTGCGCAGTCATCCAACACGCCATATGGCGCTGAGCTTTTCGATTATCACTTTGATCCGCTCATTCTGCGCCTTATCGGTATTCTTGAAAAAGCTCTGCCTGATTGCTCCCGCGAAGACCTCTTCTGGGGGTATCACTTTGTTACCGGCTCATTGATGCTGACCCTTGGTCGCACAGGCCGTATTGACCGACTTTCCGGCGGGCTTTGTAAGTCGGATGACTTTGAGGCGATTAAAGAGAGAATGGCGAGCTTCATGGCCGCTGGGTTTCATGAGCTAAGCGAGAGATCAAAGGCACGAACCGATTGAACTCACCAGGCGGCGAGAGGATGGCCGGACAGGCAAGCGAAGCTTCTCACCGTTTATCGTCATAGCTTTGCAGTGCGCCTCGACTGCTTAAGTTCTGGCAGCCTGGCAAACCGGACAAACCCGACACCGCCGTACAAAACCATTTCGGCGTTGCCTTCCCCGCCCGTCAGAGAACTATCCGAGACACTTAAATACGAGTACGGGCGCTAAGGCTGTTTAGCCGCTTTGAAGCAATCAAGCTCCACCTCAAACTTTCCGAGCCTCCTCTGGCGCCTTGTGCACTGATGTCCGGGCGTCATGGCATGAGCATGAGGGCGCAGGCTCGGATTATACCTGGTTAAAAGACCAGATGCGCTCAGCAGGCTTGGACCGGCGCCGGACACAGCTTCAGACTGAAATCGGCAGGCTTGCTGCAGCCCCATCTTTGCCAAAGCGTATCTCGCGCAGCCTGCAGGCTCAGGCTTTCGCCGCGACGAACGTGTTCCTTTGCGGAAAAAGAAGAACGCTCGCTGAGTAAAGCGCGTACCGGGCTTTCCCACATACTTATCCGAAAGAACAAGAAACAAAATGGGGTGAGGAAAACCCGAAATGACGCCATATCTGATGCAGGATCACGCGCTACGTATTCCAGATATTCTGAGTTATGCAGCGCGTCAGCACGGCGACCTCAACATCTCGTCTGTCGATGAAGACGGCCAGTTTCGGCTCCAGTCATACCGGCAAACAAAAGCACGCGCAGACCAACTCACATCGAAGTTGGCGGCTGAAGCTCTGCCTCATCAATCCTGCATCGCTTCGCTTGCCCTCAATACACGCCGTCACTTCGAACTCTATTATGGCGTCACCGCTGCTGGCCATATTCTGCATACCATCAATCCAAGATTTGATCCGCACCAGATCCAGTTCACCGTGGAACAGGCGAAAGATTCACTCGTGTTTTTTGATCCTGCTTTCGCGGCACAGGCTGTCGAAATTGCAGCGAAATCTCCCTTCGTTCGACGCTTTATCTGCCTGTGTGAGAAAGCCGACCTGCCAGATGTCTCTCTACCGGGGCTCATTGATTACGAGAGCTATATCTCTGAGGCCGTTGAGTCTTCTCAACGAGCCGAGCATAGCGAAAGAGACGGCGCTTTTTTATGCTATACCTCCGGCACCACGGGAGACCCTAAGGGTGTTCTGTATGCCCACCGCTCCTGTATGATCCATGCGCTTGCCGCCAGTAGCCCCGGCAATTTCAATATTTCGCCGCAGGATGTCGTCTTGCCCTGCGCCAGCATGTATCATGCGACAGCCTGGGCATTGCCACTTATTACGCCAATGAATGGTGCGCGGCTCGTCCTTCCCGGAGCCCAGCTTGACGGCGCCAGCCTTCTCGATCTCTGCGCGAAAGAAGGCGTAACCCTTGCCTGGGGCGTGCCCACAATCTGGAAAACCGTTCTGGACGAAGCGTGCCGACAGCACCGTAAACTACCGGCACTCAAACGCGTCTATATTGGTGGCTCTGCGGTTCCGCCTGACCTCAAGCGCAGGTTCCGCGATGAGCTCGACGTTGAGATTGTTCAGGTCTGGGGGATGACGGAAACCAGTCCCCTCGGCGTGATTGCAACCTCCTCAGCAAAAGTTGCAGTGATGCCCGAGCAGGCTCGAACCGAGCTCCTCACAAACAAACAGGGCCGGATACCTTTTGGGGTTGAACTCAAGCTCCAGGATGAAGCTGGGAATGACCTTCCCCAGGATGGAAAGACAAGCGGCAGATTGATGATCCGGGGGCCCTGGATCGTCAATCAGTATTTCGGACACAACAAGCCTGCCACCGACGAACGCGGATGGTTCGATACCGGCGATATCGCAACAATTGATCCCGACGGCTACATGCAAATCACAGATCGCACCAAGGATATCATAAAGTCCGGCGGCGAGTGGATCAGCTCGATTGCACTTGAGAACACGGCTGTTGAGCATCCGGCGATTGCGAATGCCGCAGCGATTGGACTGGCCCACCCAAAGTGGGACGAGCGCCCCCTTCTGGTGTTTACGCCCATCAGCGACGCCGAGATTACGGCAGATGATCTTATTCAATTTTTGCGTGAGCGTCTGCCGAAATGGTGGATTCCAGAGGCGGCTGTAAAGCGAACGGACCTGCCGCTGACCGCAACCGGCAAGATCGACAAAAAGGTTCTGCGCCGGGACTACGAGAACTTCTACAAATAAGAAAACAACTTCTGGGGAGGAAAACACATGAGAAAAACGATCAAGGTTTCATTGATTGCATTGTCACTAGCCACACCGACGTTAATGGCATCCGCCATCGCTCAGGAGGAGCCAGAGGCTGCACAGACTGAGCCGCGCAGATTCCAGACGATCACTGTTACAGCACGTAAAACGGCTGAGGATGTTCAATCGGTTCCCCTGTCGGTCTCTGCATTCGATGCAGATGCACTTGAAGCTCACGGGTTCACAGATTCTCTTGATATCGACGACCAGGTCCCAAACCTCGAAATCAAAACTTTCGGCGGAAATCCGAACATCTTCATCCGGTGCGTTGGAAACAATGATTTCAACGCGACAACGGTTTCACCCGTCAGCATTTACAGCGATGACGTTGTGCAGGGTCTGACGGGCGGGCAGCTCATGCAGATGTTCGACCTTGAACGCGTCGAAGTCTTACGCGGCCCTCAGGGAACTCTCTTCGGTCGCAATACAACTGGCGGCGCGATCAACTTCTATTCTCGCAAACCCGGAAACTCTCAGGAAGGCTATCTGCGCATCGGTATTGGCAATTACAATCGCTCCGAAATCGAGGCGGCTGGTACAATCGTCATCTCCGATAAGCTGGCGACGCGAATTGCCGGGAAGATGACCAAAGATGATGGCGATCTGCGAAATCTATTCAACGGCGATCGCGCCAACGCCACGGATCTGGCGGCTATCCGCGCGATTACACGATTTGAGCCAAGCACTGACCTTGAGTTCCTCTGGAACATTCATGCTGGAAGAGACCGCTCTGATTATCACCAGGGCAAACCTGTCGGGGCGATCAATGGCGGAGACGCTCTCGGATACTCAGACCCTGCCCCTGACAACCCTCGCTTCATCAATGTCAACGAGACAGACAATCGCCACGATGCTGATACCTGGGGCACGAACCTGCGGATCACCAAGCAATTCGCCGACTTCGAGTTCAAATCCATCACAGGATACGAGTCCGTTAAGACCGACTATCTCGGTGATATCGACCAGAGCCCGAACAATCTGGATGAGCTTCGCTTTCAACAGGACGGTGAGCAGATAAGTCAGGAATTCAACCTGTCTTATGATGCTGGAGATGCCTGGAGCTGGATTGCAGGCCTGTTCTATTTGCAGGAAGACTTCAACTATAAGACATCCGGCGACCTCTTTGGCGCAATCCCAACTGCTGCCCTGCCCCTGCAAGCCGAGTCCGATCGCGACACAACCACCTATGCAGCGTTTGGCGAAGCAACCTATCGCTTTACAGACAAGTTCAGTGTGACTGGCGGGCTTCGATACACAATTGAAGAGAAAGACGCGGTACTTGAGAGTCTTCTCATATACGGTTCCGGCGTACCGCCGACTGGAACCACTGTGCCGCTCATCCCGGAAACCAGCGTGTCTGATGAATGGAATGCATGGTCTGGACGCCTTCTCGCAAAGTATGAGTTCACCCGGGATACAATGCTTTATGGCAGCGTTTCGCGCGGCTTTCGGTCCGGCGGATTTAATCTGGGCGCCTTTTTCGACCCCAACGAGCTGACCACAGTCGAACCTGAGTTTCTGACCTCCTATGAAGTCGGCCTGAAAACGACTGTTCTGGATGACCGGCTCCGCGCCAATGTCGCCGCGTTCGTCTATGATTATACCGATCTCCAGGTCTTCACCTTCACACAGGGCTCGAGCACGGCAAATCCCATCGTGATCGCACTCGAAAACGCAGCCAACGCTGCAGTATCAGGTTTCGAAGGCGAATTTACTGCCATTCCATTAGACGACATGACGCTGACCCTGGGTCTGGGTTATCTCGACGCAACCTATGAAGACTATATTTCTACCATCGCCGGCGATCTGAGCGGTAATCGTCTGCCGGGCTCGCCTGAGTGGAATATCAATTTCGCTGCCCAGCATGAATTTCAGCTGCCAGGCGGATTCTCTCTCACCCCGCGCGCTGAATACGTGTTTGTCGATCAGCGCTATTTCGACCCGAACGAACTGGAAGCCATCAGTTCACGCGGCTCCCATGAATTGATCAATGCCAGACTGACGCTTCGGCCGGAAGATTCGAATTGGGAAATCTCTCTCTGGGGCAAGAACCTGGCCGATGAATCCTTGTCTTAGCGAAATCTGCTATTCTGGGATCGGCAGGTGAGGT
>CETS01017043.1_pt1 | contig 12777 bp, 9 predicted proteins | sample 356391 | NCBI WGS metagenome assembly CETS01 (sample SAMEA2622673, study PRJEB7988) | marine metagenome | isolation source: saline water (ENVO:00002010), including
GCCACGGGCGCAAATGAATTCTTTGGCGAATTTCTGGTGAATGCTCAGGGCGAAGATGTTGTTGCCGGAATCCGGACTCCGCATCCAATTGCGGAACTTGAGCGATTGATGCCAAAGACCTACGCTCAATTGAAAGCAATTACCCTGCGCCTCGAACGGCATTACCGTGACATACAGGATTTTGAATTCACGATTCAGGACGAACGACTATATATGCTCCAGACTCGCAGTGGCAAACGTACGGGTTATGCTGCGGTGGTGATCGCAACTGACCTAGTGGCTGAGAAGCGAATTTCGCAAAAAGAAGCTGTTCAACTCGTGGATCCAGAATCCCTCACTCAATTACTTGCGCCAGTTTTTGAGCCACGATCTTGGAATTTACTTCCAGTGGTTGCTAGGGGGCTTCCGGCCTCACCAGGTGCGGCGTCTGGCCAAGTGGTGTTTAACGCAGAGGATGCCGTAACTTGGTCGCGATTGGGTAAGCCTGTATTGCTCGTTCGTAAGGAGACTGTGCCTGACGACATTCATGGTATGCATGTTGCCCAGGGTGTCCTCACGGCAACAGGTGGCATGACTTCACACGCCGCAGTTGTCGGACGCCAGATGGGGAAACCGTCTGTCGTGGGGGCTGGAGATCTTGAGATTGACGAGACGAAACGACAGATAACCGTCGGAAGTCAGACGCTGGAAGAAGGAGAGTTTGTGTCGTTTGATGGTCTGACAGGTGTTATTAAGGTCGGCAAGGTAAAAAGTCAGCCAAGTGAGGTTTTACAGGTTCTGTCTGGTGCTTTGTCATCGGCATCATCGGATATTTACCAGCGTCTTGAGCGTTTACTCAAATGGGCAGATAGGTATCGACGTCTGGGAGTCCGTGCGAACGCTGATCTACCGGATCAGGCGCATGTAGCCAAAGCTCTGGGTGCCGAGGGTATTGGACTTTGCAGAACCGAACATATGTTTTTCGGGAAAGGACGAATTCCGATCGTCCAGCGAATGATTTTGGCTACGAACGAAGTAGACCGGCGAAAAGCATTGGATGAGTTACTCCCATTTCAACGTGATGATTTCTACCATGTGTTCAAGAAAATGGAGGGTCAGCCTGTCACAATTCGACTTATTGATCCGCCCCTTCATGAGTTTTTGCCCAAGCGTGAGGACTTGATGGTCGATATCGCGCGTATGGAATCCACGGGTCAGCATTCTGAAAAGCTTCAGACATCTCGGACAGTGTTAAGGCGGGTCGAGCAGTTACATGAATTTAATCCCATGTTAGGTCATCGTGGAGTACGTCTGGCTATTACGTATCCGGAAATCACGGAGATGCAGGTGCGAGCTATCATGGAAGCTGCTTGCCAATTAGCACGCCAGGGCCTGAAGGTCGTGCCTGAGATCATGATTCCACTTGTTGGTGATGTGCGCGAACTTCGGCATCAGAAAAGCATTGTCAAACGTATAGCGTCTGAGACCCAAGCATCTTATGGCACTCGAGTGAAATACTTGTTTGGCACAATGATTGAAGTTCCTCGCGCCGCGTTGACGGCAGATCAAATTGCTACTGAATCGCAATTCTTTTCATTCGGCACTAATGATCTAACGCAAATGGGTTATGGCTTTTCACGGGATGATGCGGGGAGATTCCTGCAAATTTATCAAGAGAAGAAGATCCTTGAGCGTGACCCATTTCAGTCAATTGATACGGTTGGCGTAGGGGAACTTGTTAGCTTAGGTGTGGAGCGGGGTCGTCGAACTAATCCGAATCTGAAAATGGGTATTTGTGGAGAACATGGTGGTGATACTGCATCCATATTCTTTTTTGATGCGGTTGGCCTCGACTATGTCAGTGCCTCACCCTATCGTGTACCCGTAGCCAGACTTGCTGCAGCACAGGCAGCGCTTAAAGCAGGTTAGGAAATCATAATTGGCATTTTTAGTTCCGTACAGTGGCCAAGATTATTAAACTCGGCGTCGAAGTTGCCAATCAGATTGCGGCAGGGGAAGTGGTTGAGAGGCCGGCTTCTATTGTCAAGGAGTTGGTTGAAAACGCGATTGATGCGGGAGCTTGTCGAATCAACATTACAACGGAATTGGGTGGTAAGCGGCTCATTCGAGTGGAGGATGACGGCGAAGGCATGTCACGGGAGGATGCTTGCCTCGCTCTTGAACGTCATGCGACGAGTAAACTCACGGCGATCGAAGATTTATCCGCCATTCGAACACTCGGCTTTCGTGGAGAAGCTTTACCCAGTATTGCGTCGGCATGTCATTTTCAACTGAAAACACGAAGTCGAGGCAGTGAGGTTGGGACAGAGGTTCAAGTTGATGGTGGTGTCACTTCGTCAGTTCGCGAAGTGGGCGTACCAGAAGGTACGGCTATTGAAGTAACCGACCTGTTTTACAATCTTCCGGCGAGACGAAAATTCCTTAAATCTGACTCTGCTGAGTCCAGGCACATTTCTCGGGCGATCACGCAAATCGCATTAGGATATCCAGAAATTGGCTTCAGTCTTACGAGCGCGACCAGGACTCTTCTGCAGTGTGCGCCTGTCGTCACACTAGCTGAGCGCTTATTTCAGATCTATGGCGACCGTCCGCACCTCGTAGAGGTGCAGAAAAAGGTCGCTGGGATTGTCGTGACCGGTTTCATCACTACTCTCGCGGATAAAGGGCCAGTCAAAGGGCTACAGACAATCTTTGTAAACCGACGGCTTATCAAGGATCGGACGATCTCGCACGCTATCATTGATGCTTATAGTCAAGCCACTATCAAACACCGAAGTCCCGAAGTGCATTTATTCATTGAGTTAGCCCCAGACCGAGTGGATATCAATGTCCACCCTATGAAGGCGGAAGTACGCTTTCTTGAACAGCCATTAATGCATGAAATCTTACGCCGAACCATTGGCGAAGCATTGGGTCAAGCCGGAGCTCCTGAATTGCAGGTCAAGTCTGTTTCAAGCGAGCTGTCCCATCAAGAGACCACCCAATCGATTCCTGGTGTCTTTAGTGGGATGTCAGTATCGAGTCGTTGGGTGCTTGGAAAAACCAGTTTTGAACCATTTGAGCGAAGTGTCGATTCGGGTCGTCCTCTAGATCTTCAGGCAAAATCCCTGAATACCACTGGACCCGATGAGATCAAGCCAATGATCCCGCTTGGACAGTTTCGGGACACCTTTATTATTGCGGTGGATGACGAGGGTGTCGTTATTGTTGACCAACATGTTGCTCACGAACGTGTGCTGTTCGAGAAAGTCATGGAACAATTAACCGCCGGTCAACTTGAGAGTCAACGACTGCTCGAACCCGTCCTCATTAATTTGCTACCAGACCAACTACAGACGTTGATATCGCATTCCACCGATCTGGCGCGATTTGGTTTTGAAGTTGACGAATTTGGAGGTGAAAACCTAAGAGTTACCTCGCTTCCAGCCTTGCTAGATTTTGGGTCATGTGAGATAGCCATCCAAAACTTAGCCAACGATTTGGATGCACTAGGAGATGGGTCACTTGTGCAGGAAGCTCTGAAGCAAATTGCTGCGACGACCGCATGCCATGCAGCCGTGAAGGCTAACGATTCGTTAACCCAAGAGAAGATGAGTTACATCTTGGACGAATTGAGAAAGACGTCCTATTCGACAGTATGTCCCCATGGACGACCTGTTGTGCTGAGGTTGACGCGCGACGAAATAGAGAAACGATTCGAACGGATTTAGGAGATTCCGACGATATGCTCCAGGTCGCTTACTACTTTGGCCGTTTTCTTCAGTTAATCGGAATGTCGATCTTGCTGATGGCGATCGTTCAGGCTGGTCCACTTGGGCCAAGTCCGCGAACGTTTGGAGCGGGTGTCGCGGCGTTTATTGTTGGTTGGTTGTTGGTGAAATTTAGGACCAGTCGCTAGACAGACTTCGAACCTTTTTTGCGTTTGAGAGATTTCCAGGCCGTCAATCGCTTCCTGATCTCAGCCTCATAACCACGGGTCGCAGGTTCATAATAAACACGGTCGATCAATCCAGGTGGGAGACAGTCCATATTACTGATACCGTCAGCTTCGTGGTGGGCGTACCGGTAGTCTTTCCCAAAATCGAGTTCCTTCATTAGTTTGGTTGGCGCGTTACGCAAATGTAGTGGCACTGGTTCAGCGATCCGTTCATGGGCGTCTCGTGCTGCCAGTGTGTAGGCGCGATACACCGCATTACTCTTTGTTGTTGTGGCTAGATAAATTACCGCTTGGGCGAGTGCGGTGTTGCCCTCTGGTAGGCCAATGAAATGCACCGCATCTTTCGCTGCTACCGCGATGGTCAATGCTTGCGGATCCGCGTTTCCGATGTCCTCAGAAGCAAAGCGCACGAGCCGGCGCGCAATATATAAAGGGTCTTCTCCCGCCTCTAGCATCCTCGCGAGCCAGTAGACCGCCGCGTCAGGATCGCTATTTCGCATTGATTTATGCAGTGCTGAAATTATATTGAAGTGTTCATCGCCTCCCTTGTCGTACCGTAATGCGCGCTTTTGAATAAGGGTGGCGATGAATGCCAGATTGATTTGTGTTGGGACACCGCTTTTTTGAGTTGGTGTGGCCACACTTGCAGCCATATCCAGCAAATTTAAGGCAACACGAGCATCACCGTTAGCATGTTGTGCTATTGCAGTACGTGCGTCTGGTGTGATTACAAGACCACGGTTGCCCAATCCATGAGCGGTATCGGATATGGCTCGCGCAATGACCGTTTCGAGGTCTTTCTGTGTTAGCGGTTTGAGGACAAAGACGCGTGACCTTGAGAGCAACGCTGAATTTACTTCGAATGATGGATTTTCCGTCGTTGCACCTACCAAAGTAATGTCCCCTGACTCCACTCGTGGTAGAAAAGCATCTTGTTGCGCCTTATTGAACCGATGAATTTCGTCGATGAAGACGATCGTTCGGTGATTCAAACGCCGATGTCTATCCTCTGCCGCTGTCATGACGGCCTTGACTTCCTTGATACCCACTAAAACAGCGCTGAATGCGACAAAGTGTGCCTTGCTGGCAGCAGCAATTAATCTTGCAATTGTTGTCTTGCCGGTCCCCGGCGGACCCCAGAGGATGATGGATTGCAGAGTATCTCGTTCAATTGCTTCCCGTAATGGTTGTCCCGTATCTAAAATTTCTGTTTGACCAACAAACTCTTCGAATGCACGTGGACGCATTCGTTCGGCCAGCGGCGCATAAGCTCCCTTACGAGTATCATCATCTATTTGAAAAAGGTGTTGGGGTTTCATTGGGTCATTCGACGTTGACGATAAGCTTCGTAAACGACTAGTCCTGCAGTGACTGCCACGTTCAGGGACTCGACTCCGGCTCGCATAGGAACTGATACTGTGTCGTCCACCAATTCTACAATCTCCCGAGGGAGTCCGGCACCTTCATTTCCCAGCAGTATCAGAGGCTTCGAAGGAAAGGTGTAAGAGAATAGAGAAGTCCCATGTCGTGGGGTTGTTGCAAGAATGTCTAACTGTGCCCTACGTGCGCGCAACACAAGATCTTTGATGTCGTTATGGCTAACAACTGGAATTCGAAAAGCGCTGCCCATACTAGCACGTAGAGCTTTCCAGGAATACGGCTCGGCTGTTGCTCCTACTGTTACCACGGCTGTTGCGCCACCGCCGTCGGCCGCCCTGATTATGGCGCCGACATTACCTGGATCTTGAATATCTATGAGAACCAAAAACATCGCACGATTATTGGTCAAGAGATCGTCGAGGTTGGCGGATGGTCGTTCGGCAATCGCGACTACACCTGACGGCTTGCGGACAGGGCTAATGGCTGACATAACTGACTTAGTGACCTTCACGATCCGCGTATTCTCTTTCTTAAAAAACGTCACCAAGTTGAGAAGTTCTTCGTCTCTTGAATTGAGCTGATCGGTGTCGAAGGCTGCTTCTTGGATTGCAAGACCAGCTGTTTTAGCTTCAACGATTAGATGGAGACCATCAAGAAAAATACGATTATCAGTATTAGGGCGTTGCCTGCGGGTCACAGATCGGTACGAAGCAACGAGAGCGTTTTGACGGCTTGAGATGAGCCTCATGGCCCACAGGATAGCAGATGTAAGAGGTTCAGTCCTTCACCAAGAATACTTAACCACGGAAGAAAACCTTTTGCTGATCATATCGATACATGTAAGCGCGGCTCCCCATGAGGTGATTGATATGCTAATCTAGGACTCAGTGGACGAGTCGATATTGCGGTTGTGCTTAGTGTCATTTCCTATAGGCTCTGCATGATAAAAGCACGTCTATTAAAAAGATTCCAAGAACAGCTTCAAGTTCTTGAAAGGGAGTTGAAGCACGAGCTTCCAAAGGAAATTAAGTTTGCTAGGGAGTTGGGCGATCTTCGTGAGAATGCTGAATATCATGCCGCTAAGGAACGACAGGGTATCGTCAATGCTCAGATAAGCATGTTGAAGCAGAGGATTGCTGATATTTCGTTGATGAATTTGGATAAGCTGCCTCACGATAAAGCAGCTTTCGGATCTACACTAGAATTGAAGGAAGGGGATGGCGAGTTGGTTGTTTATCAACTGGTAATGGCTGAGGATGCCGAACCGGGTAAGGGTTGGATTTCAACATCATCACCAATTGGACGGGCGTTAATTGGTAAAGAAGAAGGCGATGAGGTGTTAGTGCCGACTCCAGGCGGGACCAGAACATTTGAGATTCTTAAACTCACGACGATTCATGAAGAGTAATCGATATGCTAGTCGCTTGATTCAATAGGTTTTCTTACATTGGCTATAGCCAATCTCACCTCAGACGTTCGGAATCAACAATACTCACCTAGTCTTCGTACCGCTCTTGTACTGACTGGAAGCGGAACGGCAGGTGCATATCACGCGGGTGTACTGCGTGCACTGCAAGAAGCTGGTGTCAAGATTGATGTTGTGGCAGGGCAAGGGATGGGTGCAGTTAGCGCGATGTTTGCAGCTATTGATGGGGGTTCACGGCTGTGGGATAAAGATGGAATTTGGATGAGTGGTGTTGCTGGACAATTTTACCGGTGGCGAAAAATCTTCAGTGTGACTGGTTGGATATTGCTGGCAGCCGTGGTAGCACTTGTGTCGCCGGTAATGCTCTTAGCCTTCACCGCTTTGGTCTACCCAGCTTCGTTGGTGTTTCAACATACTGGATTTGATTCTGGAATAAAGTTAATTAACGACTACAGTCGCTGGTTAAACTCAGTGTTCTTACCCGAAGCTTTACCTCTAGTGCTACCGAGAGTCGTAGTGTTTATTCTCCTGGCACTGATGATCACGCTAGGCATTAATTATCTGTTGTCCGTAGTAGTGCGAGCGAGGCGAAGAGCTCGCGGTGCTCTCTGGAGGAAGATGTTTGGTGAATTGCTTAGCGTTGCTGAGATTCGAGACTGCTTTGCTAAAGAATTGTGGAAATTAATTCGCGGTGCAGCCTCGATCAGTCATCCTTTCACAGAAGAATTGAGCCATGGCTATGTTCAATTGCTCAGTGATAATCTCGGGCAACCAGGTTTTCGAGAATTGATCATAGCTTCGCATGATATTGATGCGCGACGCGATATTGTGTTCGCACTATTGAGTGAGGCGTACGGTTCTCACTTCTTTAATCCATCAATGAGACAGGGTGCTCGTCGCATATTCGAAACGTGGGATCTTTCTGGCGCTGGCCATGATCATACGATCGACGCCTTATTTTCGGCCGTCAGTCTCCCAGTGCTAACTGAACCTCACTTGATCACGTTTGCACCTGATAGTCAGTGGCGTGGTGAAACACACCGTGCATGTGATCGACCAGACGCTGTTGGTCGTGTGTTGGAAGAGGTTCTAAATGCTGGGGTTGAACAAGCTATCGTGGTGTCGTCTGCAGCTGAATTAACAGGTCCACATGCGCTGACTGGAGGACGATCCGATTTACGAGGTTTTACTGGTGAGTACTTGGCCTCTATTGAGGCGGCTTCGGTGCAGGATGCTGTGGCAGTTCAGGCAAGCCAATTTCAGGAAATGTTTCTCATTCGTCCGGAGCACAATCCCTTAGGTCCATTTGATATGTCAGGAGCTTATGACAAGCGCTCCGATCGACGGCAGACTTTAGATGAGTTGGTCGAGCAGGGCTACCAAGATGCTTATCGACAATTCATTGATCCAGTCATTGGTGCTAGTGGTGAAGGTCTGGATGTTCAAGTCTAAGGGGACTGGATTACTTGCAGAAGACAATGTTTCTTCAGAGATGTAGTTATGGCTTTTTAGCGTGGATATAAATTGACCTTTAAGCTATTAGAATTCAAAAGTCGTTTTGTGGTTCTGCATCTACTAATGGTGGTTTCGGCCACTTTAGGAATGGCTAAAGGGTTAGTGGCTCAGCCAACTTTCACGAGTGGTGTGGATCTGGTGCGCTTAGGAGTCACGGTGATTGACCGAAACGACAACTTTGTAACTGATTTAACTATGGATGATTTTGAGGTTTATGAAGGAGGAGTATTTCAAGAGATACGGTATTTCAGGAGCGCCAACATGCCGGATTCATCACAACCGCCCTTACACCTCGGCTTGTTATTTGACACAAGTATCAGCATGGAACAGGACTTGCGGATGTCACAGTCCGCCGCCATCAAGTTTTTGAATACTGTTACGAAGGCTGAGGATATTACCTTGGTTGATTTTGATACAGAAGTGCGTGTTGGACGTTATAGTCAAAATGATTTTCCAAGACTCGTTGAGAGGATCAGATTACGGAAACCAAAAGGATGGACTGCCTTATATGATGCACTTGGTGTGTATTTAGATGGTGCCTCTTGGCAAGATGGTCAAAAAGTGCTTGTTTTGTTTTCGGATGGTGGAGATACCCGAAGTGCTATGTCTTTCAGTGAAGTCAACGATTTAGTTAAGGCTTCAGATGTAACACTGTACGCTATTGGATTTCTGAAGAATCGACCTCGCAATGCTAGTCTTATGCGTCAGATGCGAATATTTGCGGAGCAGACTGGAGGGGAAGTGTTTTTGCCGTTAACGGCCGATCCATTCGATGAGATATATGCTCGGATTGTAGACGAGCTTAACTCACGTTATTCCTTTGGTTATTCCTCAACTAACGACCAGACTGATGGTGGATGGCGTGAGATCGAAGTGAGATTGAACACTTCACGGTCAGTTCTCGAAGGCGCAAAGATTCGCACTCGAAAGGGATACTATGGACCTTATTTCAAAAAGGATTTTTGAGCCTTTCTGAAGTTGAGATAAGGCAGGTGCACCTCCGGCGCTGGACCTCTACTCCTATTAGTGTCCTTCAACACAATGAATTCCAACGATGGTCAATTTCAGTTAGTAACAGATTTTATATTAGGTGGAGATCAAGAGCGAGCAATTGAGGAGCTAACCTCGGGTCTTGAGAGAGGGGATACACATCAGGTGCTCCTTGGTGTGACTGGTTCGGGTAAGACGTTCACGATGGCACAGTGCATCGCACGCGTGAAGCGGCCTACCTTGGTTATGGTTCACAACAAAACGCTTGCTGCACAGTTATACCAAGAGTTTAAACGGTTCTTTCCTTACAATGCAGTTGAGTACTTCGTGAGCTACTATGATTACTATCAGCCAGAAGCTTACATTCCTTCTACTGATTCATACATTGAGAAGGAAGCTACAATCAATGATCAAATCGACCGGATGCGATTATCCGCGACGCGTTCTCTGTTCGAGCGTCGTGACGTAATCATTGTGTCAAGCGTATCCTGTATTTATGGTCTAGGTTCTCCAGAGGCTTATTTCGACATGTTGCTTCCGCTGCACTGCGGACAGCAGGTTGAACGTGAATGGCTTCTTCGTAAACTAGTCGAGATTCAGTACGAGCGTAATGATCATGAGTTTACAAGAGGGACCTTTAGGGTTCGTGGCGATGTTATTGAAGTTTATCCTGCCTATGATGAGCAGGCGTTACGCATTGAATTATTCGGTGATGCGATAGAAGAATTATCGAGCATTGATCCTATTACGGGCCATTCAAAGAGACAGCACCAGAAGATTGCAGTCTATCCAAAGTCACATTTTGTTCTTCCGAGAGAACGGACACTTCAAGCACAGGAGACGATTAAAGCAGAGTTAGACGAATGCCGACCGAAACTTGAGGCTGTCGGCAAAACTTTAGAAGCTCACCGGTTGCATCAAAGAACCATGTTTGATCTCGAAATGATTAGGGAAATTGGATACTGTCATGGCATCGAAAACTATTCGGGACACCTATCTGGTCGAGAGCCCGGTGAACCTCCGCCCACATTGCTTGACTATTTTCCTGACGATGCATTGACGATCGTCGACGAGAGTCACCAGACGGTGCCTCAGTTGCGTGGGATGTACAAATCTGATCGTTCTCGCAAGAAGGTTCTTGTTGAGTATGGTTTCCGTCTTCCGTCAGCTCTCGATAACCGTCCATTAAATTTTGAGGAATGGAAGAGCAAGGTAGGCCAACTCGTGTTTGTCTCTGCGACTCCAGGTCCTTACGAGATTTCAATGTCAGATGGGGTGGTTGTGGAGCAGATTATTAGGCCTACCGGGCTACTTGATCCAGTGATTGAACTCCGGCCGGTCAAGGGACAGATAGATGATTTACTGGCTGAGGTTCGACAGCGCGCTGCTTGTAGTGAACGCACTCTCGTTACAACGCTTACGAAACGCATGGCGGAGGATTTGACAAAGTACTATCAGGAACTCGGAGTTCGAGTCAGGTATCTTCATTCAGATATTGAAACCCTGGAAAGAGTTGAAATTTTAAAGGATCTGCGCAGGGGGGTATTTGACGTATTGATTGGCATCAATTTGCTACGAGAAGGTCTTGATCTTCCAGAAGTGTCACTTGTCGCAATTCTAGATGCTGACAAAGAAGGGTTTTTGCGTTCTAGTGGTTCACTGATTCAAACCTCAGGGCGTGCAGCTAGGAATATCAATGGTAAAGTCATCATGTATGCGGATATTGAGACTCAGTCAATACGAACTGCCCTAGATGAGACTCAGCGCCGTCGTAAGATTCAGCAAGCCTACAATGAGGAGCACGGTATTACACCTACTACCATCATTAAGGAGATCGATGGTGTAATCGGAAGAGTCTACGAAGGTGATTACGTGACCGTTTCGGGAGTTCAGGATGAACAGGAATCGTTTCGTAGTCAGGCTGAACTCGATGGCAAGATTGCTGAATTACAGTCTGAAATGCAAGCTGCTGCGGCCAATTTGGAGTTTGAGCGTGCGGCGCAGATCCGAGATCGCATCAAAAAGCTCCAGGTGCCTGGTGCCGGAATAGTGGTTCATTCTGATACTTTCTGACTGAAGTTGGGCGAGCATGTTGTTTTTGTGAGAAAATAGGCAGGTTAGGTAGCTGTCTTGAGTCCCTGAATGAAGTTGTAATGTGTGGTGGCAAGTGAGGCGGTAGGTGGAGGACCTATGACTACTATAGCTCTTGTGCTGCTAGCGATTATCGCGATTGCAACGACCTTTATGGCCATACTGCAGATTGGAGCCATAATCTATGTGCGACGTTTGGGTCGTCGCGTGGATGATTTGGCTGGTGAATTTAAGCGTGAACTCAAACCGCTAGTTGGACGACTCAATACGATGAAAGATGTAGTTATTAACCAAGCTCGAGAAGAACTTGGCCTAATTGAAGGTCTTAGGACCGCGTTTGAGTCTATGAAGAAGACATTTCAAAAGAGTCAACCACCACCTCCTGCAGCGCGTAACACGGAGGACGAGGATTCAATGTTCATTGGCTGATCGTGAAGATGATACAGGTGGGTAATCATGACAAGATGTCGTAAATTATTGCCAGGCCTCTTCGTTGTCGGCGTAAGTGTTTTGTTCGGGTCCTTCGTATCACAGGCCCAGTCCAGAAGTTCTGACTCCTTAGTAGAGGAGTTAAAGCAACTTATGGACGATCAGGAGTTGGGTGCTATCGCTGCGCAAGACCCGAGCAAGGAAAACCATTTTGTTGCGGCTCTTTATTTTTCTGGTGTTCAAGTGTTGGCTGTTTCGGCCCCGTATTCAGCGCCACTCATTATGAGTGGGATGCTGGACAATGGGGACTATCGAAATGCCTACATAGATTTAAGTAGTGCTTCGGATCCCGAAGCACGTTTTTTCGTGGACGATTTTGGTGCCGATGGACTGCAAGCTGGGTCGGCTACTGAGGGTCCTCGCGATAGTGTCAATCGTGGTGGCCAGCTAGTCGCGCTGGATGTGAGTGACTTGTATGCGCAAGCCGATCAAGACTATGCCGAGATACTTAGGTTGCTTATCGGCAAACTTCGTTGATACCACACAGCACGTAGCATTTACGAGTGGGCGCTTGGCTCAGTGGTAGAGCATCGCCTTCACACGGCGGGGGTCAGTGGTTCGAATCCACTAGCGCCCACCACTCATTCCACTCATCTTAAATTATTTCAACATTCATGATTGGAAGTTGCATTTAAGAGTGGTCACTACTCTATGATGTGCCATAGAGTTTATCTCCAAAATCTCCAAGACCCGGCACAATATATTGTTGTTCATTCAGCGTTGGGTCCACGGCAGAAGTATGCACAGGCACGTTAGGATGGCACTTCTCGAAAGTTCTTATACCGTCTTTGGCGGCGATAATACAAATTAAATGACAATCGGTAGCGCCAACCTTGCGGAGAATATCCATTGCACTGACAGCGCTTCCGCTGGTTGCAAGCATTGGGTCTAAGACAAAGATCTGACTGCTGGTGAGATCGTTCGGTAATTTTGAGTAATAGGTCGAGGC
>CETS01105981.1_pt1 | contig 12671 bp, 10 predicted proteins | sample 356391 | NCBI WGS metagenome assembly CETS01 (sample SAMEA2622673, study PRJEB7988) | marine metagenome | isolation source: saline water (ENVO:00002010), including
AGTTCACAGCGGGCCACCGCCTTCTGCAGCGCGCGGCCGACCAGCTCCGAGGTGCCGGGGTGGGCCGAGTGGGCCTTGACCACCACCGGGCAGCCGGCGGCCAGAGCTGAGGCAGTGTCGCCGCCGGCCACCGAGAACGCCAGCGGGAAGTTGGAGGCGCCGAATACCGCCACCGGACCCAGCGCGATGTGGCGCTGGCGCAGGTCGACCCGCGGCATCGGTTCACGGTCCGGCAGGGCCGGATCGTGCCGCACGTCGAGCCATTCGCCGGCGCGCACCACCGAGGCGAACAGGCGCAGCTGGCCGCAGGTACGGCCGCGCTCGCCCTCAAGACGTGCCTGGGGCAGGCCGGACTCCTGCATGGCCCGCTCGATCAGGGCATCACCGAGCGCCTCGATCTCCTCGGCAATGGTCTCGAGAAAGGTCGCACGGGCCTCGAGGCCGGTTTCGCGGTAGCTATCGAAGGCCACCCAGGCCAGTTCGCAGGCGCGCTCGACCTCAGCCTTGGAACCTGCCTTGTAGCCAGGCTCGAGGGTCTCGCCGGTGGCCGGATTGACGGCGTGGATGGGCTCGCCCTTGGCCTCGATGGCCTGGCTGCCGATCAGCTGCTTGCCTTCCAATGAATACATAAAAACTCCTTGAAAATTTGCCTTAAAGCGACTCGATTACCGGCTTTGAAGCTGACACGCGCTTCAGCACATTGCTCAACGGGCGCGTGGTGATATCACACTCGATACGCATTTCATCACCATCTTCAAGGGCAATATCATCACCGAAACTCAGTACCGCGGCGCCAAAGAAGTGAACATGCAACTGGTTCGGCTGACAAAAGGTTGCATACTTGAAATGGTGGTATTCAAGGTTGCTCACCGAGTGACACATGTGCTTTTCACCGCTCATGAAGGGGCGATGCCAAAGCTGTTCGCCACCCCGATGCAATGACACATTTCCCTTGATCTCCTCGGGGAGTTCGCCAACGAAGATCTCGGGACCGATGCTGCAATCGCGCAGTTTTGAATGAGCCAGATACAGGTAGTTCTGTTTTTCCGTCACATGATCGGAAAACTCGTTTGCCAGGGAGAAGCCGACTCTGAAGATTCGGCCTTGGTCATTGACGATGTAAATCCCGGCAAGCTCGGCTTCTTCCCCACCATCCAGGGCGAAGTCCGGCATCGTGATCTCGGCAAAAGGGGCGCGTAGCGTATGACCCGTGCCCTTGTAGAACCATTCAGGCTGCGCACCGACCTCGCCTGCTGCGGGCTTCCCTCCGGCGACACCCAGGTCAAACATGCGCTGAGTATCGGTGGGCTGTGCCGTCTTCGCCTCGACGTTCTCGCCTTCATGCATCTGGCTACGCGGAGCCGCGCTGCCAAGATGGGTCAGACCGGTCCCGGTCAACAGCAGGTTGGCAGGCTCGGGGTGGGTGATCGGTGCGCGAAGACGGCCCTCGCTGATGGCCTTGTCGTAGGACAGGGTGGCATCCGTGCGAAATTCGGACAGCACAGCGTCCAGCTTACGTTCCTGGTTCGCCGCATGAAGCGCAATGGTGTAGAGAGGTTGTGCCAGCAGTTCAAGCTCATCGCCGTTGACGATAGCCGCAACGACCTCGTTACTATCGTTTACCACTTGTACAATATGCATGAATATCTACCTTGTTAATTAATAAACGCAAGGGACAAGCCAGGAATATAAGTAATAACCAGCAGCGCAAGCAGCAGCACCAGGAAGAAGGGAAGCGAGGACCTCAGGAATTGCAAGGTATTCAGCCTGGCGATATTACAGCTCACGAACATCAGCACCCCGAGAGGCGGAGTGATCTGCCCGATCAAGAGATTGAAGAGCATGATGACGCCGAAATGGACGAGACTGATATCCAGAGCATTCAGCAGCGGAATCAAGATCGGAACGAGGACGATGATCACGGCGATGGTTTCCATGAACATGCCGATAACCAGCAACGCAAGGTTAAGCAGCAACAGCACCATCAACGGATCGTCCGTCAGCCCTGTAATCCATGTAACCACCTCCTGCGGCGCTTGCAGAATGCTCAGCGACCAGGCCAAGGGGGCCGAGGCAGCGATAATAATCAGGATGGAAGCAGCTTCACGAGATGTTGAAACAAGCAGCCCGCCCATATCCTTCCAGCTTAATGTCTTGTAGACAAACTTTCCGACGAAGAAGGAATACGCGACAGCGACAGCGGCAACTTCGGTAACCGTAAAGATCCCCATCCGAAAGCCAACGATGATCAGCACGGGCATCAGTAGCGCCCATACCGACTTCTTGAAGTAGCTGGCCACGCGAGAACGTTGGAAGCCTTCATCCTTCGGGTATTGCTTGACGACGCTGATACCGGTGATAAGAAGGGTCAGCAGCAGGGCGATCAGAAGGCCTGGCAAGATGCCTGCAATGAAAAGATCGCCGATGGAGATATTGGCCTGCCAGCCGTACACCACCATCAGGATCGAAGGCGGAATGATCGGCGACAGCGTGGCAGAAGAGGCGGTCAGCGCAACCGAGAACCCCCGATCGTAGCCGTTTCGCTCCATCTGCGGGACCATGACCCGCGTGGTGGCTGCACAGTCGGCAAGAGAAGACCCGGAAATGCCCGCCATCAAGACGCTGGAGAGAACGTTGACGTGGGCGAGCCCGCCTCTCAAGTGGCCTACCAGCGACCGTGTAAAGTCAAAAAGCCGTTCGCTGATGCCACTCTTGTTCATGATGCCGCCGGCGAGCATGAACAGCGGTATTGCCAACAGTGGAAAGGATTCGACCCCGGAAGAAACCCGCTGAGCCAGAACATTCAGCGGAATATCCAGAGAAATAATGGATACGACAGAGGCGCCGAGCATCGCCAGGGCGATCGGCATACCAAGGAGGATCAGGGAAAAAAGTATAGCGAGTATAATAATCAGCATTTCACACCTATACATTTTCCATGTCGGTTTCGAATGCATTGAAAGAGCATTCGACCACAGCGTTCACCATTAAATGAAAAACACTGAACACAAAGAATATCGGCATCGCATAGGCGAACCAGGCAAGCGAGATCCCCAGGATAGGAGAGGTACTGCTGGCAACCGTCTGACAGTACTCGTATCCGAGGAACGCCATGGCGCCAAGAATCACAATAGAAAGGACGAGTACCAGGGTATGTACAACACTTCTTATGCTTCTCGGCATCGCAGCTATCACTGAATCTACAGTGATATGCTGCTTTTCAGCAAAAGCCACACTGGTTCCGACAAATGTCAGCCAGACAATCAATAGTTTCGACACACTTTCGCTCCAGACAAAGGGAGCACCAAGAATGTATCGAAATGCCACCCCCAGTGTGAGAAGCAGTGCCATCACACCGAGGATCACGCCGATGGACACCTTCTCGGTAGCAAGCAGACCGCTGTTCACTTTTACGAGAAAACTAGTCATGTATCACCATTGACCAATCGCCGCCTTGCCCAGCGCGTCAACTCGGCGAGGCAAGGCGGGAGGTAGCAGTAGTTAGTTGCGATAGTTTTCAATCGCGGTCATGACGCGACGATAGTCTTCTTCACCCCAGCGATCGACCAGGTTTTCCCTGGCTTGCACTGCGGCTTCCTCGAAGGAGGCACGGTCGATATCTTCGATGACGTTGATGTTGCCACCCGCACGAAGCTCTTCGAGCATGGAACCTTCACGCTCGGTCTGCAGCTCGTAGTTCTCCTGGGCAAGCTCTTGAACGACCTCTTGGAGAATTTCCTGATGGCTTTCCGACAGTGACTCGAACTTCTGCGAGTTCATCAGGACAACCTGGCTCTGCAGCATGTGCCTGCTCATGACCAGTTGATCCTGAACTTCATAGAACTTGCGGGAATAGATGGTGGGAATCGGATTCTCCTGTCCATCGACAGTCCCCTGCTGGAGCGCCAGGTAGACCTCGCTGAACGGAATCGGGGTGGGTGAGGCGTCGAAGGCTTTTACCATTTCTACCCACGCCGGCGACTCGGGCACGCGCACCTTGAGGCCCTTCATATCTTCGACGCTATGCACCTCATCACCGTTGAACGTGAGGTTGCGCCAGCCCCAGTACCAGGTCTTTGCCAGAGGTACCAGGTTATGCTGCTCCTTCAGCTCGTCAAAGATCGGCTGATAGGCCTCCCCCTCGAGGATATGTCTTGCTTCATCCCAGCTCTGGAAGATGAAAGGCGCGTTTGAAATCTCCATCGCGGGGAGAAGCGTACTGGCACCGGAGTACCCTGGCACGACAATGTCGATGGAGCCGTTCTTGGACTGCTGGAGCAGCTGTACCTCGGAACCTAGCTGCTCACTCGGGAAGACCTGAACCTTGAGCTCGCCATCGGTCCTTTCTTCTACCCGTTCGCCCAGCTCACCCAGCAGTTCATAGCTAGCTTCACCAGGATTGAAAGTATGGCCAAGTCGCAGCGTGGTCGCTGCGTGAGCGGTACCAGCGGCAAACACCATGGCGCCTGTTGAAAGCGTGAAGGTTGCAGCGGTCAATAATGCTTTTGCTTGTTTCATCGAGTCACCTGTTGTCGCTGTTTTTTATCGGCCCTGGTGAGGGCGACCGGGCAGCATGCGGGGCCAAAGCTAAAGCAAATGATCATTGCGCGCAATGACCATTTTGTGAGACTATAGTCTAATCGCCACGATTTCCAAAGCTGATAGGCTTTCCGCCAGTTTGTGATTTCTCTTCCAGAGGCCGTCCATGCAGCTAATTAACAACACGCCTGCTGTCATTCGTTTGCATCCCCAGGACAATGTCGGGGTCGCCACTCGTGCCCTGCCGAAAGGTATGCCGATTGACGACGATTCGAACCTGTCCTTGCAGAATATTGACGCGGGCCACAAGGTTGCCTTGAAGGCAATCGCTGCTGGCGACAGCATCACCAAATATGGCCAGGTCATCGGCAACGCCAGCAGTGATATTGCTCAGGGCGAGCATGTGCATACGCACAACGTTTCGATGCTCGAGCGGACCACTTCTCTGGAAGGATTTTCGCCGGCAGCGATGACCAACGCCGACGAGAGCGAGCGGAATTTCAATGGTTATCTACGCTCGGACGGCCAGACGGGAACAAGAAACTATATTGGCATCCTCTCCACGGTGAACTGCTCGGCAACGGTCGCAAAAATGGCCGCAGAACAGCTCAATGCATCCGGAGAGGTCGAAGCCCTGGGCTATGACGGAGTCGTTCCGGTAACCCATGGCTCCGGCTGTGCCATGAATACCGAAACAGAAGGCTTCGCCTTTCTGGAGCGCGTCATCGCAGGCTATGCAAGACACCCGAACTTCGCCTTCGTGTTGATCATCGGTCTCGGCTGCGAGACCAATCAGGTCAAGCAATTGGTGGAAAAATCGGGATTGACCGATACATCTCGTCTCTACTACTTCAACATCCAGGATGTTGGCGGCACTAGGGCAAGTATCGAACTGGCGCGCGAGAAGATCCTCGATATGGCCCGTAGCCATCCAAGAGCCGAGCGCCAACCCAGCCCTCTCAGCAACCTTACCGTAGCGCTTCAGTGCGGCGGTTCAGACGGCTACTCGGGCATCACCGCGAACCCAGCCCTCGGGCACGCTGCGGACCTCATCGTCAAGCATGGTGGGAGCGTGATCCTCAGCGAAACTCCCGAAATCTATGGCGCCGAGCATCTTCTCCTGGATCGAGCCATCAGCAAGGACGTGGCAAGCAAGCTCCTGGATCGCATCGCCTGGTGGAAGCACTACACAGAGATCAATGGCGCCGAGCTGAATAACAACCCGTCTCCGGGAAACAAGGCCGGAGGTCTGTCGACGATCCTGGAAAAATCGCTGGGTGCCGTCGCCAAGGGCGGATCGACCAGTCTCAACGACGTACTTGAGTATGCCCAGCCACGCACGCAGCCGGGGTTCAATTTCATGGACAGCCCGGGCTACGACCCGGTATCGGTGACAGGGCAGATCGCATCCGGTTCCAATATGGTGTGCTTCACGACGGGGCGGGGTTCGGTATCAGGCTACAAGCCGGCACCGTCCATCAAACTCGCGACAAATACCGCCATGTATGAACGCATGTCCGAAGACATGGATATCAACTGTGGCGTTATCGCTGACGGCATGGCGAGTGTCGAAGAGGTCGGCGAGATGATCTTCGAGCGTATCATCGCGGTCGCATCGGGCGAATCCAGCGCTAGCGAAACCCTGGGGTATGGCAACAATGAGTTCGTCCCGTGGATGGTCGGCGCCGTGACCTAGGCCGACGCCTTGACTGCAGCGGCCATGGGTCACGGACACCAGCGCAACGAAAGCTTGCCGCGAGTGCCCCCTGCGCCTGACAGCGATACGCAGGCAGGGGATGTACGTCCAGCCGATGCAGTCCTTTACGCTAGCCGGCCAGGGTATTGCGGGCCCCGGGGGACCAAGGCCAAATGGGTCGAGGACAGTCTGTCCGACGAGGAAAAGACCGCCCCTGCGAGGCCCGATGCCAGGCCATCAGTCTTACAGCGCTCGGCTTCAGGCCCTTTGGCGCTAGCGGTAGGCAAGCCGACGAACAATGATCTGAGCCAAGCGAATACGGTTTCTTGAAGGGTAGACCCCTCCATTGACACTATCGCCATCTCATCATGGCAAGCTTCAAGCGCAAGGCCGGAAAACCACCACAACAAAAGCTAAAAAGAATTGTTGCGACACGGTATTGGAGAGTCGAGATGGGTACGCTAAAGGATCAGCTCTACCACATATTAACCGAGAGCATGGAAAGCGGTAGCCTCGAAACGGGGCTTGTTCTGCTGGAAAGCAATATTTCCGAGCTTTTCAAGATTAGTCGTTCCCCTGTGCGTCAGACACTGGAACGGCTTCACAATGAAGGAAAGATCAGCCGCTTTGATGGCAGGGGCTACCTGGTGGGGAGTCAGCCTTCTGACGTTATCAGACGCCAACTCACCGAGAAGGACTTCGCACAATCCAGCGGAAAGATGGCGGTCCGCCGGACCGACTCCTGGCGAAAGTTTGCCGAAGAAATCGAACGCGATATCGTTCTCTGCTCCATGCTAGGTCGTATGGAGCTAAACGAACTAAAACTGGCAAAGTTTCTCGATGTTAGCCGAACCACGACTCAAAAGATTCTCCTTCACCTTCAGTCCCTGGGTGTTGTTGAAAACAACAAGTACAGTAGCTGGACAGTGGTACCACTGGATGATGACAGACTGCATCAACTATACGAGGCTCGACAACAGCTTGAGCCCTTCATGATCGCCCAAGCCACCGAAAAACTGCCCAGTGCCGATATCAAACGCTACATTGACCGGCTCGATAGCGCAGAAAACCAATACCCGAACATCCGGGGAGAGCTTCTCGACGAACTGGAAAACGACCTGCATCAACATGCCATGATAGCGGGGGGTAACGATGAAATCGTTACCATGCTTCAACGTACCCGCCCCATCCTCTTGATAAGCAAGCACCTTCTCGGGAGCAAGATCGACTTTCCTCAGAGCGATCCCTTCTTTGACGAGCATCGCGAAGTTTTCAGTTTGATGCTTTCGCGGAAGCCGACTCAGGCTCGCCATTCCCTGTTCAAGCATCTCACGGCGTCAGAGTCCAAGGTACAGCATCGTTTGGAGCAGTTTCGCGATAACCCGGAAGTCGATATCCCGGAATATCTTCGTAGCCCCGGCGGATAGAGAAGTCATTGTTGTCGGGGCTTGGCCGACGACGAATTATCTTTGACAAGCAGGGTCTACCAATGCCAGGTGCCCTGCCCCCACCGGCACCTGGCTCTCGCGCACCTGTAGGGGACCTCCTTGTAGCCTTGCTACCGCCATGCTCCTCCAACCAGGTTCGCCATGCATCGGGTCGTCTTTCTATTCCGGATTTGCATTAACAAAGCCAATTTCTAGACGGCGATGACCCTTGTCTACCCTCCCTTATAGCCGTCATCTTTCTGGCGATCTGAGCCGCTGGTGACCAACAAGAGCCCACCATTGTGTCTGTCGGCCAGGGTAGAGCAATAGTCCCCACCGCCAACCAGAACCTCTCACAACCATCTGTTATTGAATGATTTTATAGTCTTTTCTGCCTCTCTATGGCCTCGCCACGGGTACCTTTTGCTTGGCCGACCCGAGCACTTATCGCCTTTTCTTCCGCGTGAATCCGTGGCTCACAAAAGAGCCCTTTTTCGGCCGGAAACTAAACTAAAGTCTAAAAAACGTTCATTGTACGCAATGAACACAGCGTGCTAGATTCGTTACTCCCTACAATCCATAATTAGACGATCCAGGCATGCCAATGAAAGCCATAATCAACACAAAAACCGTCAAGACCGTCTCCGCAACGCTGTTGCTCGCAGCCTCCAGTTCTGCCTTTGCTGCCTATCCGGAAAAGCCCATCACCATCATCGTCCCCTGGGCGGCCGGTGGAGGCACAGACGCCACCGCGCGGACCATTGCCACCGCACTCGAAGAAGAGCTTGGCCAGACGGTCAACGTCGTCAACCGCACAGGCGGCAGCGGCGTCGTCGGTCATAGCGCCATGGCCACGGCTCGCCCCGATGGCTACACGCTGGGCCTGGTGACTGGCGAGCTCAACATGATGCACTGGCAGGGGCTGACCAACCTGACCTACGAAGACTACACCCCGATCGGGCAGATCAACTTCGACTACCCGGGGATTCAGGTCCGCGCAGATGCTCCCTATGAGTCTCTGGAAGACCTGGTAGCAGCCATCCGGGAAGAACCCAAGGGAACCTTCCAGGCATCCGGTACCGGTCTGGGGGGCGTCTGGCACCTGGCCTTCGCCGGTTTCCTGATGGATCAGGGTATGGAAGCTGACCGCGTCACCTGGATTCCCAGTCAGGGCGCCGCACCGGCCATGACCGAACTTGCCGCTGGCGGCCTGGAGATCGTTCCGAGCTCTGTTCCTGAAGCACGTTCGATGATCGAAGCGGGACGTGCCAAGAGCCTGGGCGTGATGGGACCGGAGCGCATCGAGAGCTTCCCTGACGTTCCGACTATCCAGGAGGCGATCGGCAGCGACTATCTTGTCGGCGAATGGCGCGGCATTGCTGGGCCAAAGGGAATGGATCCCGAGGTCGTCGCTACGCTGGAGACCGCACTGGAAGCAGCTTACAACAGCGATACCTATCAGGACTTCATGTCCCAGCAGGGGTTCGGCACCGAGTGGCGTAACGCGGAAGAGTTCGGCCAGCTGATGGTCGAGATGGACGCGGTCTACGGTGAGATCATCGAGAACGTCGGTCTGGGCAAGTAAGGATTGCTAGATGAGAGATTTCATCTTGGGGCTAGCCTTCATGCTGTCGGGCTGCATCGTCATCTATGTAGCCCAACAGTACCCGACGATGGCTAGCCTGCAATTTGGGCCATCTCTGTTTCCCTCCCTCATTGGGGGAGGGTTTCTTATAGGTGGTTTGTTTCTATCGGTAAAGCAGGTCCCCATTTTAAAGACGCAGTATGCCAGCAACACTCCGGGCGATAACCGGCCGCTTCCTATCCGGTCGCTCCTGGCGTCACTTCTTCCCTGCGTGATGATTATCTTCTATATCCTCACCAGTGAATTCCTGGGCGCAGCGGTTAGCCTCGCCATTGGTATTTTCGTTCTTATGCTTTCCAGGAAGGCTTCGCTTCTTCTATCTCTGGCCGTATCCATACTCGCATCACTGATCATATATTTTATTTTCTCCACCTACCTAATGATTCCCCTTCCCGAAGGGTTGATGAGATTCTGGGGATAAGTCATGGATACCATTCTTCTAGGGTTACAGCTAGTCTTCAATGTCGAGACCTTGCTCGTCATTCTAGCCGCCTCCGTCTTTGGTGTTTTCGTCGGTGCGGTACCAGGCCTTACGGCTACCATGGCGGTTGCCTTGCTGGTACCGATCACCTTTTACATGGATCCGGTTCCGGCTATCGCGGCGATCGTGACCACATCTGCCATGGCGATATTCTCCGGCGACATTCCTGCGACCTATCTGAATATTCCTGGAACACCATCCTCCGCTGCCTATGTAGGTGACTCCCACCTTCTGGCGCGGTCCGGACGGGCCCGGGAAACCCTTGGCGTCAACCTGGTTTGCTCGGTATTTGGTGGAATCTTCGGCACCATTATTCTTGTCTTCGTTTCTCCGTCACTGGCGGAGGTCGCTCTTCAGTTCAGTTCATTTGAATATTTCTGGCTGGCCTTGCTGGGTTTGAGCTGCTCGATCTTTATCGCTATCGGCTCCAGGGTAAAGGCCTTCCTGTCATTGATGATCGGCCTTCTCTTGTCCACTGTCGGGCTGGACATGATGAGTGGTGCTCCTCGTTTTACCTTTGGCATCCCGGACCTCATGGCCGGGATCAACTTCATACCGGTCATGATCGGCATGTTCGCGCTCAACGAGTTGATGCTCTTCTATGGTTCACGTGGCGATGGTAGAGCAATGCCGTCGCTTTCCAAGGATAGCGTCTTCAGCCAAGTTCCAGGACACCTGAAGGCCTACTGGCCCAACATGTTTCGCGGAGGATCGATCGGTACCCTGATCGGGGCGCTCCCTGGCGCCGGTGCCGACATAGCCGCCTGGATTTCCTACGCCGTGGGCAAAGGTCGCTCAAAGCAAAAGGAGGCATACGGGACGGGCCATATTGAAGGCATTGTCGATGCAAGCTCCGCCAACAACTCTGGCATCAGCGGCGCCTGGGTGCCGGCTTTGGTGTTCGGCATCCCGGGAGACTCTATCACGGCCATCGTCATCGGGGTGCTGTACATGAAGGGCATGAACCCCGGCCCCACCATCTTCATGGATGGCAGTGGGTTGATCTATGCACTTTTTGTCGTCTTTTTCCTGGCTAACCTGGTGATGCTGCCCATTGGATACGCCGCAATACGGTCGGCAAAAGTATTTATCCTGACGCCAAGGAAGGTACTTATGCCGATTATCCTTTGCTTCTGCATCGTTGGCGCATTTTCGATCAACAATTCGATTACCGATGTCTGGATCATGCTTATTATCGGCGCGGTGGCATCGATCCTGGCGAGGTGCGATTTCCCGATGGCGCCCGCCATCCTGGGGCTGGTGTTGGGCACTACCCTGGAAAATAACTTCATGAGCTCCATGCTCAAGAGCAATGGCGACCTGCTGGCCTTCTTTTCACGCCCGATCAGCGCAGGGCTAGGCGCCCTCGTCATTCTGCTGTGGCTCTCGCCGTTGCTGACCATGGCCTACAAGAAGTTCAAGCACGCCAACTCCAACAAGGCACAGGAATTATCATGAGACGCTATACGACACCGTGGTTGGAAGATGTCCTGGTGACACTTTTCAGAGAGGCCGGCGCATCCGAAGAAGTCAGTCGGACGACCAGCAGCATCCTCATCGAGGGGGACCTGCTGGGACACCATACCCATGGGGTAAAACTGGCCAACGGCTACCTCAAGGACTTGAAGTCCGGCCATGCACGTGGTGATGCGTCGCTGCTCGAATCCCGCCAGATCAGCCCTGTGGCGGCGGCCTATGACGGACACTATATCCTCGGCCCTTACCTGGTCCAGAAGGCGCTTGAGCAAAGTGCTGATGCGGCCAGGACGTCGGGGATCGGTATCGTCAGCATCAAGCGATCCCACCACATTGCCTGCCTGGCCTCCTATCTGAAGCCCTTCGTCGATCAGGGTCTGATGCCGATCATCATGACGTCTGACCCGGCGGTAAAGTCGGTGGCGCCATACGGGGGGCTCGACCCAGTCTACACACCCAACCCGATCGCCATGGGAATCCCGAGCCGAATCCAGCCGATCATGCTGGACGTCAGCATGTCCACCGTCACCAACGGCAGCGTGGCCAAGGCCAGGGCCGAGGGCTCAAGGCTCGATCATCCGGTCATTCTCAGCAACCAGGGGGTCGTCAGCGACAACCCTGAAGATTACTTCACGGATCCTCAGGGCAGCATTCTCCCGCTTGGTGGTCGCGAGTTTGGCCACAAGGGCTTTGCCATGGGATTGATGGTCGAGGCACTGACCTCGGCCCTTGGTGGCTTCGGACGCAAGGACGATCCAAGTGGGTGGGGGGCCTCGGTGACCGTCATGGTGATCGATCCGGCACTATTTGCAGGGAGCAGCGACTTCCTCGACGAAACCGACCACCTGGTCGAAGCCTGTCTGCAAGCCAAGCCCGTTGACCCCGAACGTCCTGTGCGGCTGCCAGGCCAATCAGGGCTCAGGCGTCGCACCGAGTTTCTCGATCAGGGCATCCCGCTTCCCGGCGAAGTGGTCGCAGAGCTTCGCAGCGCCATCGAGGATTCGTCATTGAAAGGAACCCTGGACGTTTGAGCCATCAAGGCTGACCGCAATGCTGCGCCAGGGACGAATGAACCAGTGCGTTGTCCCTCGTCCCGGCATGCTGGATAGCCCGGCTCACATGAGCCGGGCTATGCACGAGGGGCTATTGGCGTCCTGCGGGGAAGAAGTCAGGGCAAAGTAGGCAATCCATAAACTCCACCATACAAACCGAATCACTCCCTATCACACTACAACTCTTCTTATAAAGCAGGACACCATTATGGAACTGACTGCTGCGCAGACTTTCTGGGGTGGTCGATCCGGTCGTGCCTCTGATCTTGCTCAAGGGAGCAAGATGGTCGAGCATGCAGAAATCACTCAACCTACCGGGACAGCAATTTACTTCGCCGAGCCAAACAGCCCGTGG
>CETS01115446.1_pt1 | contig 12657 bp, 8 predicted proteins | sample 356391 | NCBI WGS metagenome assembly CETS01 (sample SAMEA2622673, study PRJEB7988) | marine metagenome | isolation source: saline water (ENVO:00002010), including
TTATTTAAAATCGCTCGAGAATTAAAAGTTCCGATTATAGAACTATTCAATTATTTGAAATAAAGAGAACATATCTTGAAATTGAAAGAGAAGGTCGTAAACTAACCAGTTATGACAGCAGAAGAAAAGTTCGTCACTTCCTGTAAAAATCGTCTAAGCATTGCGCCGTGGTGATTGAGGAATTCAAAAAAGTAAGGATTAAAAGTAAATTTTTCATTGGTTTGCTGTTTTACTATAACCTAATTTAAATAGCTAGTTTGAATTTACCTTTTTAGGTAATAATTCTAATAGGTCTTTCCAAATATCTTTATTGAGACAGGATAAGCTAGATGCTCAATACACACCTGGTCAAACACTTGGTAACTCCCTAAGTTTTGATGATCTTCATGAAGATTATTATCGTATCAATCCGTTCATTTCTTTGGCATTGCGTTTAGATAAGAACCCTTTTAAATAACAGGAAACTTAAAGGTTAACTCATTTCTCAAACAACTTAAGCAATCCCGGAGCGTAATAAGCATAATGATCTGGAATGTAGAGTATGGTGATTTTGTTGTAGTAGGTGGAGCCATAGGTTTTTCTAATATAATCCAGATGGCATGCTCCATCACCCAGATTTGATCTGCCCATTGCAATATATCTTCCGAGAGTGGAATAGTACTCTCCTTTTGACATAAACGGAGATTAGTCCATGCGCTTAAGAATTGCAGTTGCACGTATTTAGCGGCAAAATAATCCTCAGCCGTTTTAGAACGTTGTTTGTTGGCCGAACAGATAAAGAGGTGGTGCAAGGATTCTATATATGTTACTTTACTCTTTAGTAGTATTCTTTGATATAAGCATAAGCTCTATCAAATAGCGCTTGATCTTTATGAAGTTTATATTTGAGTAGCGCTTTTCTAAGGGATTGTTGTACTTCCCGTTCTCCTGAAGTGGTAGTTTGCCAACCCGGGAAGCGTACAATTCGTACGATGGAATCAATATCAGTAACTATACGCTCAACAACTGCTGGGGTTTGATCATTTTTAAGTTCAAGAAACAATTCGGTTAATGCTGCTTTAGGGCTTTTGGTTTGTATTACTTCTTCCAGTTCTTTTTCTGCCTGAACGGTCTCTTTTGCAATCTTACAGAGTTCTTTTACAAACTCAATTGAACTAATCAATCCTTGTTCTGCACGATCTCTAAGTTCTTCAAGGCGTTCGCTTAAAGATTTAAATTTAGGGTCTCCTTTGTGCTTTTTAAAACGCTTGACTAGAATACGTTCCAGCTTTTGAGCATTTTTAGGGTCAGGGTTATTAAAGATATCTTCGACAACATCAGCGTCTAATACAAATTCTTCTAAAGGATGCACATCCCCAACGTGAACATTATCGTGAATGAGTTTGGTGGTCTCAGCACCCAGAGAAAACCACAGTAGTTTACCTATATTATCTGATGCTGGCCTTACAGATTCAAACACCTGAGATAACCACTTATAATCTTTTTGATATTGATCTAAAATACGGTCTGGAGATAAGGATTCCCAAAGTTTAGAAAGCTGTTTGTAATCTTTAGCAAAGTCGTCTTTCTTTTTATCTGTATTTATCGCATTCTGAGCGGCTTCTAAGCCTTCAAAACCTTCCAAATTACGATTTACACCTTCAAAATGGGCTAATGTATTAGCAACGAGTTCTGGGAGTTTTTTCCGAAGTTCAGACAAGTTGGATATGATTTTGTTGACCATCTTCTGGTCAAATTCCAATGCTTTGGCAGTGTCATCAAAAACTCCAAAGTAATCTACAATACGGCCAAAGTTTTTGCCGGGATACACTCTATTTGTTCTGCAAATAGCCTGTAAGAGGGTATGATCTTTAATAGATTTATCGAGATACATGGTTTGCAGGATAGGAGCATCAAAACCAGTTAGAAGTTTTGCCGTCACAATGATAAATTTTAAGTCTGAAGACGCATCTTTAAATTCTTCTACAATGCGCTTTTGCTCACTTTTATCTACCCCCCATTTTTGTTTGAATTCTAAAGGATCATTTGCTGAAGTTGAAATCACAACCTTACTTGCAGCGGTATCAAAGTAGTTATCCAACTCTTTTTTGTAGAGTACGCAGGCGTAGCGGTCTGGCGTCACAATCATCGCTTTAAAGCCGTGTGGGTCCACTTTTGTATTGAAATGGGTGACGATGTCCGCTACGATTTTGGCAATACGCTCTGGTGATTTTAGAAAAGCGGCCATCTTAGCTGATTTTTTGTTTAGGGCATCAGCTTCTTCATCACTTAGCGCGGCACTTTCTTTAAACAATGCAAAGGCCTCATCTATTGATTCTTTATCTACGTGCACATCTACCAGTCGCGGTTCAAAATGAAGCGGACGTGTAGCATCATCTCTTAAGGAATCCTGAAAAGTATAACGCGATAAATACCCCTCTTCATCTTCCTCAGCACCAAATGCCCAAAAGGTATTTTTATCAGCTTTATTTACCGGCGTACCCGTTAAACCGAATAGAAACGCATTGGGTAAAGCAGCACGCATCTGGCGGCCTAAATCACCCTCCTGAGTACGGTGCGCTTCATCTACCAGTACAATAATATTTTCTCGGGTATTCATATTGGCCGGAGCATCCCGAAACTTAAAGATCATCGAAATGATAATTTTTCGGGTATCACGCTCCAGTAAACCTTGTAAATCTTTAATGCTGTCTGTGGTCTCCACATTAGGAATGTCTGCAGCATTAAAATCACCAGAAATTTGAGTGTCTAAATCAGTACGGTCAACCAAGACTAATACGGTAGGGCTTTTAAGTTCTGGTGTTTTACGTAGTTTTTGGGCAGCAAACATCATAAGCAAGGACTTTCCGCTTCCCTGAAAGTGCCAAATAAGCCCTTTTTTAATGCGTCCTTCTTTTACCCGATTTACAATTTTATTGGCACCTTCATACTGTTGAAAGCGGCATATAATTTTAATACGCTTGTTTTTTTTACCAGAGCTGTATAGCGAAAAGTTTTGCAGAATATCCAGAAGCACTTTTGGATTTAAAAGGCTTGTGAGTTCTTTACCTATTTCACCTAAACCCAATCTTCTTGCCAGAGTGCCTTCATCATCTTCCAGTCGCCAGGGGGACCAGAATTCAAGCGGTGTACGTACAGCCCCGTAAAACAATTCTTTGCCTTCTGTTGCAAACGAAAGGATGTTGGGTACAAAAAGCTGAGGGACGGCGTTCTCATAGATATCGTGCACCTCGTGAGCCCCGTCTAACCAACTTATGGCTTCTCGAATGGGAGTCTTGGCTTCACCTATTACTACAGGAATGCCATTTATAAGCAATACCACATCGGGTATTTTGGTTTCCCGATGACGAACCCGGTATTGATTGGTAATAACGTACTCGTTATGGGTTAGATCTTCAAAGTCAATTAAACGTACCGGGATGTGTCTGTTGTTTGTGCCGAAAGGCATGGTTTTATCACCGCACAACCATTTGGCGAATTCTTCATTGGCACGTACTAAACCGGTTTGATTAACCGAAATGAGTATGGCTCGAAGCTTATAAATCACCTCATCTGCAAGATCTGGATTGTTCTTTATTGCAGGATTTAACTTAATAAGTGCAGCTTTTAAATCAGACTCCACAAGTACCTCATTTACCGAACGATTCAGCTCTTGCGCAGACTTATAAACCCAGGTAGGGCCATAGGTAGGAATGGGCTCCTTAAAACTTTGGGTATTGAGATTGGTACCACTAAGTTTATTGATGATATAATATTCTACACTATTGAGTTCGTTAAATGCCATTTTTGTTTAGTTTAAGCTGAGAGAATATTTTTAATATCTACCAGTAATTCATCAAAGCCAGAATCTCCAATTTTATTTAAAACCCATTTATAATCTAAAGATCCTTTAAATTCTGCAAAGTCCATTTTCAAATCAACATCGTTATTGGTATTTGAGCTATTCTTAATAGTATCAAAATTCTCACCTATTATACCCAAATGCTTTCCTGGATTTTTAAAATATTTTGTATTGGCCCTTATATATTCTTCATCCATTTCATTGTTACCTGAGCGTTCTATAATTACAATAGAGAAACTTTTATTTTTTAATTCTTTTACAGCTCTCTTAGCTTGTGATACCGCAATGTTTATTGGGTCTGTATTTTGGTAGCGGCAAGATTTTAATTCAATGTAAAATGATTTCTTCGTTTCTGGATTATAAATACGAATATCATATGCGCCTCCTCCAGCATAAATAATCTCTTCTTTTTCACTTAAAATTTCAAAACCTTCTAAAGTTTTTATAAAAAGTTTTTCTACTTTAGATCCAACTTCTAGTAAATTGCTAAACTCTTTCTTTTTTCTTGCATCTTCTTTTGCATAACTCATTACTTGATCTGGAATACCTTTAGGAAACAACTCTACTAATTTATCTATTTGATTAACAAACGCTGTATTATCAATTATACCAGCAATTGCATTGATGTTTTCAGAATTTTTTAAAATCTTCATTACATCTTCTCTGTTCTCACTATTTTCTATAGTTAGAATGTAAAAAATGCGTCCTGATAAAGTTAAAAGTTCACTTGCATATTTCTTGGTTAATTCCTTTTCATCTTCCGTCCAATTAATAAGTTCTAATAAAGCTTCCTTATTGTCTTCAAAAGTTTCTTTATAAACAATTTGTTCCACTTCATGTACCACCTCATTCCCAAGCTTTTCAAAGTTTAGTGTATCTAAAACCTTTATTCCTATTCCATCTGCAATAAGCTCTTTAAAGTAATTTTTTTTTGGATTTAATTTTGAAAGGATAGTTAACAATTCTTTATCTAAAGGTTGATCTTTAGATCCGTAATTTAGAATATCTGTATAATAGCAGAATACATTATCTTCTTCTCTATTTGGTATTATTTTACCATCTTTTAAATATTTTGAATAATCCGCAGATTTACTTTTTTTTCCATCCAGCAAACTCAAATAATCACTTAACCAAATCGTTACGGTATCTTTTTCCTTTTCAAGTTCAGTTGCTAAGTTTTTAATACTACCTATTTTCTGTAATTGGTTATTTATAGATTGAATTAATAATCGATGTACTATTTCAAAATTGTACTTTGAAGCATATTCATTACTAACTAAAGGTTTCTCTTTTTTAAATAATGTGGTAGCATTATTTAATAACAAACGCTGAAAGGAATCCTCTTGTGCATTTGGTGCCACTATAGCGTGTACATTTAATAAGTGCATTAATGAATTATTAGTTTTTATAAAATCTTCTTTTCTAAATAGAAGATTAATTGCACTATTTAAATCACTCATATTCCTAGATTGATGTGCTTCTTTCAAAATATCAACCTTTCTATGAATTAAATCCTTATACCAATCTTCTCCTAACTCTAATAACAATTTTAAAAACGGATCTGGCAAATAGGCATTATCATCATCTGATATTTTCTCTACCCAAAGTGCTGGTAGTTTTTTAAATACATTATTATGATTTGGAACTAACTTGTAAATATTATGTAAAGCTTGTTCTTTTAAATCATCTATTGTCTTATACAATTTATTTAGCCAAGTATAAACATCTGTATCAGCCTTAAAATCTGCTGTAGTATCTAATTTATCTATGTCAATCACTAATTCTTTTAGACCATAACTTAATTCTAAACCCCAAGTGTGCATTTCATTTTCAGGACCTAAAAAATGAATCCAACATTCTTGTTCTTTTCCAACAGGGACTTTTGTTTTCCCTAGATAATCGGTTATTAAATTGCATAGCTCAGGATAGTCGTATTCATTTGAAGTGGGAAATCGAACTTCAGATAACGCACAGGTATCATTCTCATGTACTACAATATTCTTATCTATTAATTGTTGTCTGTATTTTGTTTGAATGTTTTTGACGTACCATTCTTTAGAATTATACTCTAAATCATCCAAATCGAAATCATAAGCTGGTAAACTACTTAAACATATAGAGTACAAGTTTGATGCTTTTTTTGACACCAAATAATCGACAAACTCTAAGGAGTAATCGGTCGCACTTTCGAGCAATTCTCTGTTTTTGTTGACTTTATCAGAATTTCCATTTAAATATAAACTATCTCTTTTTTCGGTTGGATTAAATGTTTTTCCATTAACAATAAAAGGAAAATAAAACTTCTCTGTACCAATAAGAGGAAAATCTCTATATAAGAATGGTTGACGATCATTAACAGGAACTATTTCATAACTCTCAAAATCTTTAACCTCCACTAGCAATTCAATTTCTTCAGTAGATTTTACTATGAAGTTTTTATAAATAGGAACTACACTATTTTTTTCATCTAAAACAGAAATAGATACTTCATTATATTTGTGCTCTTCAATTCTAGGTTTTTCTACTTTATAAAGATGTTGCGTATTATTTACATTGTTTGTTATACGAACTTGTTTAATATCCTCTAAAAAAACTAATGAGATTGGTAAAGATTCTATTAAGTCATTAATACCAACTTCTGCTGTTTTAATGGAATATTCATCTACAGGATATTTAAACGTATTGTAATAGTCATTTTCTGTGCGAGATGTTTCGTATTCTGGAAAAGAATTAAACTTAGGACTTTGATCTATTGCGCTTAATTCTAACAGAGCCTCTTCAATAGGTGTCTTTAAATCTTCAGATGTTTTTCCGGAACGGTCTAACTCAAAAATAAACTTCTTTGCTACTTCACCTGGTTCTTGTAAAACACCATCTATGGTAATAATATCTGATAATAAATGCGTAGCTATAAAACCAGTACCAAATTTACCTGTAACTTTTTTATTTTTATTTGTAGAGTGTTTAGAACTTACTTGTTGCACTAAACCTGTTAAGTTATCTATGGTAAATGCATTACCATTGTGTGCAAAAATTAATTCGTTTTGATTTAGAGTAATTTCTATTGAAACCTTTCCATATGTATTAGGAACATCTTTTGCGTTTTGCATTAATTCCCAAATCCAACGACGTTTAGACTTTTTACCCTCTTCTCTTAGCTCGTCTAATTTTTCTATAATCTTATCTGCAGAAAGCTTTACATTATTTTTAGAAATACTGCTATTTACAACGCTTTGATATGCCATAACTAAAATACCTGATTAATTAAACTCTTCTGTAAAACTTTGGAACTTGATATTTTTGAAATTGATAGACTTTCTCCAAGCTCGATTGACTCGATTTTATTCATTAATGTTTCTTGAATCTTCCTAGTGGGTAGTGGTATTGGTATATGTCTTAGGTTTTGAGCGTTTATGTTACTCTGACTTACACCAGGAGTGCGATACTTGCGAATTTTAGCCAAACCAATTGGTGTATTTAAGTAAAAATTTAAAAATCTTGAATCTAATTTTGAATCATCTGCTTTTAATCTTATAAGATAAGATGCAAAACTATATTCTCCATCCACATTAAAGATACTAACCTTACCTACCAAATCGAAACTATTTGTCCTATTGAATAGTATGTCTCCTTTTTTTAAAATAAATCTATCAAGCTCACCTTTTTTTGGATTATAATATTTTAAATCTGATATATCGAGTTTACCATCTTGAAGATTATTCATTCTAAGAATTGGAATTAACCCAACTTCGCTCAGGCTTTCTGAAATGCCATATTGGATTTCAGATAATAGCTTTCCAAGTTTTAGGACATCAAATTTTGATTTCTTTATTCCAAAAAACGGATCTCTATTTTCTGATTTAGAATAGAGTGCATTGTCAAAATAAGCATTTTTTGCTTTAACTATTTTATCTAAATTATCATTCTCCTTCTCAACAACTTCATCCATCGCCCAAAGTAATTCAGCCAGTTCTGCTTGCTGGTCAAGCGGTGGGAGCAGAAATTCGTATTTGGCAAGGTCTTTCCAATTTACATAGGGATTTACAGAGCCTTTAGAGTTTTTAATTGAGTTTTCTGCAAAACCTTCAGACAGCATAATAAAGGGTAGTAAACGTTTGTCAAGTTTTTTCTCATTTGCTTTAATGACAAAAGTTGTATTAGATGTGATACCATCGAAATCTGCAATGGCAACTTTTCGTAAATAGGTTCTTCGTGATCCATAAAGTACATCCCCTTTTTCAAACTTTCTAATAAATGCAGGTCCTAAATATTCATCAGTTAAATTTCCCCATTCACGAATATGAAGGTCTTCCGTATGCATATGCTCCCCTTTAATATAACGAGTTAAAAGGGTGTTTTCACGATCTACTTTCTTCTTTTGTTGTATAGTAACATCTCCAAATTTTGTTAGCTTCCAATTGCTTCTATCAAATTGAAGTTCCTCAACTATATTTTCTAATACTTCGCTCATCTAACTAAGAACTTCAAATAGATTAATCATTGATTTATTTAATTTATGCCCTTCAATACTCCATTTTTTAAATGCTTCTGTAAATGAAATATCATTTTCTGAATTATCTTTCTTTACATAGAAATTGATGTTCATATTACCATGAAATTCAAGAATTTCTTCTATGCTAGCGACTTTAGCATAATGAGGAATATCAGTGAAATCTAGATATGCCTTATATATTTTATCAATATGGTCTTCGGTTAAATAAGCTAAACCTTTATTATCAATAACGTCATCCTTACCGTTTATAAATAGCACTTTACCTTTTTTCTCTTTTGGCTTATTCGTATTACCGATGAGTATCATTGCTTCCATAGGCGAATTATAAAATAGGTTTGCTCCTAAACCTATAACAGCTTCAATTTGATCTTCAGCAATCATTTTGCGACGCATTTCTGCCTCCATATCTCTAAATAAAATTCCGTGGGGCCAAAGAATAGCAAAACGTCCGTTTTTTTTATCTAGACTTTTATGAATATGCTGTTGAAAGGCATAATCTGCGCAACCTTGTGGCGGCGTACCCCATAAATTTCTACCGTAAGGGTCATTGACAAAGCTGTTACGATCCCAGGATTTTATGGAGTAGGGAGGATTGGCTAGAATTACATTAAAAGTTTTAAGGGTATCGTATTCCAAAAATGCCGGTCTGGCCAAAGTATCACCCCGTACAATGCTAAACTCTTCTATACCGTGCATAAACATATTCATACGAGCAATGGCGCTGGTAATCAAATTAATTTCCTGCCCATAGAGTTTTAAGCTTCGGTATTCTTTACCCTCGTCACGCAAATGCAAAGCACAGTTCAACAATAATCCTCCTGAGCCGCAAGTGGGGTCGTAGACGCTTTCACCAGGTTGTGGGTCCATAATAAGCGTCATCAGTTTAACTACGGTACGGTTAGTATAAAACTCAGCCGCAGTATGTCCGCTATCATCTGCAAATTCCTTAATGAGGTACTCGTAAGCATTACCCAATTGATCATCGGGGACATTGGCCAAATTAAGCTTGTGTTGTGAGAAATGCTCAATAAGATTAATAAGCGTTTCATCGCTCAGTCGGTTTTTATTGGTCCAGCTGGCATCACCAAATATACCGTATAGCATATCGGGGTTGGCTTTCTCTATAGTCCGCATCGCGTCCTGTATCGCTACGCCTACGTTGGTCGTCGTTTCCCGTACAGCCTGCCAATGTGCTCCTTTAGGTATTTGAAAGCGGTGGTTTTCTTCAAAAGCCGCATATTCCAGATCGCCATCGCTGGCTGCTAACGCAATATCGAACTCCTCATCATAAACATCACAAATACGTTTAAAGAATAATAGCGGAAATATATACTGTTTGTAATCTCCGGCATCTATGGTTCCTCTTAAGGCCGTTGCTGCTCCCCACAGGTATTTCTCCAGTTCTTTTTGAGTCATTGTTTTTTAATAGGTTTTCGAGTGTCATTAATTTCCTTAGCCTTGGCGCTCAGATTCTTCATCCTTTCACTCTTTTCATAAAGCTCATCAATACAATGGTATAATAATTCATACCCATCCAATAAGCCGTTTTTATCAATTTCACCTACATGACTACCTGCATTACCAATCCACTTTGCAGCAATAAGGAATGGTTGTAATTCTGGATTCTGCTTTCCAAAAATTTGAATTCTTGAGTGAAGGGATAGTTCCACCTTTTTACCTTTCTTGTTTACCGTACTTTTATCAATATTTAAATCGTTGAGCAGATATTCTAATGCAATTCTTAAAGAATTAGCTGCAGCTGATTGATCATTGAAAAAATGAGAGAAGGATTTTTTGATTTGTTTTGAAATGTTTTCAGGACATTGGTCAGAAAGAGGAAAAATATTGAGAGTAGGAAAAAAATTAAACGGTATAAAGAACTTTCTAATTAGTCTTTGTCCATTCCCAAATCTAACTTGATTACCTGACTTCCCTATCACCGCGACTTTTTCTCTACACTTACTATTATTACAAGTAAGAAAACCGGTAAAGTGAAACATTTCTTCTTCTGGAAAATTATAATAATACATCCTATTAGCCTTTCTTCTAGTACTGGAATTAGGTACTCGAACAAACCAGTTATCTTCGAAAGAAAGATGACCCCTAACACAGCTAGGGCAGTTCCAATTAGGTCTGGATTTAGATGTAATTTTATCTATCGTCCAATTTTCTCTATGTATTACTACAGCCATTAAATAAATTTGGTTAGCAACTTTTTGAATTTTTCTTCTGCTATCAAGCTTTCCTTCCACGCCTCTTTTAAGTCTTCAAATGCATCTTCCATAGAAGGTAAATTATCTTCAATTATCTTCTCTACATAAAGTGGGATGTTGAGATTAAAATCGTTTTCAACCAGGTCTTCCCAGGTCGCAATACTTACATAATTCTCTACTTCTTTATAATCCTGATACCAGTTGAATATTTGATTTACGTGTTCAGCTTCCAGATAGTTTTGAGCCCGACCTACACGTACCTGCTCTGAAGCATCAATGAATAAGACTTTTTTCTTTGTATCTGGAGCTTTGTTTTGCTTAAAAACCAGTACACAAGCTGCTAGTTGCGTACCGTAAAAAATATTAGGTCCCAGGCCTATTACAGCCTCAAGTAAGTCATCTTCCAGTAGTTTCTTTCTTATTTTTCCTTCTGACCCTTTTCTAAACAATGCGCCGTGTGGTAGTACAACCGTCATTCGGCCTGTACTGTTCATAGATTTGATCATATGCTGTACCCAGGCCATATCACCATTACCTTTGGGAGGTACGCCTGCTATATTGCGGCCGTAAGGATCTTCACTCCAATTTTCGGCACCCCAGTCTTTTAAGGAAAATGGTGGATTAGCAATTACACAATCAAATGTCTTTAGTCCATCTGCTTCAAAAAACGCCGGGTTTTTTAGGGTATCCCCACGCACAATCTGAAAATCCTCCATTCCGTGCAAAAACATGTTCATTCGGGCAATGGAACTAGAAGTCATATTCTTTTCCTGACCATAAAGTTTTAAGGTTCTATAATCTTCGTTGTTTGCTCTAAGATGGTCTACACACTCTAAAAGCATACCACCCGTACCGCAGGCAGGATCGTAGATACTTTGACCTTCGTGCGGATCTAAAATGAGACCAAGCAAATGCACTACTGATCGCGGGGTGTAAAACTCACCAGCTTTTTTATTGGTGAGATCCGCAAAATGTTTGATAAGGTATTCATAAGCCTGGCCTAGGATATCTACATCTACCAGGCTATTGGCCAAAGTATACTGTGAGAAGTGTTCAATAAGATCAACTAGAATTCTATCAGTCAACTTGTTTTTATTGCTCCATTGCGCGTCACCAAAAATACCATACAGAAATTGTTGGTTGGCTTGTTCAATTCCTCTGAGGGCTTTTTCTATAGTTAGCCCAACATTTGTGGTCGTACTGCGCACATCGTCCCAGTGACAGCCATCTGGTATTTCAAAACGGTGAAATTCGGGTAATGAAGCATATTCGGTATCTCCTTCTGATTCGTCTAAAGCAATGCGGTATTCCTCGCCATAAACATCGGAAAGTCTTTTAAAAAATAAGAGCGGAAATATATATACTTTAAAATCAGATGCATCTACTGGCCCTTTAAGAATCCAGGCTGCTTTAGACAGATATTGTTCTAATTGAGTTAAAGTGATTTTTTCTTTTAGCATGAAAAAGTTAGATATTTAGATCATCTAATGACCTTTAAAACTTGTAGAGACTATATTTCGGTCGGACGTAAATATAGAAAAAATTCTCTGGGATAATCGGAAAAATTATAAACGCACTATTTACTTAAATTCTCCTAACTCATTTAAATAAGAGTGAATATTTTCAAAAAAACTTATCTTAACATCTAAAAACAATTCCAAATACCTTGTTTTACTATCAAATTTTATTTGCAGGCGATCCCTACTGATTCCAAACCATGGATGCATTGATTTCCAATTAACTTTCTGTCAGAAACAATTCTAATTTGGTGGGTATAGTAACCTATTTTAGTCCGTTAAGAAAACACTTTCATGGGTATACTATAAATAGCCTAAAAAACAATTTATATTTTATAAAACTTCACGATAAAGGCAATAAATCCATATCATTTCAAAACCCAAAAATTAAGGGGACTGCCAAGTCCACAGAATAGCAGTTCGTATCGAATATTATAAAAAACTATTTTTAATGAAAGCCTTCCCGATAAAACTCTTCCCGTAACTCATAGGCTAATTGATTGATATAACGGAGGTCCGGTTGCTCGGGTAAGTCGGATTTTTTAAAGGCTTCTTCCAGTTGGGCTTGTAGTT